>Ga0080027_10000065_pt1 | contig 42506 bp, 40 predicted proteins | sample OrgsoiDNA2013046_FD_70962 | JGI IMG/M metagenome (GOLD analysis project Ga0080027, IMG submission 70962) | Permafrost soil microbial communities from the Arctic, to analyse light accelerated degradation of dissolved organic matter (DOM) -... | ecosystem: Environmental > Terrestrial > Soil >... | reverse complement strand
CGGTCTGTTCTGAAATTAAAACAGATCACGACATCACCTTCCGCAATGGCCGCCACGGGTCGTCCGCTGGGATCCAATACCACACTGGGTTTTACGAATTCATCCGTAATACCATCCGAATAGCTTTTTTCAATGATCTGTAATGCGCTATGGCCTTTATTTCCCGTACAGTTTACCAACGCGTCATAGGCGAGTTTAACGCGTTCCCATCGTTTGTCCCTGTCCATCGCATAATATCTCCCCGAAACCGTGGCGATTTTTCCGATCCCGGTATTATCCAGGTGATCCTGCAGGTTTTTTATAAATCCCAAACCACTTTTCGGATCTGCATCACGGCCATCAGTAAACGCATGGATAAAAACCTGGGAAACGGATTCCGATTTACAACAATCGACGATTGTTTTGAGGTGATTGATATGGGAATGCACACCGCCATCACTCACGAGACCCATCAGGTGCAATTTTTTATTTTCAGTTTTTGCTTTGCGGATCGATTGAAGAAGCACCGGATTTTTTGCAAAGGATCCGTCCCGGATGGCCACATTGATACGCTGGAGTTCCTGGTAAACGATCCGGCCGGCACCAATATTCAGATGGCCTACTTCGGAATTACCCATCTGTCCGTCGGGAAGTCCCACGGCTTCCCCACAGGTTACCAGGGTACTATTGGGGTATCTGGTATATAAGGAGCTAACAAAGGGTGTTTTTGCATGCCGGATGGCGTCAGCAGAATTTACTTTTCCAAGGCCCCAGCCGTCCATGATGATGAGAATTGCTGATTTTTTAGCCATTTTCAGATGAAATATTGATGGTTTGACTTCAAAGTTAGCGCTTATGGCCTGTTTTACCCTGATTTGGAGTCCGCTTTTAGTTTGGCATATTTTTAGCTCTTTCAGTACGAAAACAAATCCTATGAAAAGGCTGGCAGGATGGGTTCTGGCCGGAATGGCCCTCATCCTGATTTCATATAAGAGCTTTGAGAATATGGACGTGGTTGTTACCGCGATCCGTACAGGAAACGTGAATCAATTATCCCCTTTCTTCGATTCTCGGGTGGATATCAGTCTGCCGGAAAAATCAGATACTTACAGTAAAACCCAGGCCGAAATGGTCATCGGGGACTTTTTCAATACCAACGGAGTGGAGAATTTTAAGATCACCCAGCAGGGAGAAAGCGGTGGAACCATTTTCTGGGCTGGCCTTTTGCAAACCCATACCGGCAATTACCGGACAACCTTATTTTTCAAGCAAAAAGGAGATAAACATTTCCTGGAAGAGATCCGGTTTCAGCCGGCCGAGTAGGAAATTCTCAAATTTCCGAATTCCCGAATTGCTTTACTTTGCCGACAATGAACAAACCTTTGGCCGATTTCGATGAGCGCCTGCGTGTACTGATACAGGCAGCGATGGAAGAGGATCTGGGTGAAGGAGATCATTCCACGCTGGCAGTTATCCCGGCCGATACCCGGGGAAGAGCCCTTCTTAAAATTAAACAAAACGGTATCCTGGCCGGTGTGGAGATCGCTGAAAAGATTTTTCATTATTTCGAACCATCGGCAATTATTCAGCTGCATAAAAAAGATGGAGATGCTGTGGTCGCTGGAGACACGGCTTTCCTCGTCGAAGCGTCGGTTCATACGATTCTGGCTTGTGAGCGGATCGTATTGAATTGTATGCAGAGAATGAGTGGCATTGCTACCCTTACCCATCAGTATGTGCAGGAGATCAGCGGTTATGCATCCGGAATCCTGGATACGCGGAAAACCACCCCCGGATTCAGGTTGCTGGAAAAAGAAGCCGTGCGGATTGGTGGCGGTATGAACCACCGGTTCGGCCTGTTCGATATGATGATGCTCAAAGACAATCATATTGATTATTGTGGTGGCATCGGCAACGCATTGGATAAAGCATTTTGGTATGTACAGAAGTATAAACCCGCACTCAAAATAGAGGTGGAAACCAGAACACTGGAAGACGTACGGGAAGTGCTTCTTTCTGGAAAGGCAGACCGGATCATGCTGGATAATTTTACACCGGCGCTGCTCCGGGAAGCGTTGGCGCTTATTCAGAAAAAAACTGAGACAGAAGCCAGCGGGGGAATCAACTTGGGAAATATCCGCGAATATGCAGCAACGGGTGTGGACTATATCAGCATCGGCGCGCTGATTCATCAGGCGCAGAGCCTGGATTTAAGTTTAAAAGCGATTTAAGAAAGTTAGCGGTAGGCAGTTGACGGTTGGCAGTAGTAGTTAATATTTTATTCCTGCAACTTTTAAACAAAGACCGCCAAACTGCCATCAGCCAACTGCCAACTAAACCACGTGGCCAAAAAAATCACGCCGGACAAAAACGGATTTGTTTTCAGTACCGATCCCTCCTTTGCTTTTCAAAATGAGGGGGCAGCCAATCCGGAAACACTTCCCCCCGCCAAACAGCGACTGCGCATTGTGCTGGATTCCCGCCACCGGGGTGGGAAAACCGTAACAGCCATCATCGGATTTGTGGGGTCTTCAGGAGACCTGGAAATACTGGGAAAAAAACTCAAACAATTTTGCGGTACCGGCGGGTCTGTAAAGGACGGGCAGGTCCTGATCCAGGGAGATCAGACAGTCAAAGTGCGCGACTGGCTCCAAAAGGAAGGGTATAAAGTGTAAAGGCTTCGCCTTTACACTTTATACCCTTCCTTTTGGAATGTGCAAATGTGCAAATGTGATCAGCCTGGTGTAAAACGGAGGTAGACCTTTTTATTGAAAATCGTTGAAAACGCAAAAGGATATTTACTAATTAAAATAATTTTTTAATTCCATTTGCACATTTGCACATTTGCACATTTGCACATTTGCACATTGATTTTTAGTTCGCCATCGGCGAACTAAAAATCAACGCCCATCGCGAACTGCCAGGTCGGGTGGGGACCAAAAAAGGCATTCATCTGCCATCCTACATCGAGGCGCAGGAAATAACCCAGTAAAGTACTTCTGGCCCCAAAACCGTAACCTCCGGCAAAAGGGCCAAGGCCACCTGTTTTAATCGTTACAACGGTCGGTATACTACTCGCATCATTATAATAATGACTTTGGGGGCGTTCGATATTTTTCAGGGGACCTGCCCAGGCGGTACCAAAATCAAAGAACTGGATCAACTGGAAATTCCGGATAAAAGCATTGTTGATGGGCTGATTCATTAAAGTGGTAAACACAGGCAGACGCACTTCACTGTTTATAACGATGGCATTGTTTCCGTTCGCAACATTCTGATCATACCCACGCAGGTTGACTGCAAGTGTCTGGTATGAATAATTCTGCGAATAATCCGGGAGGGGGTCCTGGTTTGCTTTCGGGAACATCCAGCCATCCTGGCCTCCTAAATAGTAGATCATTTTTTGATTTCCCCAGGAAAAATCACCGGCAACCCGTAAAGCCCAGATCAAATTCCGGTAAATAGGATAATAATAACGCGCATCAAATCCAAAATTCAGCATCTTTTTCCCTTCCAGCGTAGATGGATCCGTGGGTGTAGCCTGCGGCTGGTTAATCTGATAATTGAAATCCATATAAAATTTATACCGGAGCCCGTTCATGATATTCATCGTCTTAATGACTGTATTATCAAAAACATATTCAAGATGATTTAACAGGAAGACCCGTTTATTTACAAATGGCGTTGCCAGTGCCAGTGAGTCGAATGGATCTCCGGGAATATAAGCACTGGTACCACTGGGTCTGAGCCCGGTTTTATCCGAACGAACCCCGATGCTGTAGTGGATACTTCTCACTTTATCCAGCGGATATTTAATAACTGCCTGGAAAAGGTTGGTATACAATTTAGAATCCACATACTCATAAGCATGAAGGGAGTCATCAATCAGCGGGAAAGTGCCCACATCTGTCTGTCTGTAGTAGATCAGTGAAAAATCTGTACGCAACTTCAGGTAATCCAGCCTGGCGTACCACTGGCCGCCCCCATCGAAAAGATTTCCTCCGGAAGGGACAAAAGTCGCTATATCTGTTCCTCCGCTGCCGACAGCTACACCCGTGGAAGAGCTTCCGCCAAAAAGAGGCAAACGGAGGGCGCCGGTAAAACGGATATCTTCAAATAAATCAAAAACAGCTGCTTTAAACATCGCATTGAAAGGCTCGTTGCCCCCCAGCATAATGGGTAAGGAGCCCGTAAAAGGCTGATAGGCGGTTCCCAGTACGTCGTTGTTAAATCCCGCGGTAAAACTCTGGGCAGAAAACTTCAGACTATAGTCGAAAAGTTTTGCGTCTTTCAAAATAGCATCCTCCGGAACCGGCGTTGCCTCCTGCAGAATTAATTTCTGATTTAAAACCGTATCCAGTTTTTCTTTGTCAAACTCACTTTCAAAAATATCTGTCTGGACTTTTACCGTATCCGATTTTTTCTTCAGCTGATACTGCAAAGCCTGACCGCTGGAAAGCTGACCAGCTGTGATGCTTTCTTTTCTGAATTCCGTATTACGGGGATTCACATTGCGTTTTTTGAGCGCAGATTCATCCACTTTAAGTTTGTAAAGAAACTTCAGATCACCTTCCTGGCGCACTTCACTCACTTGTCCCGTTTCTCCTGCTATTTTAGTTTCACTAAGTCCGCTCTGATAATTGGTGAGCGCAAAAACATAGGCAGAATCCCGGGTGATCGAAAAAGTATATATGGAATCCGGTTCTGTCAGTTTATTTGCCCGCAAAACAGAATCCAGTTCTTTGTAATCCGGATTATGAAGTATGTCATCGCCGATCCGGTAAACCGTATCGATCCCCGCCCTTTGCGTCGTAAAGAAACCGGCATACCGGTTGGCGATTCCATTTTCATCCGAAATAAATGTGAAATGGGACACATTGTATTGCGTTGGAAAATGCGCATTACCATATTTCAGATTCGTGAGCTGGGAGATCTGTTTGAATTCGCTTTTATTCCAGTTATCAACCAGGAAAATATTGTATCTGTTATTGGAAGGCAGCACGGTATCATTGGATGGCGCAAATCCTGAAGGCCGGTTTGAAGAGTAGATGATACCTGTCTTACTCGGAAATGTTACAAAAGAAGCATCCACGTCATCATAGATGTCGTTCGTAATCTGCTCTACTGCGGAGCCATTGAGATTAAATGTAAAAATGTCGGACTGGCCGTTTTTAACAGCACTTAATAAAAGGGTATTGTTATCAAGCATGTATTTCATATCCTGCACCTGGTCAAACATATCCAGTTCAGTGACCACCCTTTTATAATGCGACACAATATCATATACGAAAAGGTGGATCTTTCCTTCCTTATAATAAATGACTGCAAGCCGCGTCCCCTTTGGATCCCAGGCGATCAGCGGATAATGGGGCTGTAACTGTTTTTCGTTCGATTTGACGCCGCTTTTCAAAAGCACTTTCCGGTTTACAAAATTCTCATGTAAAACAACGCAGTATTCGCCGCGATCAAATTCAACCACCGCATAGGTCTGGCTTTTGGGAGCCGGGTTCGGGGAAAAATGGAAAAAATTACTATTGTCGCTCACTTCTTCCACCACAGAGATACTGCCCTTCGGGAAATTTCTTCTTCCGCGAATATCTTTATCGTACAGTTCTTCTTCTTCGGTCATGAAATCCTGTAAAACTTCTTTGAACTTCTTTTTACAAATACGCAGGGCCGCTGTATTGGTATTACGGTAAACCCGGGAGAGATAGAGGAAATAAGTAACATTCTCTTTTTTATACCGGTTGGCGAAATAATACCAGAAAGCATGACCGGCCAGGTCCGGTTTTTCAAAGGCGAGACTGTAAAAATTGGTATACCGCCCTGAAAGGATGGCTGATTTCAACTGATCATCCAGTTCCGTATTCCAGTTTTGTGCAACGTAATCCACATAACCGTCGGTAAGCCATTGCGGAAGATCCAGCAAAGCCCCGTTGGCTGCAACTTCTCCCAGATCATCTCCGAATAAAATGTTCTGAAGCAGTACGCGTGCGATTCCCTGGCGAATCTGGATGCGGAGTTTATTATGATCGTCAGTATAATAAACGATCATCTTGTTATTTATAAGCTGGGTGGTTCCCCCGGTAGACTGCCAGTCGACATCCAATCCGATATTGGATTGTTCCATTTCATTAAAACTATTATACAATATGATATTGGTTCTGCGCTGCATACCGTATTCTACCTGCTGTTCAATGCCGGATAATTCTTTTTCAGCCACCTGGCATACATACTTGGCCAGTGGATCTCCATTTTGATTGAAATAAGTATTAAAATTCGGGGTCTGGTAGTATTTCCACTTCATGTTTTTGAACTGAAGGCGGTTCTTGCCAAATTGAACCGTTCCTACCTGGGCAAAGGAAGTAAACAGAAAAAAAAACAGAGCGGACGTTATTAAAAAAAATTCTTTCAACATCAACTTATGCGGAACTTGCATACCTTATTTGGAATTAAAGATAATAGCGGTTCAAGTTAAGACAATCCCTAAAACCGGTGAAATAGATTTTGCAATGAAAAAGCCTGTATGCTGACAGTAAAACGATTCATATTCAACCCTATCCAGGAAAATACATACGTAGTTTATAACGGAAAAGATGCCTGTGCCCTCATAGATCCGGGATGTTATTTCCCGGAAGAAAAACAAACCCTGTCTCACTGGCTGAAAGAATCCCGCCTTCAACCCAATATTTTGTTAAATACCCACTGCCATCTTGACCACGTATTCGGAAATAAATGGGCAGCTGAAAAGTATGATCTGGAATTGCAGATGGGGGAAAAGGAAGAATGGACTTTCAAATTTGCGCCGGAATCCGGTATACACTGGAGTATGCCTTTTGAAAATTATTCAGGTAATATTATTTTTTTAAAAGAAGGCGATGAACTCCTTCTGGGGAAAGATAAACTGGAAGTATTATTTACGCCCGGCCATTCGGTTGGCCACGTAGTATTTTATAACCGGCAACAGGGGTTCGTCATTGGCGGGGATGTATTATTCAGAATGGGTATCGGAAGAACGGATATTCCCGGAGGGGATGCGGCCCTGTTGCTGAAAAGTATACGGGAGAAACTATTCACACTGGCCGATGATGTGATTGTATATCCCGGTCACGGAGAACCGACAACCATTGGTTTTGAAAAAGAAAATAACCCGTTTCTGTGAAAGGAATCATTTCTGTTTTTCCGTTTCACGGCCCTGGAATAATTTAATTCCCGAAAAAAAGGAAAGGAATTCCTTCCTCTCAATCCGGTAAATAAACAGTGAAAATAAGAGCAGGAAAAACGTTGAGATTGTATAATCCAGGGTTGCATTCGGCCAGATACCCTTTATACCCACGTGGACAAAATATAAAACAACCACGATCACCATATAGGCCAGGAGTTTTTTCCAGGCATAGGGCACAGGATACGATTTCTGGCCCCATATATAGGAAATGACCATCATGGTCCCATAGCATAAAAAAGTGGCCCAGGCACAGGCCATATAGCTGAAATAAGGGATAAAAATGTAATTCACGGCAATCGTTATGCCGGCGCCTATCAGCGTGATATAGGCACCTGCCGTGGTTTTATGGGAAATCCGGTACCAGATGGACAGATTGATATAAATGCCCAGAAACATGTTGGCCAGCAACAGGATCGGAACCACTTTGATACCGGCCCACATTCTTTCGTCCCGGATAAACAGATCTCTCCAGACATCGAGGTAAAGGGATACGAATAAAAACATGGCGCAGATCGTGATCACAAAAAATTTCATTACACGGGCATAGACTTTGGGCGCATTTGCTTCAGTAGACTGCTTAAAGAAAAATGGTTCGGCACCCATTCGAAAAGCCTGTACAAACAGTGTTATGAGAATGGAAAGTTTATAACAGGCACTGTATACACCCACTTCGAAAGTGGCAGCATCTCCTTTCAGCGGAGACCAGCGCTGAAGCATCACCCGGTCGAAAGTTTCATTGATCATACCTGCAAATCCGGCAATCGTGAGGGGCAGGGCATAGATCATGACTTCCTTCCAAAGTGTTTTATTAATATGCAGTTTTACCCCGGACCACTCTTTGGTAAGGGCCAGAAACTGAAACAGGGAAGAAGCTACATTTGCAATCAGAACATACGCAACGCCATACCTGGGATTATATACGAAATGTAATACGCTGTTCGGATTTTTTTTGATAATGCCCGGACAAATGGACAGAAAAAAATATACGGTAGCCATATTCAGCAGGATGCCGGCTATTCGGATGAACGCAAATTTTTTCGGCCTGTTATCATGCCTTAATTTAGCAAAGGGCAGCGCGCTCAGGGCATCGAAACCGATAATGGCTGCACAAAGTGTGATGTATCCGGGATGTTCGGGAAGTCCGATGAAATGAGCAATCGGAACCCTGAAATAAATGGTGAGACCGGTTATCAGTAATGTGGAAATGGCCAGGGAAGTGCTCAGGGTGTCATAAACATCCCCTTTATATTCGTGCCTTTGCATAAACCTGAAATAAGCCGTTTCGAAGGCAAAAACGATCAGGGTAAATAGAAAGGGGATCAGGGCAAAAACCAGGCTCATCTTTCCATACTCAACCGTTCCGCTGAATTTTGCTGTCAGATAAGGGGTTAGCAAGTAATAGAGAAAGCGCGCGAAGATGGAGCTGGCTCCGTACCAAAGCGTTTGAGAGGCTAATTTTTTAATGCTGGCCAAAAAGGGAATTTAGAAACAAATTTAACGTAGCTCGCTGACTTTCAGCCAGAACGCCGATTCATTTTATATATTGCCATTTTATTCTTTACTTAAGGTATGAAGTGTATTTTTCCTCCTGTTCTGGGCATATTACTGATTTCATTTTTTGACAGCAGCGCTCAGCTTACCCGGTCAACCGCTGAAATGGCTTTTACCATCACCCGGATGGCAGAAATCTACCATGTGCAACCCAGACCGGTTGACAAAGTTTTTTCCAATGATCTCTTTATTCAGCTGATACGCGCCCTGGATGCAGATAAAATTTATTTCAGCGCAGAAGATATCCGGAATCTCAGCAGCTATCAATATGTGCTGAATGATGAACTTCTGGGTAAAAAAGAGGATTTTTTAAAACAACTCATCATACTATTCAGCAAAAAAATTAATCAAACCGATTCCATACTGGATAAATTATCCAGGACCCGGATTGATCTCAACAGGAATGAAATATATACTGTTGCTGAAGACAGTAGTTTTGCACCCAATGATGCCCTCCGGAAAATCAAACTCTATAAACTGGTTAAAAGGAATACACTCGAAACGATCGTGGATATTTATGAAGAAGATTCAGCGAAAAAGAATATAAAGGCCGACAGCCTCGAACCCGCCGCCCGGAAAAAAGTTTGCCACGCTTTTAAAAGAGATATACAACGCATCCGTCAGACTAAAGACGGATTACCGGGTTATATCTGCAATGCCTGGTGTGAAACCGTGGCGGCCTGTTATGACCCGCATACCGAATTTTTTTCTCCCGGGAAAAAAGAGGAGTTCCAGGGAGAACTGGGCGACAAACAACTGCAGTTTGGATTCAGTCTGGGTGAGGGAAAAGATGCAACTGAGATTACGCGGTTGAAGCCAGGCAGTCCTGCATACAAAAGCGGGTTGATACATGAAGGCGATGAGATAGTCGCTTTGCAATGGGAGGGAAATGAAGAAGTGGATGTGGCTGATGCATCTACAGATGAAGTCAATGCATTTATTTCGGGAGATCATGGAAAAAGCCTGACACTGACACTTAAAAAGTCAGATGGTACTTCCCTCAAAGTTACACTGCAAAGGGAAAAAGCAGCCTTGGATGACGACAACAGTAAAGTGCGCAGTTTTATACTTAAAGGCGACCATCGGGTTGGTTTCATTTCTTTACCCGCATTTTATACTGACTGGAACGGAGATGAAGGAGGCAATAACGGCTGCGCGGACGATGTGGCGAAAGAAATTATCAAACTCAAAAGAGAAAATATCGAGGGCCTGATACTGGATCTCCGTTACAATGGAGGTGGTTCGATGCTGGAAGCCATTGCGATGGCAGGAATTTTTATTGATTTCGGACCGGTCGGTATGACGCGGGATAAAGAAGGTAAAATCTATACGATGAAAGATGTGAACCGGGGATCCGTGTATGACGGTCCGCTCATCCTGCTCATCAATGGATTTACGGCGTCTGCATCTGAAATGCTCGCGGGCACTTTGCAGGATTATAACCGTGCGCTTATTGTAGGCACTCCGAGTTTTGGAAAAGCAACGGCCCAGATTGTATTACCCCTGGATACACTTTTTGACGAGAAGCATGTGGAAAGAATGAAAACCGCTGAAAATTTTATTAAAATCACCATCGAGCGGTTGTTCCGGGTAAATGGCAGGAGTGCCCAGCAAACAGGCGTTATTCCTGACATTTACCTGCCTGATTATAGTGAAACCCAGTCTGAAAGGGAAAAATCGCTTCCTTTTTCACTGCCCAATATTTCTATTGATGCCAATAAATATTATCATCCTTATCCGCCTATTTTGATGGATCCGTTAAAATCATTTTCGAAATCATTTGCGGATACCAGCCGGCCCTTTATTTCGTTTAACAATTATTTGAACATACTGGTCCAGGCCCAGGCAGTTCAGGACCAGGTGCTGGTACTGAACAAAATGATGGAATCAAGAAAGCAGATCCTCATAAATTTGCATGAAGGAGAGAAATCAATCAATCACCCGGATCCGCCATTTGAAATAGAATGGAACCAGTATGAAAAAGCAAGGATGCAGGCTGATGAGGATCTCCGGAAGTCAAATTACGCATATACCCAAGTGCTTAACCGGGATACAGGCGTTCTGCTAAGTTATGAGATTGCTTCCCGGATGGCGGAGAAATAAGCTTGATGTTTGATGCTTGATGTGTGAGGCATGATGCCATGCTTCCTGCGTCCTGCTTCACGCCCTTTAAACTAATTATTTAAAAAAATAAATAAATATGCGCCGCTGTTTTTACTTTTTGGTTTTTACATTTTTATTTTCTTCAAAGTTGCACGCCCAGGGGATTGAAAATGCCGGAGATTACATGGCAGCGATGTCGAATGCGCAGATTGGAATGGATCAGAAATACATGGCTTATGTCAGTGCTTCGGCCCATAGCCGCCGGGCAAGAAAAATAGAAAAGCTAAGGGGGCAGACGCTGGAGAGTATCGACAACGCCAGGTATAAAACCATGGCGCTTCCGAAATATAAGGGTGATAATTCCCTGCGGCAGGCCAGCATCGACTATATCCAGTTCTGTTACCGCATCTTTAATGAAGATTATTCAAAAATTGTGAATATGGAAGAGATTGCTGAGCAATCGGTGGATCAGATGCAGGCATTTTTATTACTTCAGGAAAAAACAGGTGAAAAACTCCATGAAGCTTCTGAAAATCTGGCAAAAGCGGAAAAAGGATTTGCTGCAAAATATAATGTGAATTTGGTGGATACGAAAAGTGACTTATCTGATAAAATGGGAACTGCCGGAAAATTGAATAGTTATTGCGACAAGATCTACATTTTATTTTTCAAATGTAATTGGGAAGAAGGCCAGCTTTTCAATGCCCTGAACAGCCATAAACTGAATGATGCCGAACAGGCCAGGAATTCATTGATCAGTTTTGCTCAGGAAGGTCTGGAAGCCATGAAAACAGACAGCCTGCGAACTTTCATGGGAAACCCCGGACTCGCTGCCGGCTGCCGGGAGGCATTGCAGTTTTATAGTTACATGGCAAAAAACGATATTCCAAAACTCACTGATTTCTATTTAAAACAGGAAAATTTTGATAAAATAAAAAAAAGCCTGGAGGCTAAAGGATCCAATAAGACAAAGGAAGATGTGGATCAGTATAACAAGGCCGTTAAAGACATCAACACCAGTGTGAATGGTTTCAACCAGTTGAACCAGGACTTAAATAAGCGTCGCCAGGAAGTGGCACAAAATTTTGAAAATACGGAGAAATCTTTTCAGGACGAGATTATGCCGTATTATAAATAATGTGCAAATGTGCAAATTAGAACATTGCGGTCATCGCCTGCCTGCCGGCAGGCAGAGTCATCTGTCATCTGTCAAGGGTCATCGGTCATCGCCTGCCTGGCGCAGACAGGGTCATCGGTCATCGCCTGCCTGGCGCAGACAGGGTCATCGGTCAACCGCCAACAGTTCAATGTATATCCACTGGTGCCGAATCCCTCACTCCCATCGCCGGATCACTGTACAGGGGGTTTTTTATAAAATTGCTGTCCGTGAGTGTTCCTAAAAAACTGATCAGGTAAAACCTGTCATTTTCAGTAATCGTAATACCTTTTCTTAATGAACTGTCCAATGTTGTACTTTGTATAATGCCTGAATTATAATGTTCCAGTACATCGCTGATGGTAACAAACCGGCCATCATGACCATAAGGGAAAGTCAGATAAACATTTCTCAGACTGGGTACGCGGAATTTCAGACTGTCTTCTTTTCTACCGGTGATGCGCATACGCCCATTATCTTTCAGCGTACTATCTGCTTCCATCCCGGTATTTCGGTAACTTAAATCTGTAAACAATGGTTCCTGGTGGCAGCGGGCGCATTTCTGCTGAAATATTTCATAGCCGGTTTTTTCATATTGGTTAAACCGGGATTCACCTCTTTTTACCTTGTCATATTTCGCATTGGCAGAAACCAGGGAAGCCGTAAACTGGGCCAAGGCCTTCAATATTCGTTGTGAGTTGATGCCCGGTGATCCGAAAGCGTGGCTGAACAAAGCAGGATATGCATTATCTTTTTTTAACTTGCCGATTACCTGATTCAGGTCTTCTGCCATTTCATGCGGATCCAGAAGGGGAGCGAGGGGTTGTACTTCGATATGGTTGATGCCGCCATCCCATTGCATTTCTTTTTCCCAAGCCAGGTTGAAAAGTCCGGGTGCATTCCGGAAACTGAATTTATTATTAAACCCATGACTCAACCGGTGTTCATATGTGGCAAATGCTGCAAACTGCTGGTGACAGGAGGAGCAGGGAAAATTTCCATCCTTGGAGAGCCTGCCGTCATAAAATAATTTCCTTCCCAGTTCAAAACCTTGCCTGGTGCGTGCATTATTTTGGAACTTGTAAACAGGCGGGGGGAATCCTTTGGGTATTTCAAAGGGGAAGGGGGTAATCCACATCACGAAACAAAAACCAATCCCTGATAAGACCCGGAGTTTTTTCATGGATTTAAAGTGATGACGGGGCCTTTAAAAGAACTGATGAAATTTTCAGAAATTTTCCTTGCCAGTTCGCCTGGTGTAGTGCAGTCGGGAATTTCTTTTATGTGCAGGGGGTGTGGGCCGTCAAAAAAATTATCAAGTTCAATAGGAATTTCGACCATGGTTTTATTCATTTTCGAAATCCGGATTATTTTATCCGCGCTGAGTTTGATTTTCCACACGGTGCTATAAGGATACCGGTAGCCTCCAATATGGTATGCCATCATATGGGCAGGCTGGTCTGATGCCGGTGAAACGCCTTCTATCTTAAAACTCTGATATCCGCTGTTCCAGGTCCAGAACATACCTTTTACAGGATCCAGTACACCCGATTGTGCACCCTGGTTTTGATCTGTGGAATCGATGCCCAGTTGAAACTGAATTTCTTTACATGACCCTTCTTTTACACGCAGTTCAATCAGGGTACTTGCAGAATCTGAAAAATCGATGAGATGATATGCATTGGATAGATTCGTTTTAATACCTGCATCCGAATAGATTGTCACCATTTTACCGGTATAGAAACGGAAACGGCTGATTTCAAAAATTTCACTGAATGGGTTTTTATATTTTTTATTCAATTGCATCGGAACGCCATGAACGTATACGGCAAATCGTATAACCATGATGGCATCCTTTTCCGGATCAGATCTCCGGAAAGAAGTCGTTATGAGAAAAAAAATAAGGGTAAACCAGTTGCTTATTTTTAAAAGCATCCAATTTTTTTTCCTCCTGATAAATTGATAATCGTTACTCAATGCGGTTTATTTTTTTTCTGAGGTCTTTGATCTGTGCCCGTTTTTGTTTGGACTCCTTCTTTTTCTCTTTCGAAGAAAAACTGGGTTTGGTTGCCTTTCTTGGTTTTGGTTTGATGAGGGCCCGATCGAGCAGTTTCTCAATTTTTTCAACCACTTCCTGTTTATTATCCAGTTGTGACCGGTGAATCTGGGATTTGACCTGCAAAAACCCTTCACTGTTTATTTTACTGCTGAGCTTTTGTTCCAGAAGGTCTTTCTGGGAGTCCGTGAAAAGTGTTGAATTTCTGATATGAAAATAACCGATCACCATGGTCTCGACCTTGTTTACATTTTGTCCGCCTTTGCCACCGCTCCGGGCCGTACGGAAGCTGATTTCCCGGGAAACATCTATCTTCATTTCGTAAAAGTAATTTGATTAATTTGAAACTGATGCGAACGGTCATTCAAAGGGTAAAGCGCGCCAGTGTAATGATAAACGGTTCAGTTCATGCTGCTATTGGGAACGGGTTACTGGTATTGATGGGGATTGAGGATCCTGATGGCAAGGATGACGTTCAATGGCTCAGCGGTAAGCTCATCAATCTTCGGATATTTAATGATACAGAGGGTATAATGAACTTATCACTGGCAGAAACGGGCGGAGAACTCCTGCTGGTGAGTCAGTTTACTTTATTTGCCAGCACGAAGAAAGGGAACCGGCCATCATATATCCGTGCATCCAAACCTGAAATCGCCGTTCCTTTGTATGAATCCATGATCAGGCAGCTGGAAAAAGACCTGGGGAAGAAAATTCAAACCGGGATATTCGGAGCAGATATGCAGGTTGATCTGCTGAATGATGGCCCGGTAACTATTTTAATTGATTCAAAGCAAAGGGAATTATGAAATTGAAAGTTTATATCGCAAATGCGTTTTCCGAAAAAAAATTTGGCGGTAATGCGGCTGCAATCGTTCCTTTAAAGGAATGGTTAAGTGATATGCTGATGCAACAGATTGCCGCTCAGAATAATTTGTCTGAAACTGTTTTTTTTGTTCCTCAGGGAAATGAGTACTATATCCGCTGGTTCACGCCAACTGTAGAAGTAGATCTCTGCGGTCATGGTACCCTGGCTGCCGCATATGTGTTATATGAGCATCTTCACTACGGAAAGGATAAAATCATTTTTCATTCCAAAAGCGGACCGTTGGTTGTAACTAAAAGATTGGATGGAAAGATCACTTTAGATTTTCCGGCCAAACCTCCGGATCAAACGGCAGATGATGAAAAGATCGCTGAAGCATTGGGAATAAAACCGAAATCTGTGCATAAATCTGTTTTTGATTACATGGTGGTGCTGGGCAGCCAGGCCGAAATTGAAGCGCTGAAACCTGACTTTACGCTCTTGAAAATGCTTCCGGCCAGAGGATTGATTGCTACTGCACCCGGGAATGAGGCAGATTTTGTTTCCCGTTGTTTTTACCCACAGTCAGGTATAGACGAAGATCCGGCAACGGGTTCCGCGCATGTGGTGATGGTTCCCTATTGGGCTAATAAACTGGGCAAGAATAAATTATCAGCTATTCAGTTGTCAGCCCGCAGGGGTTACCTGGATTGCGAGGTCGCAGGAGACCGGGTTCTGATGAGTGGACATGCGGGTACTTACCTGGAAGGGGAGTTTTACATTTAAATGTGCAGATGTGCAGATGTGCAGATGGGAAGTGTGTACATTTTCAAATTACCGTCAACCGTCAACCGCCAACGGTCATCGCCTGCAGGCAGGCGTCATCTTTCAACAATAATAATATGGGAGAAGACATTACGATAAAAGAAGCGCAGGAAAAGATCGACGAGTGGATCCGCACAACAGGCGTACGGTATTTCAATGAGCTGACGAACATGGCTATTCTTACGGAAGAAGTAGGCGAAGTAGCGCGACTGATGAGCAGGATTTACGGGGATCAGTCGTTCCGGGAACTGGACAAAGACAAGAAGCTTTCTGATGAACTTGCCGACGTACTTTGGGTGATTCTTTGTATTGCCAATCAGACCGGTACGGATCTGACCGAAGCACTGAAAAAAAATTTTGAGAAAAAGAATATCCGTGATGCCCATCGGCATGTTGAAAATACCAAGCTGAATACCGATGACCCTGCCAGCCGGCAGGCAGGCGATGACCGATGACCGCAATGATTCAATTTGCACATCTGCACATTGGCCCCTACTGCCCCTGTGCCAGACTGTAAGCCTTCTTACCCTGCATTACGTTCAAAAGTTCCAGTGAACCAATTTTAAAATCCCCGCTCAGGCTTACATAAAGACCTATGATGTCCTGTTGAACCAAAGGAGATCCGTCAATGCTTTCAAAACGGGCATTGTACTGATTCACCAGGTTCGTGTATACGGAGCCGGTAGGCCATACCTGGGTGCCACGGTTACTGATATTGATCAGGTTGAATTTCACCCCGCCGTGCCGCTGGCATTTTTTAGCGATGAATTCCGGTTGTTCGGAGCTTTCTATAAACATATCCACGCCCACGATATATTCTTTTTCGTCCATGGAATCATCAGAGACCATCATCTGGTTATGATCCATTTTGAAAACGGTCGGTGTAACGTGCATATTGGGTAGTACAGGTTTGGCGCCAAGTTCAGGAGATTTTCCAAAATGATTTATGATCGCCTCCGCAAATTCTGTGGTGTTTTTTGCCGGAATCTTCTTATCCCCGAAATCTCCGGTATGAACGCCCTGTTCCAGCGTATATAATAAAGCATTTTCAATAACAGCTGCATTCTGCATAAAACCGAGGTGACGCAGCATGGCGATGCCGCTTAAAAGAAGGGCCGTTGGGTTCGCAATATTTTTTCCGGCGATATCCGGAGCTGTTCCATGAACAGCTTCGAAAATTGAAATATGATCTCCGATATTGGCTGACGGTGCGAAACCAAGTCCGCCTACCAGTCCCGCACATAAATCGGAAATAATATCTCCCTGCAGGTTGGTGAGAACCACCACATCAAATTCCTGGGGACGCACCACAAGTTTCATGGCTAGGTCGTCTACAATGATATCGTCAGATTTTAATTCGGGATATTCCCGGGCCACTTCCTGAAAACATTCGAGGAATAATCCGTCGGTGAGCTTCATGATATTCGCTTTATGTCCGCAGGTGATCCTGCGCGCTCCGTTTTTCTTCGCCATTTCGAAGGCATAGCGGATTACCTGGAGACTGCCCGGGCGGGTAATAAAGCGGCGGCTCAACGCCACATCGTGCGTAGGCATGTGTTCAATGCCTCCATAGGTGTCTTCTATATTTTCGCGGACGATGGTGATATCGATAGGAATATTTGCTTTGGAGAAAACGGTATCTACGCCGTGGAGGGACTGAAAAACCCGTTTATTTGCATAGGTATTCCATGTTTTTCTTGCGGTGACGTTGATGCTCTTGACTCCTTTTCCCTTTGGTGTTTCCATGGGCCCTTTAAACAGGATGCCCAATTCTTCAATCACGTGCTGGGATTCGGGTGTCATTCCATTGGAGAAGCCTTTATCAAAAACCCATTTTCCCATATCAACGATTTCGTATTCAAGCGGAACTTGGTTCGCTTCAAAAATATGCAGAACGGCATCCATGATTTCCGGTCCGATGCCATCTCCTTTTGCTACAGCTATTTTCATAAACAGTCGAGGTTGAAGTTGGGCGAATTTACATTTTTAAGCCTAAAGCCTAAGGCTTAAAGCCTAAAACTTTTAAGGGATCATATCCGGTATGAACGGCGGGTCGGAAATGAATAGAAATTAACCGCATGTCAATTTTTTAAATCTGTTAAACAAAGGGGTTTTAGGTTTTGGGCTTTAGGCTTTGGGCTTTTTCCGTATTTTTATGCAAACTGACTCCATGGCGAACAAAATTTCAGAAGGGGTTGAGATTGATGTAGAAACTTTCTATCAGCCGGATTACAGTAATCCGGTTGCGGGAGAGCACATGTTTGCCTATCGGATAACCATCTGGAATCATAATAATTTTCCCGTTAAACTGCATCGCCGGCAGTGGCATATTTTCGACAGTAACGGAAGTCATCGTGAGGTGGAAGGAGAAGGAGTGGTTGGCGTACAGCCCATTTTACAACCCGGTGAAAAATATCAATACGTGAGTGGCTGTAATCTCCGCACGGAAATGGGAAAAATGTATGGAAGCTTTCATATGGAAAACTTACATGCCAAATCAATCTTTGAAGTGAATATTCCCATGTTCGAGATGATTGTGCCGTTCAAAATGAACTGAATAATTGTTAATTGTCAATTGTTAATTGTCAATTCTTCAGGATTATTGAACAACGAAATGCTGCCAACCCGTCACCATTTCCGTTAATAATTGACAATTAACAATTAATCATTAGATGCAGTTGCTTCCACCACTACTTTGTTCAGTTTTTTTGTTAATGGAAAAAGAAGGAAGCCGGCTATGATGGCTGCGGTGGCGCTAATGCCAAAGAAAAAGCCCTTGTTGTCGAAATGATCCCAGAATCCGGTCATCATACCGGCGATTTTGCCACCCAGAGAAGTCGTGATAAACCATCCACCCATCATCAATGCGGTGAATCTTCGCGGAGCCACTTTGGACACCAGCGACAAACCAACGGGACTCATGAATAATTCACTGATCGTGAACACGCCATAACTGCCAAAGATCCAGGCAGAAGAAACTTTATGTTCGTAAATATTGGTTGAGAGAGAAGCAATGACCATTAAGAGTGAAGACAATCCTGCGATGATGGTACCCCAGGCAAATTTTGAAGGGGTGGACATTTCCCTGCCCCTCGACTTCATAAATCCGAAAAACCCTACGATGACCGGTGTGAGTACAATGATCCAGAAGGGATTGATGGACTGATATATTTCTGTAGATATCAGTTTCAGATTCTGCCCGTCTGCCGGCCATTCTTCTTTTGGAATATTGTGCAGGTAAGGGTCAGGGCCCATTTCGGTAATCACTTTTCCTTTCGCGTCTGTCTTAGCATGAAAATGGTAGTCCAGTACGGGGACCACTGTTTCTTTATTTGTGATCGTATTCAGAAAGCCAAATTTTGATAATACGGTTTGGGAAAATTTAGGTGCTTCCCTCTTCGTATAACTGTCTGCCCAGATCGTCAGTGAAGTTGCATTCTGGTTGTAAATGTTCCAGAAGATGATAGCCACGCCAAAAAGTGTAAACAGGGTGCCAATTCTTTTTCTGTCAAAACCGCTGCAACGGTACCAGACCATAGCATAAAAAATAATGATGGGAACGCAGGCGAATATAAATGCATCATTGGAATGTGATCCGAAAAGGTTGTTGTTTTTACCCATGATAAACCATCCAAGTATACCTGCTAAGATGGCAGGAAGAAAAACATAGGAAGTTATTTTGGCAAAAGACATGTCTTCCTTTTGGACTGGTTTGATCACGTCCGCATGTTTGATATATTTTTGTCCCAGGGCGAAGATCACAATGGAAAGTGTCATGCCGAATCCTGCTGCTGCAAATGCATATCCCCAGGAGTAATTGATTCTGAGAAATGCGGCCACAAAATTGCAGACGAAGGCGCCGATATTGATGCCCATGTAAAAAATATTGTAGGCAACATCTTTTTTCGGTTTGAGTTCTTCCTTATTATATATGTTTCCAAGCAGGGTACTGATATTGGGTTTAAAGAATCCGTTTCCTACAATAACGCAGGCCAGGGCACCATACAGGAGACTCCCGCTATCCGGGACCGACATCAAAAAATAGCCAAGGGCCATTAAAGACCCTCCCAGGAAAATGGAAACCCGGTATCCGATATACCGGTCTGCTACCAATCCGCCGATAAAGGGCGTGAGATATACCATGGCAATATAAGATCCGGTAATATCAGCAGCCATGCTCACGTCCATTCCCCTGCCACCTTTCGCCACTGAATCGTGTAAATACAGATAAAGAATGCCAACCATCAGGTAATAACCAAACCTTTCCCACATCTCGGTAAAAAATAAAACATATAATCCCCGGGGGTGTCCTTTTTGAGGAAGGGCTGTATTCATGTGTTCCTGATTTGAATTAAAATTGAATGTGATTGAATCGCCTAAAGTAAGATTTATTTATTCATCCTAATTCAGCACTATTTTTCCGTTTATAAAATTATTTTTCTGATATGCGTTTGAATCGTGAATTTCGGGCTCAATCAAAACGACCCATGAATCTATTATTACTAGGCGGAGGAGGAAGAGAACATGCTTTGGCCTGGAAAATATCACAAAGCAAAAAATGTTCGTCATTATTTATCGCACCCGGCAATGCAGGCACTTCCGCATTCGGAGAGAATTTACCGGTAGAACCAACGGATTTTCAGGCTGTTCGGAAAGCCTGTCTGGATAATGACATCCATATGGTGGTGGTGGGTCCGGAAGAACCACTGGTAAAAGGCATCGTGGATTTTTTCTTATCAGATGAATCCATCCGTCATATTCCGGTAATCGGACCATCGGCTTCTGCAGCCAGACTGGAAGGAAGCAAGGCTTTTTCCAAACAGTTCATGATCAAACACGGCATTCCGACGGCCGCATACAAAGAATTTGACGCAGATCATTTTTCTGAGGGTTCTGAATATTTAAAGGCACACGCACTGCCCATCGTTTTAAAAGCCGATGGACTGGCCGCGGGTAAAGGTGTCATCATATGCAATAGCCATATTGAAGCCATGGCTGAATTTGAACTCATGCTGCAGCAGGATAAATTCGGAGCAGCGGGACATCGCGTTGTGGTGGAAGAGTTTCTGGACGGAATTGAATTATCGGTCTTTGTACTTACTGACGGGGATCACTATGTGCTTTTACCGGAAGCAAAGGACTACAAAAAAATCGGGGAGGGAGATAAAGGGCCAAATACCGGAGGAATGGGTGCCGTTAGCCCCGTTCCATTTGCCGACAATGAATTCATGCTGAAGGTGAAGGAACGCATTATTGATCCGACCATCCGGGGGTTGAAAGCGGAAGGCATTGAATACCGCGGTTTTATTTTCATCGGACTGATCAAGGTGGACGATGAACCCATGGTGATTGAATACAATTGCCGGATGGGAGATCCGGAAACGGAAGTCGTGGTGCCGCGGCTGAAAAATGACCTGGTAGATCTTTTCCAGGCGGTTGCCGATAAAAAACTAAGTGAAAAAACCATTGAAATGGATCCCCGGATCGCGGCCACCATGGTTGCCGTTAGCCGTGGCTATCCCGGCAGCTACGAAAAAGGATATCCCATCACCGGTCTGGATGTAAAATATGAGGAAAGCATCATTTTCCATGCAGGAACCAAAATGGAGGGAAAAACAGTGGTCACAAACGGAGGAAGGGTGCTTTGTGTAACTTCCTATGCGGGATCCCTGCAGGACGCCATCCGGAAGTCGATGGTCGTATTGACCAGGATCGATTTCGAAGGCATTTATTTCAGACGCGATATTGGTTACGAATTCCTCTGACCACTTTGTCCGAAACCGTATTTTCCGCCGAATGGCCGCAGGAATCCCAGCCGGACCTTCAAATCGAAAATTGTTTGGGATCGCTTCAGAATAAACTCTTCATTTTGAGAAATATACTCTTGAAAATAGCGTTCAGTGCAGGATAGCGGAGATTAATGTTGACTTTGTTAATTCCGATTATTTCCGTCAATTTTGCATGCATCGTAACAGAATTTAAATCTGACCTTTTAAAATGGGATTATTCAATTTCCTGACGCAAGAGATTGCCATGGATCTGGGGACCGCTAACACCCTGATCATTCATAATGACGAGATCGTAGTTAACGAACCAAGTATTGTTGCACTCGACCGGAATAATCCAAAAACCGTTTTGGCCGTTGGAAAACGGGCACTCATGATGCATGAAAAGACCCATGAGAGCATCCGAACCGTTCGTCCCCTGAAAGACGGGGTTATTGCCGATTTTAACGCTGCAGAACTCATGATACGGGAAATGATCAAGATGATCTATCCCAAAAAGCCGCTTTTCCCCCCCAGCTGGCGCATGATGATCTGTATTCCTTCCAGCATAACAGAAGTGGAAAAAAGAGCCGTTCGCGACAGTGCGGAACAGGCTGGTGCCAAGGAAGTCTACCTGATTCATGAACCCATGGCCGCAGCCCTGGGGATCGGAATCGATGTGGAAGAACCCGTTGGAAATATGATCATTGACATCGGTGGCGGTACCACGGGTATTACCGTGATCGCGCTGGCAGGAATTGTTTGTGACCAGTCTATCCGGATCGCCGGCGATGAATTCACGGCTGATATCATGGAAGCCCTGCGCAGGTACCATAGTTTATTGATTGGGGAAAGAACAGCTGAACAGATCAAGATACAGATCGGAGCCGCGCTGAAAGACCTGGATAATCCGCCGGATGATATTCCTGTTAATGGCCGTGACCTGGTAACCGGTATTCCCAAACAAATCCTGGTGAGTTACCAGGAAATTGCGGAAGCCCTGGATAAAAGTATCTTCAAAATAGAAGAAGCCATTTTGAAAGCGCTTGAAACAACGCCACCCGAACTGGCTGGAGACATTTACCGCCGTGGTCTGTATCTGACGGGTGGTGGTGCCCTGCTCCGGGGACTGGATAAAAGACTAAGCCAGAAAATAAAACTTCCGGTTCATATTGCCGACGATCCTTTAAAGAGTGTGGTGCGCGGTACCGGGATTTCGTTGAAAAATTATGACAGATATCCATTTGTAATGCGTTAAGCGTTACGCGTTAAGCCTTGAGCTTTTAAAGTTAAATATACCAAATACAAGTGCGTAATGTATTTCTCTTCATCAGAAAGTATTCCAATTTTCTACTCTTTTTGCTGTTGCAGATCATCGCACTCAGTTTCCTCTTCCGTTATAATAAATATCATGAGGCCGCTTTCATGAATGTGGCTGGAGAATTTACCGGCAGAATCAACCAGCGATACAGCAAGGTTGAATATTATTTTCGCCTCAAAAAAATCAATGAGCAACTGGCAGCAGAGAATGAACACCTGAACCAGCTACGCAAAGAAAATTTTGAAAGTACGGATGGGAATAAAAAATCCGTATTGGATACGGTTCAGACCGATTCTGTTCGGGAGATAAGAAAATATACCTGGATGGGGGCGACGGTTGTGGGAAGTACAGTGAATACACAGGTCAATTTTATCACGATCCATCTCGGCTCCCTGCAGGATGTACACCCCAATATGGGCGTGGTGAGTCCGCAGGGTATTGTGGGTACCGTGGTGAATGTAAGTGACAATTATGCCAGCGTCATGACCCTCCTTCACAGGCAGTATAAAGTAGTTGTTAAACTGAAGAATGGCGGGGACCGCGGCACCGTTGAATGGGATGGGATCAGCCCGATGTTTGTGACGCTGAAAGATATCCCGAAAAGTGCAAAGATTCAGATTGGTGATACGGTGGTTACCAGTCCCACTTCCTCCTTGTTTCCCGGCAACCTGACGGTGGGAACCATTGCAGAAATTGTGGATGATAAGAGCAGTAATTTTTATACGTTGAAAATAAAACCGGCGACCAATTTTTTTAATATTGAATATGTATATGTAATCGCCAATTCCCAATACCTTGAACAAAAACGGCTGGAAGATTCCACCCGAAAAAAATTCCAATGAGCGAGTTGCTGAAAAATATATTCCGGTTTGTCCTGTTCATTTTTGTACAGGTATTCATCTTGTTCAAGATGCCACCCCTGCACCGGTTCATCACACCTTATTTATATTACCTCTATATTTTATGGCTGCCTTTCAGCATGTCCCGGGCATCGCTGATGGGGGTTGCATTTTTATTCGGCCTTAGTCTTGACTATTTCATGCATACCCCCGGGTTACATGCAGCAGCCTGTGTGCTGATCGCTTACCTGCGTCCCTTTGTGGTTAATATGCTGATTTCCCAGGAAGGAGCCGAAAAGAACTACTTATCCCCTTCCATAACCAGTATGGGATGGGCGCCTTATTTTACCTATGTTTTTGTGCTCACTTTATTTCATCACGGATATCTTGTTTTTCTGGAATGGATGAGTTTCGGATCTTTTTTGTATTTTATAGGGAAAGTAATTGCCACGACCGGGATCAGTATGTTGCTGATCCTCCTAACCGAACTTTTATTCTTCAGAAAAGAAAAGTTCAGAACAAACACGGTTTAATTTAAAGCCAATATCCGGAGATGCCTGTCTTCAATCAATCGCGCAGTAATATCATACGCCTCATCTTTGGTGGGATGTTCCTGCTGATTTTTGCCCAGCTTTTCAATCTCCAGGTATTTTCAGATAAATATAAAAAAATGGCGGAAGAAAATGCCCTCTTCCCCAAAAGGGTTTACCCGACCCGCGGTATCATTTACGACCATCGCCAGCGCGCCATTCTCAACAATACCATTTTGTATGACCTGATGGTTACGCCATCCCAGGTAAAAAATATGGATACGGCCTATTTCTGCCAGCTGCTGGAAATCGATTCCGCCGAATTCCGTTCCCGCGTACTGGATGCCAAAATAAAAAACGGACCCTTCCGTCCATCCATTTTTGAAGATTTGCTGGAGCCGGACCTCTTTGCTAAGCTGGAGGAAAATATCTGGCGTTTTCCTGGTTTTAACCTGCAGGAAAGACCGGTTCGCGTTTATCCCTATAATGCCGCTGCACATATCATGGGTTATGTGGGTGAAGTGGATTCCAATATTTTGCGCCGTTCAAATTTTTACTACCAGCTGGGAGATTATGTAGGAAGAAGCGGATTGGAACAGTTTTACGAAAAACAACTCATGGGCCAGCGGGGGATTGAGTTCTGGATTAAAGACAATAAAAACCGGCTTGTCGGTCACTATGCCGAACGCGGATTGGATACACCGGCCATTGCCGGCAGGAACCTGCATACTTCCCTGGATATTGAACTGCAACAACTCGCAGAAAAATTATTGTCGAATAAAATCGGATCCGTTGTAGCCATTGAACCGAAAACAGGAGGCATACTGGCGATGGCTTCAAGCCCGGATTATGATCCCAATTCCCTGACGGGCCCCGATAAGCAGAAAAATTATGGTCAGCTCGCGCTGGATGTCAGGGCTCCCTTACTGAACAGGGCCATCAAAGGATTATACCCGCCCGGTTCAACCTATAAACCACTGGGTGCACTGATCGGCCTGGATGAAGGAGTGATTACTCCTGCCAGCGGCATTGGCTGTTTAGGATTTTATTATGGATGTCCGCATGTGGTAAAATGTGATGAAAAATTTCCGGGCCATGCGGCCAATCTCCGCCTCGCCATTGCCCATTCCTGCAATTCATTTTTTTGCAATACTTTTCGCTTAACGGTCGATAATCCGAAAATCCATGATGTAAGGGACGGACTCGAATTGTGGAAACAATATACCTATAAGTTTGGACTGGGTCACCGGATCGGTATTGATTTACCCAGTGAAGATGGCGGAAATATTCCCGATACCACCGCTTATGATAAGGAATATCATGGGTCATGGAATTCCTGCACCATGGTAACCCTGGGGATCGGACAGGATAAAATGCTCGTGACTCCGCTGCAAATGGCCAATGCCATGTGTATTGTGGCCAACAAAGGATCTTTTTATGTGCCACATTTTGTTACCAAGGTAGAAGGTAGTTCGCCTGACGACACGGTACTGGGTAAGTATTTTACGAAACACGAAGTATTAACGCATATAACGGACGATGCGTATGAAACCGTGATCAGTGGCATGCAGGACGTTACAGAAATCGGAACGGCAAAAATGGCACGGATTCCCGGAATCAATATGTGTTCAAAAACCGGTACTGCCGAAAATTATTTATCACTGGAAGGCAAAAGAACCAAACTGAATAATAACTCCATGTTTGTTTGTTTTGCCCCCCGGGAGAATCCGCAGATTGCCATCGCAGTGGTCATTCAAAATGCTGGTTATGGTTCTAAATGGGCGGCGCCCATCGGTAGTTTGCTGGTAGAAAAATATCTGCGGGATACATTGACAGCTGAAAGAGTGGCTCAGGCAACGATGATTGCAAACACGAATTTATTACCGGGATACCTGGTACGCCTGCAGTTTATTACGGATTCCGTCAGGGCCGTCCTCTGGGCCCGGCAAAGTGGCGACAGCAGCCGCTGGAAACATTTTCAGGATCCTTCATTGCGCAAGCAATTACTGGATACGATGCATAAGGCAACCGCCCATGTAACCATACCATTCGGTCCGAGAATTCAGCCGGTCATTACGATACCTGACAGCGCCCGTGTGAAGAAAACAGATTCCGCTGCTAACAGGAAAACAGATTCTTCGGAAAAACCCAAAAGACCGGTTATAAAAAGAGAAAACGATAGTGCGGCCCTGAAACCAAAAGAGAAACCGGTTGTCAGGAAAGACAGCAGTACAAACCAGGCGCCATGAACCAACGCAATTCATATCTGGCAAAAGGTGCGGACCGGTCGCTGATCTGGCTCTGGTTCATTCTTTCACTGATCGGCGTGATCAGCATTTTCTCCGCCACCTACCGGGATGGAGATAATGTATTGCAGGGTTTTCTTTCACTCAAAACAGATTATAGCCGCCAGTCGCTTTTTTTTGTGATCAGTGGCATCGCCGGGATTTTTATTTTGCTAACGGACAGTAAATTTTTTACGGCTACTGCCAATCTTTGGTATGCATTCGGGATTCTGCTCATGCTCCTCGTATTTCCATTTCATTCCAATGTAAAAGGAACTTCATCTATTATACGCCTCGGATCTTCGGTACAGATTCAGCCGGCCGATATTTGCAAGATCTTTGTGAATCTGGCGTTGGCGAAATACTTATCCCGCGTAGAGACAGATTTTGCCAGGCCGCGCTCCCAGCTGATCGCAGCCGTCATTGCCCTGGTGCCAGCTGGTCTCTCCATCATGCAAAAAGAAACCGGACTTGCACTGGTTTATTTTTCGTTCTTTCTGGTGATGTTCCGGGAAGGACTTCCGGCGCTTGTACTGATCATCGGATTTTCATTTGCTGTTTTGGTGGTGGCCACTTTATTGATGGACCCGAACGTGCTGGCCCTTGTTCTGACAGTCATTGCTGTGCTGACGATTTATTTTTTAAGAAGGCAGATAAAAAGACAAAGAACTGTTTTATTTGCCATCGTCAGTATCTGGTTTGTTTGTGTAGGCATACAGCGGTTTGTTGTACCCTTTGTATTTGATCATGTGTTTCAGCCTTACCAGGTAAAACGCATTTACGATGCCATTGGAAAGGATTATATTCCCAAGAATGCTGCTGCTGCAAAAGAAATTGAAGAAAAGTCGGCCGGGAAAAAGAAAGACAATGGGAATTATAATGTAAAGCAGAGTAAGATCGCCATCAGTAATGGTGGATTTATCGGAAAGGGTTTGTTGAAAGGAACCCAGACCCGGTATGATTTTGTACCGGAACAGCGAACAGATTTTATTTTCTGTACAATCGGGGAGGGGTTTGGATTCCTGGGAAGTATTATATTTTTAAGCATCTATGTGATCCTGCTCATGCGGATCGTGACGATCGCCGAGCGACAGCGGTCAGTATTCAGCCGGGCGTATGCTTATGGGGTTGCTTCTGTATTCTTTTTTCATATCTCCATCAATGTATGTATGACCGTCGGTCTCGCGCCCGTGATCGGTATTCCTTTGCCCTTTGTGAGCTATGGGGGAACGTCACTGCTTACTTTTAGTGTAATGCTGTTTATTCTCGCACGGCTGGATGCGGACAGGCAAATGGTGTTGCGTTAGTGTGTTGTTAATCGATAAACGATGACCATTGTCGCTCGATTAATTTTGTTCCGTGTATTTTTTGAAATTGTCCAGGATGGCCTGCCAGCCGCCCTTTTGCAATTCCACGGGATTTTCGTTTTCTGCTTCAAATATTTCTACCACCCTGGTTTCATGGCCAAAATTGGAAAAGTGAATGGTTACGGTTCTGTCATCTCCAAGAGTATAGGTTATGAGTTCATTTGTTTTTACCGTATCGTAAATTCCCTCAAAGTCAAATCCAAAACTGCCGTCTTTCGCTTCCATCCTGGAAAGGAATTTCCCTCCGGGCCTTAAATCATTTTCCGCGCGGGGGGTATGCCAGTCGTCTGAAGCATAATTCCAATTGACTATATGTTCCGGGCTCGTCCAGTATTTCCACACTTTTTCTATCGGTGCCTTCACTGTGTTTTCTACGGTAATGATTCTTTTTTCAATGGTTTGCATGGTATTTATTTAAATCGTTAGAATCGCAAACAAATTGGATACCGCAAATATATTACCTGTTCCCACGGACTCATAATTTACCTCAAATCTATTTAAAAATCGGGTTTTGACCTTCTGTATGGGATTATTATTCTATATCACCATGGGCTCCGGATCCATTCCTCCGGACCATAATAACTAATGGGTTAAGAGACTAAATTTGCAGGATGCGGATCATTCCATTATCAGAAGGCGCTTTCACGGTAGATAAAACAAAAGAATTTATTCCATTCGATCCGGGAACCGATGATATTCAGAAAAGGGCGACCGGTAGCCTGCTTGTAGAGATCCAGCCATTCCTCGTCATTACAGAAAAAGATGTCTTGTTGCTGGATACCGGTTTGGGTTTTCAGGAGAACGGAGAGATGCAAATCCATCGACTCATGCGAAAAGCGGGGGTAGATCCAAATTCGGTTACTAAAGTTTTATTAAGTCACCTGCACAAAGATCATGTGGGTGGAATGAGTAAGAAACTTCCGGATGGAAGCCGGACGGCTTCTTTTCCGCAGGCCATATATTATGTACAGCAGCGGGAACTTGAATACGCATTCGAAAAGGGTTTTCCGAGTTATGAAACAGTGCCCTTTGAATTCCTGGATCATTTTTCCAACCTTGTCAAACTCGAAGGCAGCGGACTGATCGATGGTTATATCCGGTATGAGCTGACGGGTGGGCACTGCCCTTTTCATCAGGTTTTTCATATGGAGGAAAAAGGCGAACACGTATTTTTCGGAGGGGATGTGGCTCCGCAAATGCAGCAGATGAAGAGCCGCTTTGTTGCCAAGTATGACTATGACGGCAAGAAATGTATGGAACTCCGGCAGAAATGGTGGGCGCAGGGACAGAAAGAGCTTTGGACTTTTCTCTTTTATCACGATATAAAAAATCCGATTTGGAATTTTAGTCCGCTGTAGGCGGCTGGAACGGGAAGGCCACACATTCCGGGATTTCAAATTAAATCAATACCACCAATCTTTTTCCCTCTTCAATTTTCCTCAGCCAGTCACTCTCAATATTTTTTAATAAAACGGTTTCTGTTGCAATGGTTATTTTCCCTTCCATCGCGGGTTTAAATATTTCAGGCAGATAAACTGTTGGAAATTTTCCCTTCAGCCAGTAATATCGTTTTTGCGGGTACTTCTATCTGTTGATACAAATCGGCATACCGGATTAGTTTTTCTTTTGAATAGGGAAAAATGGAAGACAGCTGATCAAACACAGGATTCATCTGGTGATATTGGATGATTTCAGAATGGGTTTCAGCACATTCAGCCTGCCATCCTCCGGATCGGAAATTTTCAGCCGGAGAATATCTGCAATCAGCGGGTAGATATTTATATTTTCGAATCCCGGGATTTTCAAATTTTCTTTAAAAGCGGGTCCCCAGGCATAGAAAGTGGCGCGCATTTCGGGAATGGATGGATCATAACCATGCATGGCAACCGGCAGTCCGTGATCGTTCAGATCAAATACTTTAGGTGCATGAGCCACGAGAATGATATCGCCGATCCGGTTATACCGGTCATCTTTTTTAATATAATGCCAGCGGGCGGGCATTTCGCCGGCGAGATAGGCATCATAATCCTTCGCAGCCAATTTCAGTATTTTGTATGCCGGTAAAATATCTGCAGCATGCCTTGCGTACAGATGAACAAGGGCATGGGAGTTCATAATGAAAAAACGACTGGTATCAAACATTTTCGGAAGTCCAAGGGTGTGAACCATATCTATATCTATCATGCCGTGATCTGAAACGAAAATATAGTTCACCAGGAGATGCAGGGAATCAACTGTTCGTACCAGCCGGGCAACGGCATCATCCACATAGTGAACTGCAATCGCTGTCTGCTTCGAATTCACACCATGGGTATGTTCTTCATGGTCCACATCGGGGATATAAAAAGTGATGAAGTGGGGTCTTTTATTTTCCGGTAGGGAAAGCCAGTTGCGAACATCCCGGATCCGGTCTCCCATCGATATCCGGGTATTGTACTTATAATAATAGGTTGGGCGTACTCCCTGTATGGCTGCTTCCGCACCCACCCAGTAATAGCTTGCTGTCAGCATGCCCTGTTTTTCAGCGAGAACCCATAGTGGCGTGGCGCCATACCAGGAACTGTCTTCAACTGTTTTTTTGTTTCCCATCGTATAGACCTGATCACGCCCCGGATCAAAAAAGGAATTATCCACGATGCCATCATGATCCGGATAGGAACCGGTGATCATACTGTAATGATTTGGAAAAGTGAGGGTGGGAAATACGGATTGCATATAATCGGCAGCGACTCCGGAAGATCTCAGGCGGATCAGATTTTTTGCCTGGTATTTATCTGCCAGGTCATACCGCATTCCGTCTGCTGAAATCAGAATGACATATGGTTTTTTCATCTGCGCTGCGCGGTTCGATCTTCCCGGAACTATGTGCTGGGTGGTGTCCTGCGCCTGCAGGAAAGCTGACAGGATAACGAGGGAGATGAAAATTAAATTCGTTTTTGATACCGGAGGCATGAAGCTGGAGTCTTGGATGTCTAAGGTAGACCAGAAAGCGGAAATATGCTGCGGAATGCAGGCTTACACAAAGCCTTTAGCGATATGCTTTAAACCTTAAGCATTAAGCTTTCCTAAGGGTTTTGCTGCATTCTCCTTTGATTTTTCATCTGTTGCCGCCTTTCAATTTCTTTCTGGACGAAATTGCCGAACTCTTTTTCGGACTTAAAGAAAATATCTATTTTTTGAGGGGAAATGGCTTTTTCGAATTCGACACTGTATTTTTTCCGGATGTTGAGCAATGACTCATCCAGCTCAATTTCACTTTTATTATTCCGGATCGCATCCTCGCGGGCGCGCTTCAATTCTTCGGCATACTGATTATAGATCGGCCAGAATTTCTGGGCTTCTTCGGGACTGAGATCCAGCCTTTTTGTGATGTATGCAATTTTTAACGCTGGCAAACGCTCCCCGTTCTGTGCAACGCCAATCAAAAAAGCAAATGCAAAACTTATTAAAAGTAGAAGTCTCTTCATGAGGGATCAATTTACGGTTCCTTTTTGTTCCGGCAATGCAGGAGAATATTGTTCCAGTTCATCATCCGGTACGCTGCTCAAAAGGTCATGGATATCATTATCGCTAAATTCCGCAGAAGCTGTTTCATTTACTGAAGTAACACCGGGCGTCCAATGGATATCATCGGTGTCGAGGTAATTGGCCATATCCTGATCACTCACGGTTGACAATCCCATGATGGGATCCATGATACTGTGATGATAAGTTATATTGAACGCTGCGATCCCGATCAGGGCTACAATACAGGCGGCAGTCGCATAACGGACCATACGCACAGGTAATGAAACCACTCGTTTGCCAGGAAAGGAATTTGTGTTCGTTTCTTTTGAAACAGTTGGCACAGCAACCATTTTCGAAGGCATAGATCCCGGGATCCTGACCCGCAGTGCTTCAAAAAACCCTTCAGGCACCTGGTAGGTTTTTTTATGCTGAATTCCTGCGAGCATGGGTGAGATTTCCGCCATCTCCCGGCCGGCTGTTTCAGAAAAACCAGCGGCTTCCAAATGTATCCGGGTCATCAGCATTTCTGCAAAATGGGTGAAGTACCCGGCAGGAACTGCATAAGGAATCCGGAAAACATCGCTCTTTCCAAGAACGGGAGCGATTTCCTGTAATTCTGTTAATATTTGTATTCTGGTTTCCATTCGCGTCAATAAGACCCCTGCCGGTGATTAAAGTTTAATGATTTAGTATAAAATCTTCAATTTTTTTGGCTGCATGGTGATAAGATGCTTTCAGGGCCCCGGCCGATGTTTCCAGCACCTTGCTCATCTCTTCGTAGGGCATTTCATCATAATACCGGAGCGTAAACACAACTCGTTGTTTTTCAGGCAGTTGCTGGATGGCAAGTTGTAATTTCCATTCCAGTTTATTACCATCAAAGTCCTTATCGGCCCGGATCTTATTACTGAGTCCTGATTCTACCTCACTGAGTGAAATGGAAGCTTTCTTTTTCTTTTGCTCTATAAAAGTGAGACATTCATTGGTTGCAATCCGGTAAAGCCAGGTATAAAGCTGGGCATCTTCCCGAAAGCCGGACAGCGCATTCCAAACGCGAATAAACACATTCTGCATGGTGTCGTTGGAATCATCATGATCCACGAGCATGCGACGGATATGCCAATAAAGCCTTTCCTGGTATTTTTTTACGATTTCCGTAAAAGCTTTTTCCCGGGTAGCCGGGTCGCGAAATAAAACCAGTAATTCGGTATCCGTTGTTTGTTCCGCCATTCAAGCCCTGGGTTTACGCTAAAACTGGATAATGGATTATTTATTTTTTCGTGCGATCACTTTCTCTGCTGCGGCAACAATATGGGCTGCACTGAGTCCGTATTTTTCCAATAACTGGGCGGGGGTTCCGCTTTCGCCAAATGTGTCGTTGGTTCCCACATATTCAATGGGAACAGGGTTGCCGATGGAAGCGGCATGTGCAATACTGTCTCCGAGTCCGCCGAAAATATTGTGTTCTTCAGCCGTCACCGCACAACCGGTTTTCTGAATGGATTTCAGAATGGCTTCTGTATCGATTGGCTTGATGGTATGAATATTTATAATTTCTGCAGAAATACCCTTTTCCTTTAATATTTTTTCTGCTTCCAGGGCAATCCACACCAGGTGTCCGCAGGCAAAAATAGAAACGTCTTTTCCTTCAGAAAAGATTTGCGCCTTGCCGATTTTGAATTCCATTTCTGAAGTAAAAATGGGCCATACCGGCCTGCCGAAACGAAGATAAACGGGTCCTTTATAATCTGCGATGGCAATCGTGGCTGCTTTTGTCTGCGCATAATCACAGGGCACAATCACCGTCATGCCCGGAAGCATTTTCATCATGCCGATGTCTTCCAGGATCTGATGGGTGGCACCGTCTTCGCCGAGGGTGAGGCCCGCGTGGGAAGCGCAGATTTTCACATTTTTTCCGGAGTAGGCAACAGACTGGCGGATCTGGTCATAGACCCGGCCCGTAGAGAAATTGGCAAAAGTGGTGGTATACGGTATTTTACCGCCGATGGTCATGCCCGCGGCCAGGCTGATCATATTGGCTTCTGCGATACCGCACTGGAAAAACCTTTCGGGATTTTCCTTCATGAACTGGTTCAGTTTGAGTGAACCGGCCAGGTCGGCCGTGAGTGCGACGATGTTTGGATTCGTACGGGCAACTTCCGCAATTCCGTCTCCAAATCCGCTCCGGGTATCTTTTTGTCCAGTTACAGTGATCATATGATTTTGTTTGAATAGTGCATCAATTCAGTTCTGAAAATTTACTATTATAAAAAGACTCGTCCATTTTAATTTTTTGCTCCCATCTCCAGGCCGTCGACATCATTTCATCCAGTGAGAAATTCGGGACCCAGCCCAGTTCCGTGCGGGCAAGATCATTGTTGGCATATATCGCAATCACATCTCCCGGGCGGCGGGGTCCAATCGTATAGTTGAGTGCGATGCCGCTTATTTTTTCAAAAGCTTTGATCGCTTCCAAAACCGTAACCCCGTTTCCGCTGCCGAGGTTAAATACCTCGCATTTTTTGATTCCTTTTCCGGCGATCATGTATTGGATGGCCAGGGTATGGGCATGGGCAATATCGCAAACATGAATATAATCGCGGATGCAGGAACCATCCCGGGTTGGGTAATCGTCACCAAATACCTGCATTTGCGGGAGTTTGCCGACAGCCGTCTGTGTAATAGCAGGGACCAGGTTGGCTGGCCGGCCAATGGGAAGTTCACCAATCAGGCCGGTGGGATGGGCGCCGACCGGGTTAAAATATCGCAGTAAAATACTTTTGGAATCAGATGATTTGGAAAATTCATTAATGATCTGTTCACCCATTTGTTTGGTATAACCGTAGGGCGATTCTGCAGGCCTGGGCGGAGTGGATTCTGTAACCGGTATTTCCGACGGGTTTCCGTACACCGTACAGGAAGAGGAAAAAACGAAGAAGGGTATATTGAATTCCTGTACGCATTTCAACAGGTTGATCAGCGACATCAGGTTATTTTCAAAATATATCAGCGGCAATTCCACCGATTCACCCACCGATTTATAGGCTGCGAAATGAATAATGCCCATGATATCCGGGTTCTCATGGAAAATGGCAAAACTATCGTCCAGGTTGCAGAGATCCACTTTATAATTTTTAATCTTTTTCCCCGTGATTTTTTCCACGCCTTCCAGGATGCGCGGATTGGACCTTGAATTATTATCTACGGAAATCACTTCGAACCCATTTTCAATCAGGTCGATAAGTGTATGGGATCCGATATAACCACAGCCGCCGGTAACAAGAATTTTATTCATACATATTCGTCATTCAGAATGGTTGATCATGTCCAGCAGGTATTGCCCATACCCGCTTTTGAGCAGGGATTGAGCAATGGCTTTCACCTGTTCTTTGGTAATGAATTTTTTCCGGTATGCAATTTCCTCAATGCAGGCGATCTTGATTCCCTGTCTTTGTTCGATCACCTGAACAAACTGGGTGGCCTGCATCAGCGAGTCAAATGTACCGGTATCCAGCCAGGCCGTACCCCGGTCCATAATGGAAACTTTCAATTTACCCCTTCTCAGATATTCTTTATTCACATCAGTGATTTCGTATTCCCCGCGCGCGGAGGGTTTCAGATTTTTTGCAATCGAAACTACTTCATTATTATAAAAGTATAAACCGGGAACCGCATAATTACTCTTTGGTTTCTCCGGTTTTTCTTCAATGGAAACAACATTTTTCTGTGCATCAAATTCAACCACACCATACCGTTCCGGATCGCTCACATGGTAGGCATATACGATGCCTCCTTCCGGATTCCTGTTGGCGGCCAGCTGGTCACCCAGCCCCGACCCATAAAAAATATTATCCCCGAGTACCAGGGCCACATTGTCTTTCCCGATGAAATCAGCTCCGATTACAAAGGCCTGGGCAAGTCCGTTGGGGACCGCCTGTTCCGCATAGGTTATATTCAGCCCAATCCGGGAACCATCGCCGAATAATTTTATAAACAGGGGCAGATCGTGTGGTGTGGAAATGATCAGAATTTCCCGGATGCCGGCCATCATCAAAGTGGATAAGGGGTAGTAAATCATGGGTTTGTCGTAGATCGGCATCATTTGTTTGCTGATGGCAAACGTAAGCGGATGCAGCCTGGTACCAGAACCTCCTGCCAGAATAATTCCTTTCATAAACTGGTTATTTTAACCGGCGCAAAGTACCTCTTTTTAAGCTGAAAGCCTAAGGCCTAAAGCACTAGGGAAAATTTGAGAATTTGAGAATTCGGGAATAGAAGTAATTAAACTGCCAACTGCCAACTGCCAACAGTTATCACCTGAACAGGGTTAATATCAAATAAACAATGGCAGAGAACACCGCACTGACCGGAATAGTCAGGATCCAGGCCCAGAGCAGGTTAATGGTGACCCCCCACCGGACGGCCGAAAGTCTTTTGGTTGCTCCGACACCCATAATGGAACCGGCGATGGTATGGGTGGTGCTTACGGGTATACCCAGTTTTTCGCTGATAAATAAAGTGATGGCGCCGGCAGTTTCGGCGCTTACGCCTTCCAGTGGGGTTACTTTGGTAATCCGGGTTCCCATGGTTTTTACAATTTTCCAGCCACCACTTAAGGTTCCCAGTGCGATACAGGTGAAACTGGCCAGCGGTACCCATGTATGATGATTCACAAATTGCTTGAATGTAATGTTCACCCCATGCTGGTGCTGATAATAAATAAATGCAGCTCCGATGATACCCATTACTTTCTGTGCGTCGTTACCCCCATGTCCCAGGCTGAAAAGTGCAGAAGAAATCAACTGAAGTTTTCGAAACCATTTATCAGCCTTGTATGGATTTGCTTTTCGGCAGATATTTATAATGATGATGGTAATAATATATCCTATGAGCATTCCAATAACAGGCGCAAGGAATATAAACAGGAAGGTAGGAATCACTTTCACATAATTAATTACGGATACGCCATGTTCTTTTAGTGAACCGGCATGAGCAATCGCCGCCCCCATGAATCCGCCCAGAAGGGTATGGGATGAACTGGAAGGAATGCCAAACCACCAGGTAAGCAGATTCCAGGCGATGGCACCGATCAGTCCGGAAAAAATGACTTCCAGGGTAATAAAATCCTTGTTGACGGAATTAGCAATCGTATTTCCGATTTTGAATTCGCCGATCAGGTATTTTGATATGAAAAACGCGGCGAAGTTAAATACAGCCGCCCAGAGTACTGCCTGGAATGGCGTAAGGACTTTCGTAGACACGATGGTGGCAATAGAATTAGCCGCATCATGGAAACCATTGATATAATCAAAAATCAGGGCCAGTACGATGATGATTACAAGAAAGGTCATTTAAATTTGAGAATTTGAGAATTTGAGAATTTGGGAATTTGAGAATTTGGGAATGGATTCTTTAAAATTACCATCATTTTTAGCCTTCGGCTTTAGGCTTTAGGCCTAATGGGCTTTACGCGTATTTAATAATAATGGTTTCAATCACGTTGGCAGCATCTTCACATTTATCAGTAACCGTTTCCATTACCTGGTAGATTTCTCTTTTTTTAATCACTTCTTTTGCGTCCGGTTCGTGTTCAAATAAATTTTCAATACTTAAATCAAATACATCATCGGCAGCATTTTCAATGCTGTTGATTTTTACCAGCGCGTCCGTAATCTTTCGCATTTCGCGCATATTTCGCAGCTCTTTCACGGCGAGACCGATCTGAATGGTTCCTTCCACGATGAGGTCGGCCAGTTTCTGAATGCCCGTATCATTTGGATTAATCTTATAAAAATTAATTTTCTTGGCGGTTGCATATATATAATCGCAGATATCATCCAGGGCGCTCGCCAGATAGTGAATGTCTTCCCGGTCGAACGGCGTAATAAAATTCCGTCCTAATTCCGTAAACACCCTATGGGTGAGATCATCATTCACGTGTTCCTGTTCTTCTACCTGGGAAATCAGCGCGGCTCTTTTATCTATATCAGGTTCACTTACAACGGCTTTTAACAGGCGTCCCATGATGGTAACACCCTCCGCCACTTCTTCAAAAAGAGAATAGAAGATCCTGTCTTTCGGCATAAAGATCTTCATGATATTTTTCAGCGCCATGATAATAATTTGGCTAAAAATATGGCTATTCGCTGCTGAAAATGGCAAATTCAGTTTGGTAATAATTTATTAACATAGCCGTTCCCGCTAAACGCCAAAGCTTAACGCTTCAGGCTCAGGCATTCATATAAGTGCGGACAGGACTTTACCATTGGAGGATGACCGGTTTTGAATGTGTTCATATTTTCATAACACCTATGAATCCACACGTAATGCTTCCTGCGATAAGTTTTAAGCCTTCAGCGTTCAGCTTCCTGCACTAAGCTTGAAAAGTGGGCAGTTATATCATCTGTAATGACGTTCAGGGGCTGAATGGTCTCTTTTTGACCAGAAGCCGGAAAGTCTTTTGCATCATAGCGGAACAAACGCCAGTTTTTATTTTCATATTCCAGGGCGGTCATGTGTTCAACCCAGTCCCCGGAATTCATATATACCACTTTCCCATCCCCTTTTTCAACCAGCTTTATAGCCGGCTGGTGAATATGCCCGCAGATAACATAATCATATTTTTTTTCTATCGCTAGTGAAGATGCAATCTGTTCCAGGTCGTTTACTTTGGCAACAGCTTTATTCACCCCGGCCATTATTTTTTTCGAAATGGAAACTTTCTCTTTTCCGATAAAACCAAGTATGGCGTTGATAAGCCTGTTGAACAAAATGAGTATGCCATACCCATTACTTCCAAGTTTTGCTATCATTCGCGCACTGCCCTGCGTAGTATTATCAAATACATCTCCATGAAATATCCAGGTCATTTTCTGATCTATCTCCAGGACCAGTTTGTCTGTAAGGGTAAATTGTCCAAAATGGAGATCGGAGTATTTACGCATCATTTCATCATGGTTGCCGGTAATATAAACGACCCGTGTTCCATGCGTAATGAATTGCATCAGCTCTTTGATTACCTGCATATGGAGGGACGGGAAGAATCTTTTACTGAACTGCCAGCCATCGAAGATGTCACCATTTAATATCAGCATGCCGGGCTGGATGCTGCGCAGGTAATTCAGAAGTTCTTTGGCCCTGCATCCGTAAGTTCCCAAGTGAATATCCGATAAAACAACAACGTCTATACTGCGTCTTTCCATGGCGGAGGTTTTCCAAAGATCCATAAGCTGTATTATCGGATCATTAAGGATTCATTAATTGTCAATTGTTAATTGTTCATTGTCAACGATCTTCCGTTTGGCAGCCGGTTTTTAGTCATTTCAGTTAACTATTGGCAATTAACAATTAACAATTATATGGTTAACTTCAAATAGCAGAAAATGATAAAATGGATACCCGCAGGGAATTTATAAAAAAGGCCACATTATTATCCGGAATGGCCGGAATGAATGGATTGATTCCTGCTTCCATACTTAAAGCCATGGCAATAGATCCAACCCCCGGAAGTACCTGGATGGATGCGGAACATATCGTCATTTTAATGCAGGAAAATCGTTCTTTTGATCACTGCTTTGGTTCGATGCGCGGGGTCAGGGGTTTCAATGATCCGCGTGCGATTCAACTGCCCAATGGGAATCCGGTGTGGTTACAGTCGAACGAAGCAGGCCAGACCTATGCTCCTTTTCATCTGGACCTAAAACATACCAAAGCAACCTGGATGAATTCATTGCCGCATGACTGGAAAAATCAGGTGAACGCACGAAATGACGGCAGGTTTGATCAGTGGCTGGAAGAAAAAAGAAGCGGCGATCCCGAATACGCCGATATGCCTTTAACGATGGGTTATTATAACAGGCAGGATATTCCTTTTTACTATACACTGGCAGACGGGTTTACCGTGTGCGATCAGCATTTTTGTTCTTCGCTGACCGGAACAACGCCAAACAGGCTTTTTTTCTGGACTGGAACTATCCGTGCAGAACAAAACGAGAATTCAAGGGCCAATGTCTGGAATGAAGATGCAGACTATGAATCGCTTCACTGGAAAACATTTCCGGAGGTTTTGGAAGACAATGATATTTCATGGAAGTTTTATCAGAATGAAGTAAGTATTGACGTTGGTTTCAAAGACGAACAGGAAGCATGGCTTTCTAATTTTGGTGATAATCCGCTGGAATATTTTTCTCAATATAATATACGGATCCATGATAAACATATTATTCAGCAGCGGAAACTGATGAATTCATTACCTGCGGAAATCCAGTCATTGCAAAAAAAACTGGAGACCCTCCCGGCTGCTGATGTATCAAGAACCGATATACAGAATAAGATCAATGGAAATAAACAGGCACTTGATCTGGCGATCGCTGAATTAAAAAACTACAACCGTCAAAATTTCGATCAGCTGTCAGCCAGGGGCAAAAACCTTCACCAGAAAGCTTTTGTAACGAATGTCAACGATCCGGATTATCATTCCCTGGAAGAAATAGTGTATGAAGATAATGGTGTGAAACGGAATTTTAAACTACCTAAAGGAGATCTTTTTCAACAGTTCCGGCAGGATGTGAATACCGGAAAATTGCCGGCCGTGTCCTGGCTTGCAGCGCCGGAAAATTTATCGGATCATCCGTCCTCTGCCTGGTATGGGGCCTGGTATGTATCGGAACTAATGGATATTCTGACGAAAAATCCGGACATATGGAAGAAAACGATTTTTATTCTGACCTATGATGAAAACGATGGGTATTTTGATCATGTACCGCCATTTGTTGCCCCGCATTCCGGAAAACCTGAAACCGGAAAGGTTTCGGAAGGCATCGATACAAGTGTTGAATTTGTAACCGTCCGGCAGGAAAAAGAGCGGAATGGTTTTCCCGTTTCATTCGATCGCGAAAGTCCCATCGGATTGGGCTACCGTGTGCCATTGGTGGTGGCATCTCCCTGGAGCCGGGGCGGATTTGTAAATTCTGAAGTCTTTGACCATACGTCAACATTGCAGTTTTTGGAAAAATTTCTTAGCCAGAAAACGGGAAAGCCGGTAAAGGATGAAAATATCAGTGCATGGCGGCGGGTGGTTTCCGGGGATTTGACTTCCATCTTCAGGTCATCTCCCGGGGAAAAATCAGCGGGCCTGGCATTTTTGGAAAAAGATGCTTTTATGGAATCGGTGTATAATGCAAAATTCAAAAGACTTCCCGGCGACTTTAAGAAATTGAACCTGCAGGAGATCAGTCAGTTTAAAAAAAATCCCTATGCCAGTCCATTTATGCCCAAACAGGAAAAAGGGATAAAGCCGTCCTGTGGACTTGCTTATCAACTGTATGCAGACGGCGCATTGAACGCTGAAAAAAATGCATTTGAGATCCGTTTTGAATCCGGCAATAAAATTTTTGGTGAAAAAACGCTGGGATCTCCGTTCAATGTGTACGCACCGGGAAAATATCTGCAGGTTGAAAACGGATCCCCCAAATTCAAAAACCTGCGTACCTGGGCCTTCGCCGTAAAACCTGCATATCCTCTCGGGTTCTCCTGGCCCCTGACCGATTTTGAAAATAATATATATCTTCTCCGGGTATATGGCCCGAATGGTTTTTTCCGGGAAATGAAGGGTTCACAAAACGATCCACTGGTGAATATTTATTGCGAGTACCCGGTGAATGAATCAGGTCAGTTAACAGGAAATGTCAGTCTCCGGACTGACATTGAAAATAATACGGCTTTGACCCTGGAGCTTATTGATAATGCCTATAAAATGCCGGGTATAAAAGAAATTGTACCTGTTAAACCGGTCAATGCGGATAAATGGGTTCCGAAAATAATACCCATCGATCTTTCAAAACAATATGGGTGGTATGATTTCACCATAAAGATTTCGGGCAACGAAATTTTTGAAAGAAGATATGCAGGAAGGGTGGAAACAGGTGAATCCGGATTTAGCGATCCGTTTATGGGAGGGGTGGTTTAAATGTGAAAATGTGCAAATGTGCAAATGTGCAAATGTGTTCCGTCAAAGGCGGGATGCGAATTGAAGAACCGTCAACCAATCAGTCTTTTTTCGCCTCTAAAGTAAACCCGATCGAAGTCCCCACATCCGGTGTACTTCGCACGTGGATGGCCTGTTCATGTGCTTCAATAATATGTTTGCAGATGGCTAGTCCGAGGCCGGTGCCTCCTTTGTCCCGGCTTCTGGCTGTATCGGTCCGGTAGAATCTTTCAAAAATTCTTTGCAAATGTTCTCCTTCGATGCCGATTCCGTCATCTGTGATTTCAACCAGCACATGTTTTCCATCTGTAGAATAAATACTGGCCGTGATGCTGCCGTTTTTTTTCCCGTATTTCGATGCATTCTCCACCAGGTTCAGCAATACCATTCTGATTTTTTCCTTATCTGCAAAAACCATGACGGGGTACTCGCAACTCTTTTTAATCAGTGTGCGCACATTTTTTTCCTGCATATGGATGGAAAGGGACTCGAAAACTTCCCGGATCAGGTCCTGGATCACGAAATTCTGTTTCAGTAATAACTGTTCACCTCTTTCCAGTTTGGAAATTTCGTCCAGGTCGTTCACGAGATTTACCAGTCTGTCCACGTTGCGCTCTGCGTTTTCTAAAAAACGTTTCCTGACTTTCGTATCGTCCATGGCACCGTTGAGGAGTGTATCCACATATCCCTGGATAGCAAAAATGGGCGTTTTAAATTCATGGGAGAGGTTTTGCAGGAATTCTTTCCGGAACGCCTCGTTCTTTCGCAGCAATTCAATTTCCTCCGTCTGCCGGTTCCCCCATCTCTCCACGTCCTCCCGTACTTCATCAATACTTTTTTTTGGAAGAATATATTTGAAATACACTTCTTCCTTCCTGGTGGTTTTGGTTTGATGAATGAATTTATAGATCAGTTTTATTTTGCGGTAGATGAATTTTTCAAGCGTGAACTGAATGAGAAAATAAGAACCGGAAAATATAAGAACAAGCGAGCCGAGTAAGTATTGCCAGCTTGAAGTAATAAAAAAAATGCCGGTGGCAATTGAAAAGGATAACACAATGGCCGTAAAAGCCGATAATTGCTTAGGCGTAAGATTTTGTGTGTTGAGCATTTAGTTCACAAACTTATAACCCACACCTTTTACGGTCGTAATGCAGTCAAGCCCGAGTTTCTGCCGGATCTTGCGGATATGCACGTCGATGGTGCGGTC
>Ga0080027_10000063_pt1 | contig 42786 bp, 35 predicted proteins | sample OrgsoiDNA2013046_FD_70962 | JGI IMG/M metagenome (GOLD analysis project Ga0080027, IMG submission 70962) | Permafrost soil microbial communities from the Arctic, to analyse light accelerated degradation of dissolved organic matter (DOM) -... | ecosystem: Environmental > Terrestrial > Soil >... | reverse complement strand
CGGACATTACGAGCTGTTCGACGTGTCACCGGTAAGGTTTTGAGTCAATAATGGCCGCTGAGAACACAAAACGCGAGGATGTTTGCCCGGGCAAGAACAAGAAGAAGACGCTCGACGCCCAGGCTTTGGACTTGGCCGTAGTGAGGGAAGAGATCGCCTCGACCAGCGGTCCCGAGTACTGGCGGAGTCTGGAAGAGCTGGCGGGCAGCGACGAATTTCGAGCGATGATGCACCGCGAATTCCCCAAGGGGTCTTCGGAGTGGCTGGATTCGGTATCGCGCCGCGGTTTCCTGCAGACGATGGGCGCATCGCTCGCTCTCGCCGGAATGACGGCGTGCACGCGGCAGCCGCTGGAGCAGATTGTTCCTTATGTGCGGCAGCCGGATGACGTCATTCCCGGACGCCCGCAGTTTTATGCCTCCGCGACGACGCTGGGTGGCTACGCCAGTCCCGTGCTGGTGGAGAGCCATATGGGGCGGCCAACGAAGATTGAGGGCAATCCGGATCATCCGGCGAGTCTGGGGGCGGCGGATATTTTCTCGCAGGCCAGCCTGCTCGACATGTATGACCCGGACCGCTCGCAGACCCCGGTATACCTGGGCGAGACGCGATCCTGGAAAAATTTTACCGACCAGATTCGGACGCGCATGGCCGGACAGCGGGCGGTGGATGGGGAAGGGTTCCGGCTCCTGACCGGGCCGATTTCTTCGCCGACGTTATTCAGCCAGATCCAGGCGCTGTTGAAGATGTATCCCAAGGCCAAGTGGCATCAATATTCGCCGCTGCATCGCGATAATGTTCTGGCTGGATCGATGCTGGCGTTTGGCCAGGCGGTGGAGACGCAATACCGTCTCGATGGCGCGGACGTAATACTGTCGCTCGATGCCGACTTCCTATCGCCGTCGTTCCCCGGTTCGGCGCGTTACACGCACGATTATGCCGCCCGGCGCAATCCCGATGCGGCCATGAACCGGCTTTATGTAGTGGAGAGCGTGCCGTCGCCGACGGGCGCAAAGGCGGAGCACCGGTTGTCGCAGCGGGCGTCGGAAGTGGAAGGGTTGGCGCAGAGTTTGGCGGCGAGCCTCGGCCTCGGCGGGAGCGCGGATGAGGCGAAGGAAGACGCGCGTTTCCTGCGCGCGGTGGCGGAGGATCTTAAGGCCCACTCCGGCGCCTCGGTTGTTATCGCCGGCGATCAGCAATCTCCCGAGGTGCATGCGCTGGCGCACGCCATCAATGCGCATCTCGGCAATGTGGGCAAAACGGTCGTCTATAGCGACACTGTTTTGGCGAACCCTGTGGACCAGACGGCGTCGCTGAAGGAATTGGCGCAAGATCTGCGCGAGAAGAAAGTCGACGTGCTGGTGATTCTGGGCGCGAACCCGGTGTACGATGCGCCGACCGATTTGAATTTTGGTGACGCGCTGCTGAACTCCGGCGCTGGATTGCGGCTGCATTTCGGGCTGCATCAGGATGAAACGGCCGAGCTATGCCAATGGCACGTGAATGCGGCGCATTCCCTGGAAGCCTGGAGCGATGGGCGGGCCTACGACGGCTCGGTTTGTCTGGTCCAGCCTCTGATTGCGCCCCTTTATGAGGGCAAGAGCGCGCACGAGCTGGTGGCGGCGCTGATGGGACAGAGTACCCTGACGGGCCACGATATTCTGCGCAGCTACTGGCAAGGGCAGGCAAAAAGCGCCGACTTCGAAACCTGGTGGCGCAAGACGGTGCACGATGGTTTCGTGGACGGAACGGCGTATCCGGCGAAAGCGGTGACGGCGAAGGCGAGCGTGCCGGCAGGTAAATCCGCTGCCGCCGCTGCCGGCGATGCTTCGATGATTGAAGTCAGCTTCCGCGGCGATCCGGCCATCTACGACGGGGCGTTCGCCAACAACGGCTGGATGCAGGAACTGCCGAAGCCGATGAGCAAGATGACCTGGGACAACCCGGCATGGATCGGGCCGGCTTACGCAGCCCGCAAGGGTCTCAAAAGCGAGGACATGGTCAGGCTCGAAATCGCGGGCCGGAACGTCGAGGTTCCGGTGTGGATTCAGGCCGGCCACCCCGATAACGCCATCACGGTATTCCTGGGCTATGGCCGCCGCCGCGTGGGCCGCGTGGGCACGGGCGTGGGATTCGATCTCTATAAGGCGCGTTCGAGCGATGCTCCCTGGCGGACAACGGCGAAGCTGACCCCGCTGGCGCAGACCTACAAACTGGCCTCGACGCAGGGGTACCAGACGATAGAAACCGGCGTCGCCGATGATCACGGCGTCGCCCGCACCCGCCCGGTCATCCGCGAAGGCTCGCTCGAGGAGTACAAAACGAACCCGAACTTCGCCCGGGAGATGGAAGAAGCTCCTGAGCGCAATGTGACGCTTTACCCCAACGTTGACTACTCGGATCCGAATTACAACAAGCTCGGTTACGCCTGGGGCATGACGGTGGATCTGGGCGCGTGCGTTGGATGCAATGCCTGCATGATTGCGTGCCATTCCGAGAACAATATCCCCGTGGTCGGCAAGCCGCAAGTGGTTGTGGGCCGGCATATGCACTGGATTCGCGTCGACGCCTACTACCAGGGCGACCGCGACAATCCGAGCGCGAGCTTCCAGCCCGTGCCTTGCATGCAGTGCGAGAACGCGCCCTGCGAACTGGTTTGCCCGGTGGGAGCGACCGTCCACAGCAGCGAAGGCCTGAACGACATGGTCTATAACCGGTGCATTGGGACGCGCTATTGCTCCAACAACTGTCCTTATAAAGTGCGTCGCTTTAACTTCCTCCTCTTCCAGGACTGGGAGACGCCGCAGTTCAAGATGATGCGTAACCCCGACGTCAGCATCCGCAGCCGCGGCGTCATGGAAAAGTGCACCTACTGCGTGCAGCGCATCACCGTCGCCCGCATCGATTCCGAGCGCGAAGAGCGGTCGATCAAGGACGGCGAAATCCAGACCGCTTGCCAGCAGGCCTGCCCATCGAATGCGATTGTGTTTGGTAACGTCAACGATCCGAATAGTAAAGTCTCAAAACTGAAAGGCCAGGCCCGCAACTACAGCATGTTAGCCGAGCTGAACACGCGCCCCCGGACCACTTATCTGGCCGAGGTGCGCAACCCGAACCCGCAACTTGAAAGTGCAGAGCATGCCGGTGCGAGCAGTGCAGTGGAGCACGCTGTGGTGGAGCGAAGCTAAGACATGAGCACCCAAGCCGTGCCCTTAGAAGACCGCGAAGAACCCGTCCTCGAGCCGGGTCACGATATGGCCAGCATTACGGCCAAGATCAGCGACATCGTTCTCGAGCGGCCGCTCTCCGTCGGCTGGGTCGCGGGCGTGATGTTCTGTTCCGGCATCGTGCTCATGCTGGGCACGGCCGTGGGCTATCTGTTCCTGAAGGGCACGGGCATATGGGGCATCAACATCCCCGTGGGCTGGGGCTTTGCCATCGTCAACTTTGTCTGGTGGATCGGTATTGGCCACGCGGGAACGCTGATTTCGGCCATTCTCCACCTGCTGCGGCAGTCCTGGCGCAATTCCATCAACCGTTTTGCCGAGGCCATGACGCTGTTCGCCGTCATGTGCGCGGGCCTGTTTCCCCTGATCCACACCGGACGTCCGTGGCTGGCCTACTGGATGTTCCCCATCCCGAACACGATGGGCTATTGGCCGCAGTTCCGCAGCCCTCTGCTATGGGATGTGTTTGCGGTGTCGACGTACGGGACGATTTCGCTGGTCTTCTGGTATACCGGGCTAATTCCGGATCTGGCTACGCTGCGCGACCGGGCCGGCAATAAGTGGATTCGAATGATTTACGGCGCCCTGGCCATGGGCTGGCGCGGCGAAGCGCGGCACTGGGAGCGCTATGAAAGCGCCTACCTCTTATTGGCGGGGCTTTCCACCCCACTCGTCCTCTCCGTCCACACCGTCGTAAGTTTCGATTTTGCCATTTCCATCATGCCGGGGTGGCACACCACCGTGTTCCCGCCGTACTTTGTGGCCGGCGCCATTTACTCCGGTTTTGCCATGGTGCTGATCCTCTGTATTCCGGTGCGCGCGGTCTACAACCTGAAGGACATGATCACCATCCGGCACCTCGAAAACGCGGCCAAGGTCATGCTCGCCACCGGGCTCATCGTTGCCTACGGCTACATTCTCGAAATCTACATGGCCTGGTACGCCGGGCCGAAGTCGATTGACTGGTATACGGTGCATAACCGCTTCTTCGGACCTTATGCTGGTCCCTACTGGATGCTGTGGATCTGCAACATTATTGTGCCGCAGGTGTTGTGGATTAAGTCGGTGCGCCGCAGCCCGTTCTGGCTCTTCATCCTTTCGCTGGTGGTGCTGGTGGGCATGTGGCTGGAGCGCTTCGTCATCATCATCCTCAGCCTGCACCGCGACTTCGTGCCCTCGTCGTGGGGGATGTACTACCCGACGAAGTGGGACTGGATGACTTACATTGGCACGCTCGGCCTGTTCGTGACCATGATCTTCCTGTTCTGCCGCGTGCTGCCCGTGATTTCCATTTTTGAAATTCGGATGCTGCTGCCGGAGTCTCATGTTCACCCGGTTGGTGATCATTCGGTGGACGCCAAGCATGCCGGCCCCCCGCAACTGGAGGGCAAGCACGGATGAGCGCCCTCAACGGATTGCTGGCGGAGTTCGAATCGGCCTCGGATCTGGTCGCGGCCGCGAAGACGACGCACCGCTCCGGCTACAACGATATTGAAGCTTACAGCCCCTTCCCCGTGCATGGCCTGGGCGAAGCCATCGGCTTCACCAAAAACCGCGTGCCGTTGGTGGTCTTGATTGGCGGCATCATCGGAGCCTGCACGGGCTACGGCCTGCAGTACTGGGTTTCGGCCATTACGTACCCCATTAACGTCGGCGGCCGCCCGCTGAATTCTTGGCCGTCGTTTGTGATTATTACTTTCGAGCTGACTGTTCTTTTCGCCGGGCTTTCGGCGGTGATTGGGATGCTGGTGTTGAACGACCTGCCTCGGCCGCATCATCCAGTATTCAATGTGCCCCAGTTCGAGCGCGCCTCGCAGGACCGCTTCTTCCTCTGCGTGTTTGCCGCGGACCCGAAATTCAATGTTACGGAAACACGGCGCTTTCTGGAACGGCTGAAGCCAATCTCCATCGCGGATGTGCCCGATGAATAACGCCATGGGCTATCGAAAACTTTCCGCGATCGGGCTACTCGCTGTGCTGGCCGTCACCGCCGCCTGCCGCCTGGATATGCAGGACCAGCCGCGCTTCAAACCGCAGGCGCGCAACGACTTCTTCCCCGACATGCGTTCGGCGCGGGAGCCGGTGGACGGTACGGTAGCCCGCGGCCAGTTGCATGAGGACACGTATTTCTACACCGGCAAAATCGGCAACAATCCGGGCGACGCGTTTCCGTTTCCAGTGACGCAACAGGTTCTCGAGCGCGGTCAGCAGCGCTACAACATTTTCTGCGCCCCCTGCCACTCGCGCGTGGGCGACGGCAAGGGCATGATTCCGTCGCGCGGATTCAGCCGCATGCCTCCGTCGTACCACATCGAGCGCTTGCAGAAGGCTCCAGCGGGATACTTCTTCGATGTGATCACGAACGGATTGGGCATCATGCAAGGCTATTCCGCGCAGATTCCGGCGCAAGACCGCTGGGCCATCATCGCCTACATCCGCGCGCTGCAACTCAGCCAGAACGCGAGTTCCGCGGACCTGCCTTCGGGGCAGACCGTGCCCAGCGCGCCGCCGAACTTCAGAGGAGATGCGCCCTCGGGAGCGACGCCGGTGAAGCCCGCGATGGTAACCGAAAAAGAGAAGAAAGCAGGAGGCGCGGAATGAGCACCCTTACCCGCCTCAATGCGGCCGATTTCGCCGCCCCCGCCGCCGTTGTGGACAAGATTCGCAGCCGGTCGATGGTGGTCGGGGTCGGGGGCGCAGTGTTGGCGCTGATCGGCTACGTCGTCGCGCCCGACGCGTTTTACCGCGCCTACCTCCTGGGGTTCATGCTCTGCCTGGGCGCTTCGCTCGGATCGCTGGGCTTGCTGATCGTCATTCATCTGACCAACGGGCGCTGGGGGTTGGTTATCCGCCGCATTCTCGAAGCCGGGGCCAAGAATTTCTGGTTCATGGCGATTCTGTTTCTCCCTCTTGCTTTCTTTGGAGTCCCGCATCTCTATCCGTGGGCCAAGGCGGCGGACCTAGCGGAAAGCGAGAATCTGCGCTGGGTTCACGGGGTGTACCTGAATCAGCCGCAATACATCATCCGCGGTCTGATTTACTTCGCGATTTGGGGCGGGCTGACGTTCTTTTTTACAAAATGGTCAGCGGAACAGGATTTGGAAGGGAATCACAGCCACGCCCGCAGCAGCGCTCTGGCTGGTCCAGGCGCTCTGCTCTTCGGATTTACCGTGACCTTCGGGGCTGTCGACTGGGTCATGTCGCTGTCCTACAGTTGGACATCGACCATTTACGGGTTGATCTTCCTGATCGGTCAGCTGCTGTCGGCGCTGTGCCTGGCGACGGTCGTGGCCGTGATCCTGGCCCGCTACGAGCCCATGAAATCGATCCTGAACATCGACCACCTGCACGACTATGGCAAGTGGATGCTGGCCTTTACCATGATGTGGGCCTACTTCTCGTTCTCGCAATGGGTCATCATGTGGGCGGGCAACCTGCCGGAAGAAATCATCTGGTACCGCATGCGGTTGCACGGGGGCTGGCAATACTTCAGCTTGTTCGTGGCACTATTCACCTTCGTCTTTCCTTTCATCCGGCTGTTGTCGGCGCAGTTGAAGAAGGACAAAGGCACTCTGGTTACGACCGCTTGCTGGCTGCTGATCATGCGCTACTTCGATGTGTACTGGCAGATCATGCCGAATTTCGAAAATAAGGCCGGGTTCTATTTCCACTGGCTGAACCTGGTGGTGCCGGTGGCTATGGGCGGGTTCTGGTTCGCGCTGTTCTTCCGCAATCTGCGGGGGCAGGGTTTGCTGCCGCTGTACGCTCCGCTGACCACGGCTGTTTTGGAGCCCGCGCATGAGTAACGACTTGCATAACAACGGAGCCCACGGCGATTACGAGCGCGAAGATTTCAGCACGGCCACAATTGTCGGCTCGCTGATCGGCTTGGTGGTCATGTGCGTGGTCAGCTTCATCATCGTCGTGGGTATGTACCGGTACCTCGAAAAGACGCAGATGGAACATGCCGCCGCAAATCCTATGGTTCCAATGAAGGCCGACACGCGCCACATGACGCCGGCACGGGATGCGAATGGCAACGTCGACATGAGCGCCGACCCCATGGAAGTGCAGGCGTTCCCCAAGCCCCGTCTCCAGCGTGACGATGTCGAAGAAATGCACGATCAGCTTTACAGCGAGGAAGGCCGCCTGCAGAGTTATGGATGGGTGGACCAGGATTCGGGCCAAGCTCGGATTCCGGTTTCGCGGGCGATGGAACTGATTGCCGAGCGCGGGTTGCCGGTGCGCAGTGCCGCGCCAGATGCGGCGTCCGCCCCTTCGGCGGGAACGCTGGCTCCGAAAGACAAGACCAGGAAAGCGGGCCAATAAAAGTGCGGCTGAATTTCCATTTCGGGTTGAGGGTGCTTCTCCCGGCGGCGCTGTTGCTGGCGCTGGCCGTCCCGGCGCCTGCGGCTTTCGGTCAGATGAAGGGCGACATCGTAAAATGGAACATTCCGCCCTCCAGCGACCGCCTGCCCCAGTTGAAGAACGTGGGCGTCGATCAGAAGCTCGATGCGCAGGTCCCGCTCGATCTTCAGTTCCGCGACGAGACGGGCAAGTCCGTGCGCCTGGGCGAGTACTTCGGCAAGCGCCCCGTCATCCTGAATCTTGCCTATTACGGCTGCACCATGCTGTGCGGCGAAGTGCAAAGCGGAATCATTGGCTCGCTGCGCGCGCTGCAGTTTAACCCCTCGACCGACTTCGATATCGTCACCGTCAGCTTCGATCCCAAAGAGACGCCCGAGCAAGCTGCGGCCAAGAAGAAGTCTCTTCTCCTGCGCTACCATCGCCCCGGAGCCGAGCAGGGCTGGCACTTCCTGACCGGCGACCAGCACAACATTGAAGCCCTCACTAAATCTGTCGGCTTCGATTACCAATACGATCCCACGCTCAACCAGTGGGCGCACGCGGCCGCGATTATGGTGCTAACGCCGCAAGGGAAGATTTCGAAATATTTCTACGGCGTTGAGTTCGCGCCCAAAGATCTCCGCTTCGGTCTCATTGAAGCTTCGGAAAACAAAATCGGCACCCTTGTCGATCAGATGCTGCTCTATTGCTACCACTACAACCCGGCGACAGGGAAATACGGGGCGGTCATTATGAATGTGCTGCGCCTGGCTGGTGTCGCGACCGTACTGATTCTGGGCGGGTTGGTCTTCATACTGTTTCGCCGCGAGCCGTCCTATCAGACGCAAGCGGGACGGATTGGATAGACATGGGCAATACTCCATTTTGGCCTGAATCGGCGTCCAACTGGGCGCCTGGTGTTGACGGCCTCTACATCTTTTTAGTCCTCGTGTCGCTGGTGATGTGCGTTCTCATCTTCGGCGCGGTGGCGTTCCTCTCGGCCAAATACCGCCGCAAGCCTGGCGTCGAGCCGGTGCCCATCGAAGGCTCGCACCTGCTCGAAATCACCTGGTCAGTGCTGCCCATGTTCTTTTTCTTCGCCTTCTTTCTGGGCGGAGCGCTCATCTACTTCCACGAACGCACCCCACCCCAGGGGGCAACCGAAGTCTACGTAGTCGCCAAGCAGTGGATGTGGAAGCTCGAACATCCCGAAGGCCAGCGCGAAATCAACACGCTGCACGTACCGCTCGGCCAGGACGTGAAGCTGATCATGACCTCCATGGACGTGATCCACAGCTTTTACATACCGGCATTCCGCATCAAGCAGGACGTGTTGCCCGGGCGCTACAGTATTCTTTGGTTCCGCGCCACGCAGCCAGGGACGTATCATCTATTTTGCGCTGAATATTGCGGTACGCAACACTCGGGCATGATCGGCAGCATTATTGTGCAGTCACCGGCCGAGTACCAGACGTGGTTGAACGGCGGCAGTTCGAATACGCCGCTGGCGCAGACGGGCGAAAAGGCCTTCGCCGAGCTGGGCTGCGTGACCTGCCACCGTGCCGATGCGCAGGGCCGAGGTCCGGTGCTGACGGGTATTTACGGCAAGGCGGTCTCGCTCGAAGACGGCCGCAGCGTGATGGTGGACGAAAACTATCTGCGCGAATCGATTCTGGACCCGGGCGCAAAGGTTGTCTCGGGATACAAGCCGGTGATGCCGACGTTCCAGGGCATCATCAGCGAAGAGCAATTGGCGGCTCTGGTGGCCTACGTGAAATCACTAACCCCGGCTGCGGGAGCACCGGGAAGCGCGGTCGCGCAGTCGGACACGACGCCAAAGTCGGGGAAGTAAAGCAGTAGCAGCAAGAACGGGACGGGTGTAACAGTTATGGCAACCGCAGTCATGCCGGAACAACGGACGAACTACCTGAACGCGGAGCATGGCGTGAAGTCGTGGCTGCTCACGACCGATCACAAGCGCATCGCTCTGCTGTACATGGTATCGGTCACGTTTTTCTTCTTTATCGGCGGCATCTACGCGCTGCTGATCCGCCTCGAACTCCTCACCCCGGCGGGCGATCTCGTCCAGGCCGACACCTACAACCGCCTCTTCAGCGGTCACGGCATCGTGATGGTGTTCTTCTTCCTCATTCCTGTGGTGCCGGCGATTCTGGGGAACTTCCTCGTCCCCATCATGATCGGCGCGAAAGACCTGGCTTTTCCGCGCATCAACCTGCTGAGCTGGTATCTCTACATCATCGCTGGCGGCCTGATGGTGCACGTCATCCTCACTGGCGGCGTCGATACCGGTTGGACCTTCTATACCCCCTACAGCACGGCCTTCGCCAGTCCGAAAGTTGTCGAAGCCGGCCTGGCGGCCTTCATCAACGGGTTCTCGTCGATCTTCACCGGACTCAATTTCATTGTCACCATCCACCGCATGCGCGCGCCCGGCATGACGTGGTCGCGGCTGCCGCTGTTCATCTGGGCCAACTATGCCACCAGCCTCATCATGGTGCTGGGCACGCCCGTCATCGCCATCACACTGGTGCTGCTGGTGCTGGAACGCGTCTTCCATCTAGGAATCTTTGATCCCAAGCTCGGCGGCGATCCGCTGCTCTTCCAGCACTTGTTCTGGTTTTATTCCCATCCGGCCGTGTACATCATGATCTTGCCGTCGATGGGGATCATCAGCGAACTCATCGCCTGCTTCTCTCGCAAGCGCATTTTCGGCTTCCAGTTTGTGGCGCTATCCAGCGTGGCCATTGCCGTTCTCGGTTTTCTCGTCTGGGCGCACCACATGTTCGTTGCTGGCATGTCGGTTTACGCGGCGCTGATTTTCTCCTTCCTGACGTTCTTCATCGGCGTGCCGTCGGCGATCAAAGTCTTCAACTGGACCGCGACGATGTACAAAGGCTCGGTGACCTACGAGACGCCGATGCTGTACGCCTTCGGCTTTATCGGGTTGTTTACGATTGGCGGCTTGACGGGATTGTTTCTTGCCACTCTTGGCATCGACATCCATGTGACCGATACATATTTTGTGGTCGCACACTTCCACTACGTGATGGTCGGGGGCGTGGTCATGGCCTACTTGGGAGGACTCCATTTCTGGTGGCCCAAAATCACCGGACGGATGTACCCGGAGGGCATGGGCAAGCTGGCCGCGCTGATCGGCTTCATCGGCTTCAACCTCACGTTCTTCCCGCAATTCATTCTGGGCTACGTCGGCATGCCGCGCCGCTACTACCAGTATCCGCCGGAATTCCAGATGTTGAACGTACTCTCCACCGCCGGAGCCACCATTCTCGGCGTCGGGTACCTCTTCCCGCTGGTCTATCTCATCTGGTCGCTGAAATACGGCGAGATCGCAGGCGACAATCCCTGGAACGCGGCTGGTCTCGAGTGGAAAACCACCTCGCCGCCTCCTACGTTCAACTTCCACGAAGACCCGGTCGTGGACTTCGAGGCCTACAACTACGACGAGTTAAAGGACATTCCCGATGAGCGATAGTCACGCCAGCGCCATCGCGACCGGAGCGCACGCCGGAACTCAAGACGCCGCACAACGCGAGCTGCGTCACCACTTCGTCGACATGCAGCAGCAGTCGAACACCGCTTCGCTCGGCATGTGGCTCTTCCTGGTCACCGAAGTCATGTTCTTCGGCGGGATGTTCTGCGCCTACTTGATTTACCGCCTGGCCTACTTCAAGGATTTCGCCGCAGCCAGCCAGTCCATCGACGTGCGCTGGGGCGCGCTCAACACTGCGGTCCTCCTGGTCAGCAGCTGGACCATGGCGATGGCGGTTCGCTGCGCACAACTGGGCAAGCAGAAGCTGCTCGTGATCTTCCTGCTCTTCACCATGCTCTTCGGCGCGACGTTCCTCGGTGTCAAAGCCAAGGAATATTACGACAAGTATGAAGAGCACCACATCCCGGGCCCGAACTTCAACTTCGACGGCAAACTCCTCGGCCATCCCGAGTACGTTGTCAACCAGCGCCACGCGGAAATGTTCTTCTCCATCTATTTCGCCATGACCGGCATGCACGCCCTGCACATGATCATCGGTTTGGGCCTGATGGCGTATCTCATCATAGCGTCGGGCATGGGCAAATTTGACAGCACCTACTACACCCCGGTCGAAAACATCGGCCTATATTGGCACTTTGTCGACGTAGTTTGGATCTATCTGTTCCCGTTGATCTATCTGATCAGCCGGACCAAGGGTTAGGACTACGAGGTTAGGGAGTAAGGGGTTAGGGATTACGAGGCTTGGTTATGTCTGAAAACGAACATCACATCGTTCCTCTCGGGCTCTATGCCCTCATTGGCGGCTTGCTGCTGATCATGACCGGTGTCACCTACGGCGTGTCCCTGATCGACCTCGGTCCTTTGAACACCATCGTTGCCCTCTGCATTGCTACCTTCAAGGCCACGCTCGTGGTCTTGATCTTTATGCACGTCAAGTACACCAGCGAGAAGCTAACCAAGGCCGTCATCATTTCGGCCATCTTTTTTCTGGGCTTGCTGCTGACGCTCTCATTGGCGGATTTCGGCACCCGCGCCTGGCTGTAATACAAGGGCGATTCAAGGGCGTCCAGGTGAGCCTTCGCAATCGTTAGGAAGAAAACTAGAGGATTCGCCGCACTTCGCAATCCGTGGGTCTTGCAGGACTATTCTCGATTTCTCAGCGAACTCGGAGTCGGGATAGGTATTGATGAGCGTTTGAAGTGACAGGTTCGCGACCGTCAAGCGGTCGTGATCCACGGCAGACATGGCCCTCTCGAATAGCTTCTCGTCTGGCTCCTGGGAAATCTCCGAGGAGCATTTAGTCTTCACGATTTTTAGGATTGGGATTCCGTCGTTGATTGCGAGGTCCTTTACCTCAACAGCCATTTGTTCGAAGTCCGAGGTGAGGTCGTCGGCGTCGTCATTGAACCTCACCACGTACCTACCTGGGTCGGAATGCGCGAACTCATAGGTCCCGTCATCGCTCGTGCGAGTCTGGGCGAGCAATCTTGCAGTACGCAGGTCCAGCAACTGAACCAGCGCGTTGCGGAGCGGCATTGGTTTCTGGTTTGCCTGTCGGGATAACACTACTCGGCCGAACAACTTGTGCGCTTGCACAGATTTTTCGGGCCATTCAAAACGGATTTCGGGTGCGGCGGGGTCTCCCGCGTCGATTGTAATCTCCTCATTTGGAGCCATGAGTATGCCGTCGAAGCGAATTCTGTATTTCCCAGATGGAATCGCGAAGAACCGAGCGATTCCTCCATGGTCAGTCTCACTCGTGGCAACAATGGTCCGAGCGCTTTCATCAACGTGAGTGTCCTCTCGAGTGAGCAGCACTCGTACGGAAGAAATCGGGTCCTCATGGAACGTCACCTTAGCCGTGAAATTGGGTCCCGAATTGTTGTCCGAGGAGATCCAACTTACGTCGCAGTCCAACCATCGGTGTACGTCGACTGCTTTTCCTTGAGCGATTCCAGCACTGATCGCAGAGACTAACAAGACGCTGAATGCCAGGCCGGTCCTCGGACGTACGCTTGTCATACTATGTCGATTCCACCCTATCCATCTCATTTTGCATGTTATTACACGTTGGATACCAGGGTCAGGCGATGTTCATTTTCTAGGATAAACTGCCTTAGTGTCCGACCTGCCTGGTGCCTACGCTGAGCTAGCCCGCGCAGCCAAATCCCCATCCGTCGACTCCGAATCCTTGCACTCCGCCCTCCGCCGCCACCTCCGGGGCGAAGTCCGCTTCGACACTGGCAGCCGCGCCCTCTACTCCATGGACGCCTCGAACTACCGCCAAGTCCCCATCGGCGTAGTTGTCCCACGCGACATCGAAGACGTCATCACCACCGTCGCACTCTGCCGCGAACACTCCGCCCCTCTGCTCTGCCGCGGAGGCGGCACCGGCCTCGCTGGCCAGACCTGCAACGCCGCCGTCGTCCTTGATTTCTCCAAGCATATAAACAAAATCCTCGACATCGACTTCGACACGCGCCGCGCCCGCGTGCAACCGGGCGTGATCCTCGACACACTCCGTAACGCGGCCGAAAAGCGCCACATGACCTTCGCGCCCGACCCGGCCTCGCACGATCGCTGCACCATCGGCGGCATGATTGGCAACAACTCCTGCGGCGTGCACTCGGTGATGGGCGGCAAGACCGACGACAACATCGAAGCACTTGAAGTCCTCACCTACGACGGCGTCCGCCTCCACGTCGGAGCCACCACTGACTCCGAACTAGAACAAATCATCCGCGCCAGCGGCCGCCGCGGAGAAATCTACGCCGGCCTCAAATCTCTCCGCGACCGCTACGCCAGTCTCATCCGCACCAAGTATCCCAACATCCCCCGCCGTGTCTCCGGCTACAACCTCAACTATCTCCTCCCGGAAAACGGTTTCAACGTCGCCCGCGCTCTAGTTGGCTCGGAAGGAACCTGCGTTACCATCCTCGAGGCCACGTGCCGCCTCATCGACAGCCCGCAATTTCGCACCCTGGCCGTCGTCGCCTATCCCGATATCTATCAGTGCGCCGACCATGTGCCGGAAATCATGTCCTATGGCCCCATCGGCCTCGAGGGCATCGACGAAGTCCTCGTCGAATGCACCCGCCGCAAGGGAGCCAGCGCCGAGGGACTGGCGTTGTTACCGGAAGGGAACGGCTGGCTCCTGGCAGAATTCGGGGGAAACTCGCAAGCGGAGGCCGATGCCAAAACACAACGCATGATCGAGGGTCTCAGCCGCAGCCATCCGGCGCCGCATGTCCGTCTCTTCGCTGATCGCCAACAGGCCCGGCGCGTATGGGAAGTGCGCGAAAACGCTCTCGGCGTGACTTCGCACATCCCAGGCGAGCCCCTAAGTTGGGAAGGCTGGGAGGATGCCGGTGTCCCTCCCGAAAAGCTCGGTATCTATCTTCGCGCTATCCGCCAGCTCCTCAATGACTATGGCTACCGCAGCGGCATGTACGGCCATTTCGGCCACGCCTGCGTCCACATGCGTATCAATTTCGATTTCGAAACACACGAAGGCGTGCAGAAATACCGCCGGTTCATGGAAGAAGCCGCCGACCTCGTCGTCAGCCTGGGAGGCTCCATCTCAGGCGAACACGGAGACGGCCAGGCCCGTGCCGAACTTCTCCCCAAAATGTTCGGCCCCGAACTCATGCAAGCTTTTCGCGAATTCAAAGCCCTCTGGGATCCCGATTGGCGCATGAACCCCGGCAAGCTGGTCGAGCCTTATCGCATGGACGAAAACCTCAAAGTCCATCCCGACCTCAAAGTCTGGCAACCTCCCACGCATTTCCAATTCCCCGAGGACCACGGCAGCATGGCGCACGCGACATTGCGCTGTGTCGGGGTAGGCAAGTGCCGCCGCGAGGAAGGCGGCGTCATGTGCCCCAGCCACCGCGTCACCCACGACGAAGAGCACTCGACGCGGGGCCGCGCCCACCTGCTCTGGGAACTCATGAACGGCGACGCCCTGAAAATCGACCCGCTCGAACGCACGTGGCGCGAGGAATCCGTCAAGCATTCCCTCGACCTCTGCCTCTCCTGCAAAGGCTGCAAGAGCGACTGCCCCGTCGGTGTCGATGTCGCCACCTACAAGGCCGAATTCCTCTCGCACTACTACGAAGGCCGCTTGCGCCCGCTACGCGACTATGCCTTCGGCAATGTCGATATCTTCGCGCGTCTTGCGTCCTACACTCCGGGCCTCGCCAACCTGTTCACCCAGCTCCCCGGGATCGGCGATGCCGTCAAGTTTCTCGCGGGTGTTCCAAAACAGCGGCGCATTCCAGCTTTTGCGCCCGAAACATTTCGCACTTGGTTTCGCCGCCAGCTCCCGCAAAACCAAGGCTGCCACCAAGTCATTCTGTGGGCCGACACGTTTAACAACTATTTCCACCCGCAAACCGCCCAAGCCGCCGTGGAAGTTCTCGAAGCGGGCGGGTTCGAAGTCCTCGTCCCGCAAGCCAACCTCTGCTGCGGACGCCCGCTCTACGACTTCGGCATGCTCGACCGCGCCAAGCGGCTCCTGCTCAATACACTCGATGTCCTCGAACCAAAGCTAGCGGAAGGTATCCCCGTAGTCGGCCTTGAGCCAAGCTGCGTCGCGGTCTTCCGCGACGAACTCTGCAATCTCTTCCCCGACGACGCCCGCGCCCGCCGACTCTCGCAGCAAACCTTCCTCCTCAGCGAATTCCTGGAAAAAAGCGCCCCGAATCTCGCCATCCCGCCGCTTCGCCGCAAAGCGCTGGTCCACGGTCATTGCCACCATAAAGCCATCATGAAAATGACCGCCGAAGAAGCCGTCCTCACCCGCCTCGGTCTCGACTTCCATGCTCCCGCAGCAGGCTGCTGCGGGATGGCTGGATCGTTTGGCTTCGAGGAAGAAAAATACGCCGTCTCCCAAGCAGTGGGTGAACTCGAGCTCCTACCCGCCGTTCGCGCCGCCGCCCCCGAGACGCTTATCATTGCCAACGGTTTCAGTTGCCGCGAGCAGATCGCCCAAGGCACCGATCGCCAAGCACTCCATCTCGCCGAGGTCCTGCAAATGGCCCTGCGCCAAGGGCAGGCCAACATTTCGCGGGCTCACGAAGCCTATCCAGAGACACCGTCCGTAACCCTTCGGCAGGTCGGAATCCGTCATTCCATGCAGAAGACAGTCGGTGTCTTGGCTCTCGCCGGCCTCGCTGGAGCTACTATAAGTCATTTAACAAGAACAAGTTAGAAGCCTACTTGTGGTTCCACCGCAAGGGCTTGCTTCAGCGGTTACAATAAAGAGGGCCTTCGCAGTTTGGGCCACGGGGCTCCTTGGCCTTTCGTCCGCAGGTTCCGTATGAATCCAATCTCAACCATCCCGACCTCCGAGCCGGAGACTTCCTCCCAGCTCGTGCCCACCATCGATCCCGTCACCGATCGAACGGTAGAGCGTAATCCCACCCTGCTCGGATCGGTCATGGTGCTCATTCAGTTCGATGTGTCGGAAGAGATTCACCTCGACGATGTCCGCAACTCGCTCGATGCGCGACGAGCCGACCTCCAACTCAAACACCCGAGCCCCACCTACGCCCGCTTCCGGCAGCCCCCAGTCGTCGAGCGCCTCGAACCCATGGTCCTCGACACGGGCGAACGCCTCGAGGGTCAGCTCAAGTATTACGATTACGGTGTCGTCAGCGTGATTTTCGAGCTTCCGTTCGAGGGAAGCTGGGACCAACTAGTGCAACTCGCCAGCCGCTGGGAGTGGGACACAGATTTCGAGAGCCGGGCCTGGAAAATCGCCAAGGAAAAGCTGAAACGCGCAGAGAAGGCGCTAATCAAGCCTTACGACCAGTGGCTGAGCGAAGATTACTTCATCTTCCACATCCGCGAAGTGGAAGGGAATCCGTCGCCGGAAGAACTGCTGGCGCGGTACGGCGACCAGGTGGCACAGGTGGTCCGGGGCGAGACGCTCAAGCTTTCCGAAAACGAGCGCTCGGAAATCTTGACTTCCCGCATGTCGTATTACCCGAACGATATCGCGGTGATTGGCTGGAATGGCGCGTTTCTTTACGACACGGAAGCTGGCGCGGAGACCGCAATCCAACTGCTGGAGTACTCGAACTCGCAGTTGCTGGAATTTCGTCATTACGACGAATTGCTGACCCTGCAACTCGCGTCGGTGTACAAAGTCCTGGAGCAAGGTACAGGCTGGTTCTCGCGCTGGCGCTTAGCGAAAGCCGCTTCGCGCCTGCACACGGTTTTGCTCGACGTAACCGAGCTCACCGAGCGCGCCGACAACGCCATCAAGTTCCTCAGCGATATGTTCTCCGCTCGTCTGTACCGGCTGGCGGCGGCCAAAGTCGGGGTGCCGGATTACAAGAATCTGGTGCAGAAGAAACTCGACACCGCCGAAGACCTGTACCGCTTTATGGTGGACCAATTCCACCAGAGCCGGGCCTTCGTGCTTGAACTGATGGTCGTGATCATTCTAATCATCGACCTGGTCTACCTTTTTCGAGGCTATAAGCCGATCTAACGCCTGTGTAGCAACGCTCGTGTAGCGTGGGCGCCCTCGCCCGCGAACAGGCCTAACCGCTCGCAAAACCCACGTCCTCCGCCGTCCTGCTATAATCCGCGCGCAAGAATTTCGCCAGTTCCTGATGCAGGAGACCTTCATGATTCCGAACCCCGCGCCGGCCCGCACCTTCCTTATGCCCGCGCTTTTTGCCCTTTGCCTCCTCGTTGCCCCTTCGGCCCCCGCCCAGCAGGATTCATCGTTCCAAAAGCGCATCACCAATCAGGACATCATCGACATGGCGAAGCTTGGCCTCTCCGACGACGTCATCATCGCCAAAATCCGTGCCGCCACCGCGGCGAACCCAGACTCCGTCAAATTGGATACCAGCATCGAAGCCTTGGGGACTTTGAAGGCCGCTAACGTTCCAGATTCCGTCATTAAAGTCATGATCAATCCGACGCCCGCACCGGCAGCAGTCGTCTCCGGAGCCACACCCATGACCATGGACCCGAACCTGCCTCCGCCCGAGGTAGGCATCTACTGGAAAGACGGAGGCAAGTTCGTACTGGTGGAAGGCCGCGCCGTCACCAACACCAAAACCGGTGGCAAAGCTGGCAGTTTTTTCACCAACGGACTGCGCAATCAGCACTGGGACGCTACCATCGAAAGACCTAACTCAAAAAACATTGTGCGCGATCACCATCCCACGTTCTATCTCTACGTCACTGAAGGCACGGACGCATCGGACTACGCCCTCATCCGCCTGAACAAGAAGAGCGATCACCGTGAGTTCCAGATCGGTTCCTTCGGAGGGATCACCGGTGGAAAATCAGGTGTCAAACAGGATAAGGAGGTTGCGTTCAGCTCCGAACACGTCGGTATCCGCATGTATAAAATCACCGTGGACGGTGACCTAAAAGCAGGGGAGTATGGTTTCTTCATGGGCACCGGGCAAAGCAACACCATGGCCGGGGCGCATGGAGGAAACCGCTCCGGCGGATCGGCGGCCGGCCGGATCTACGACTTCTCAATCCTCGAATAGCGTCTGGGTGCCGTTAGTAACGGAACTTCAACCCAAACTGAATCAACCGCGGATCTTCCGCCTTTAAAATCTGATTAAAGGTTCGCGAGCTGATATCGCTGTTCGGCAAGTGGAAGTTGGTGTGATTCAGGATGTTGAAGAACTCTGCCCGGAATTCAAACTCCTTGGATTCCGTGACGTGAAAATTCTTAAACGTCGAAAAATCCCAGTTCATATAGCGCGGTCCCAGCGCAGCGTTGCGGCCTTCGTTGCCGAATTGCTGCACCGGTGAGTTCGGGTCCGGCGTGATGCGCGCAAAGGCGTTCGCATTCAGCCAGTTGTTGACCGTGCGAGGTCCGGAATTCGGTTTCTGCCCGGCCACAAGATTCGGGCGGTTTGCCGAGAAACCCGTGATTTCCGGCGCGCCACCCTGCTCGGAAACGTCATTGGAATCAAACACGGTGAACGGGGTGCCGCTCATCATGGTCGCAATCCCGTTGAGTTGCCATCCGCCGAGCGCCTTCTGGTACCAGTTTTGCCCGTGCCGCCAGAAGGGAAGATCCCACTGGTAGCTGAACACCAGGCGGTGCCTCGCATCGAACAGCGAAGGCCCGCGTTCTGCCGCCAGATTCGTGGGATTTTGCGCCAGGTCATTCTCGCCCGCCGTCTGAATCGATCCCGATCCCGAGATGTTGAATGACGAGACATCATCAATCGCCTTCGAGTATGTATATGACGCAAGGAACGAGATGCCGTGGCTGAAGCGCTGGCGCAGGCTGGCCTCCAAAGCGTTGTAGATCGAATTGGATATGCCCGCGATCAGGCCCGTCGAAGAGTACTGGCAACTCGTGGGCGAATCCGCCAGTGTGCATCCGGAGTGAATGCGGCGCTGGTCGGCATTATTGGTGGTGGAGACCGGACTGCCGTCCGGATTTGTGCCCGAAATGTACACCGCCGGATTTCCTTCAACGAAACGAGGCAGCTTGGTGCCCTTGGTTCCCACGTATCCGACTTCCAGCAGGAGATCCTTGGTGAGCGACCGCTGCACGTTCAGGTCCCAATCCTGCGCGTAGGGCAAAGGCAGGTTCGACGCCAGTGTGAGGTTGGTTAATGGCGTCGCAAACGTCCCGGCCGGCGGGGGAGGCCCCCCGTAGGGGTTGCTGAAGAAGTTAGGATCCTGGAACGAGTTGTTGACTTGCTCGGTCTGTAGATACGGCGGCGCGCTGATCGGCGATTGCAGCGGCCCGCCCTGCCCCGTGTAGTAGGGCTCGTAGAAGATTCCGTAGGCGGAAGTCACCAGCCACTTCCCGTCGCCGGTCGGATCCCACGCCACGCCCACGCGCGGAGCGAATCCTTTCTTGAATGTGGGGATCAGCCCTCGCGGCACACCCGCATCTCCCGGATACAGCAGCCCCGGAGGCGCGCCCGCCATGACCGTGGACTGCCGCCCCGGAATCCAAAGCGTCTGCCGGTTCTTGATCTCGGTGTAGGGGAACGGCAGCTCGTACCGTAGGCCCAGGTTCACGGTGAGGCGCGACGAGATTTTGTAGGTGTCTTGCGCATACCAGTTCACCGATTTGCCGTCGATGCCACGCGAGAAATCGCCGCGCCCCTGGAGGAAGAAAACGGGGTTTCCCGTCAGAAAATTCGCAAACGCGTCGGTCAGAGGAAACGGAACGAAGACGAAGAAGCCATTGGTGGCGATGCCTTGCAACACATTGACGTGTAATTTCTGGAAGCCGCCGCCGAACTTCAGCTCGTGCCGCCCGCGCACCCAGCTCAACGAACCGTTGTAGTCATAGGCATTTTCATAGGTATTACGCGGACCGGTGATAGGATCGCCTACCGTCGTGTAACCGTTCACTTGCATGAACGGGGGACCCGCCGCGATATCCAAACTGGGCGAATACCCGAACCCGGCAGGAATGGGCTGAACGGTGCGCTCCCCAAAGAGATACTTATTGCGCAGGAAGGAAAAGCGAGCCACGCCAACCGTGGAAGGAGAAAAGGTATGCGTCTCCTGCGCCACAAAGCTCTGCGACCGTTGATCCTCACCTATAGGAAAGCCAGGAACGCTCGCGCCTGCGGGAGAGAGGGGATCGAAACGGGTGCCATCATTGATGGTGTAGCGGAAGTTCAAAATGTCGGAGGCGGAAAGATAGTGGTCCAGCTTGACTCCGCCCTCGTTAAAGTCGTCGCGCTTGGTTTCCGTGGAAGTAAAGGTGTTCAGGCCGCTGTTCGGCAGCGGGAAGAGGCTCAGGAGGTTCTGCGAGAGAGAACTGGGTATAAAAGGGGGCAGCGGCACGCCGGGCGGCGGAATGAACGGCAATTGGTTAAAGGGAATCGGAAAGGGATGAGGGTCCGTGAACCCAATCCCGAGCTGGTGGGCTGGATTGTTACACAAGCCCGTCGCAGGGTTGAATTGCTCGGGGCATAGTTCGGAGAAGTCGCCGCTTCGCTCTTTAACGGAAGGTACTGTCGAGCCCGCCGTTTCGCCCTTACGCTGCCGGTAGCCTTCATAAAACGCAAAGAAGAAAGTCTTGTCTTTGCGAATCGGCGCGCCAATCGTTCCGCCAAACTGATTTTGCTTCAACGCTCCAACCGTCTTCGCGAAATAGTTCTTAGCGTCGAAAGCGTCGTTGCGCAGGAATTCCCAAAGTGCGCCGTGGATATTGTTGGTGCCCGATTTGGTGATGATATTGGTCGTCGAGCCCAGGCTGTTGCCGAACTCGGCATTGGAATTGTGCGTAAGGATTCTGAACTCGGTGATGGCATCGACCGGCGGCTTGAGAACAAAGCCTCCATCGACGCCGTTGAAATTATTCGCTCCATCGATGAGGAAATTGTTGGACTCCGGTCGCTGGCCGTTTACCGCGTAACCTTGCCCCAACCGCAGCGACGAACCGGCTTCCTTGAGTCCAGGCGTCAATGGGACGACGCCGGGTTGGAGCAAGCCCAGCGTACTGAAGTCGCGGCCGTTGAGAGGGAGATCGACAATTTCCTTTTCCAGTACAAGTTTACCCAAGCTGGTCACGGTTCCCTGAATCAGCTCGGCGTCTTCCGTGACTTGGATCTGCTGCGTCTCCGCACCCACCGTCAGCCGCACCCGCACGTCGACCGTCTCGTTCACGTTAAGCGTGATGCCGTCCTGAACGTATTTCTGAAAGCCCTTAGCCGATGCTTCCAGGCGATAGTGGCCTACAGGAAGTTCCAATAGAAGATAGCTTCCGTCACTGTTGGTGGTGGTGGATCGCAGGAGGCCGGTTTCCGTTTGCGTCGCGGTGACTGTGGAGGATTGCACGACGGCGCCGGCCGGGTCGCTAACCGTCCCGCGAATTTTGCCGGTGATTTCCTGTGCGGATACATTCAAACCGATCACCACGACAGCAACGCAACACGCCAGCTTGCCAAGAGCCTTCATGAGAATTTGTCCGCCTTCCACAGGGTCTTGCCCGATCTTTCAGCAGAGAACAACCTAGAGAGCGTGAACGGTGCTGGCAATACTTCGAAAGCACTAGAGCGTCGCTGACGTGCACGCGTGTAGAATTCGTGGCTCAGACTTTTGGGTGAATTTTCTTAGGCATGAGCCCCTTGACGCGACGATGAGCACTATAGCGGCAACGCCAATAAGCACAGATTTGCGGCGCGAGCTCGGGCTTGCTTCCGCCACGGCTCTGGTTGCGGGCGAGTGCATCGCGGTTGGGATCTTCCTCACGCCGGCTGGCATGGCGAAAGCGCTCGGATCTCCGATGTGGCTTCTGCTGGTCTGGCTGGCTGTCGGGGGCATGACGATGAGCGGTGCGCTCTGCTATGGAGAACTAGCCAGCCGTTTTCCGCGCGCGGGCGGAGTCTATATCTACTTGAAAGAGGCGTTCGGCCGTCGCGTCGCCTTTCTTTATGGCTGGATGTGCCTGCTTGTCATGGATCCGGGGCTCACCGCGTCACTAGCTACTGGCACCGCGGTGTATGCCGCTTACATATTTCATTGGTCTTCGGTCGTGACCAAGGTCGCTGCTATCCTGACGATCTGGTTACTGTGCTGCCTGAACATTTTGAGCGTCCGCATCAGCGCGGGTTTCCTGCGCTGGATCACATGGCTCAAGCTTGGCTTGCTTGGGGTGATCACGATTTGGGCGCTTGTTTTTCACCTGGGATCGTGGTCGAACTTTGTACCCTTTGTGGCGCAGCGGCCCGGCTCTTTGCCGCTGGGACCCGCGCTTGGTGTTGGGGTGATGGCAGCGTTTTATTCTTTCGGTGGCTGGTGGGAAGTGAGCAAGATTGCGGGCGAGGTGCGCGACCCGGGTCGCACTGTACAGCGCTCCATGATCTTCGGTGTACTGCTGGTGACCGCAGTCTACGTCCTCGTGAGCGGCGTCTTTCTCTACCTGGTACCGCTCGAAAAAGTTGCCTCCGACGAAACCTTCGTGGCGCAGGTTGGATCGGTTCTTTTCGGGCCGACTGGCGGAATTATCTTCGCCGCCGTCGTTGTGGTCTGCGTGCTTGGCGGTCTGGCAGGCTTTGTCATGTCGGCCCCCCGCGTCTACTACGCGATGGCCAAGGACGGGCTGTTCCTGCCGTCGGTCGCGCACCCGCACCCGAAATTCGGCACGCCCGCGGCGGCGATTGCCATCCAGGGCGCCATTGGAACCGTCCTGGTTGCCGTAAGCAGTTTCCAGCAGATTGTTTCCTACTTCATTTTTGTCGCTGTGGTCTTTATCGGCCTTGCAGTAGCGGGCTTGTTTAGGATTCGCAACGTGTCGCGGCCTACAAGGGAGGCGATTCTCACGCCCGGGTACCCCTTCACGCCATTGTTGTATCTCGCGTTCCTGCTACTGGCGTTGGTCGTTCTGGCCCTGCATGCGCCGCGCGAAAGCGCATTAGGAGTTGTGGTAGTTTTGGCGGGAGTGCCCGTGTACGAGATTTTTCAACGCAGACGCGTTGAGCCTGGCATCCGGCAAGCATCCCCAGAAGAGGCAAGCAACTAAGAACCATGGCGACCGACGACCCGAAGTCTGTCACAAAGATCAAGATCACCGAAGATGCCGATGCCACTGGTGACACCGCCGCGGCCTACGACTACTGGCGCGCGGGCTCGGGACGCCAGCAAGTCCCGGGCATCATCAAGTGCTTCGGCGCTCGCCCGGACTTCCTCCGACAGGTCGTCGACTTTTCCAACACGATCCATTTCTCCGAAGGCCACCTCAACCGCCGCACCAAGGAGATGATCGCCAGCCAGGTTTCGTTTCTCAACCGCTGCCCGTATTGACTGGACAGTCACGCCTACTTCCTGCGTGTCCAGGGAGCCGCAGATGAAACCGTAGCAGCGATTTTGGAAGGCAAGCTCGACGAAGCCGGCTTGACAACGGCGGAGCGGGCCCTGCTGGACTACGTGCAGCTCATCACCGAAGCCGCCTACCGTTCCACCTCCGAAGACGTCGAGAAGGTGCGCGCCGCAGGCTGGACGGAAGATCAGATCGCCGAAGCTGTCTACATCACCGCTATGTTCGCCTTTTTTAACCGCGTGGCAGATGCCTTCGGCGTCCCGCCGCAAAATTACCTCACCATCGGGAAAATGACTCCCTGAACGCGCGCCCTAGTCTTTTCTAACTATTGATGGTTGATTTGGCTCCCGCTAGAGTTCTGAGGCGATGTTGACGGAGTATTTCGCACCGTTGCATCGGGAACAGGCTCCTGACATGCCAGAGCCGAACCGCCTGAGCCGTCTATCCGAATTTCCTGAAGAGGTTCATTTTATATGCAAAAGTGTCTGATGCTGCTCGTTCTCGGTTCCGCCCTCTCTGCGTTAGGTCAGAGCAATTATGCTGTTGTCACGGGAACGGTGACGGATCCGCAGCATCTACCGGTGGTGGGAGCTTCGGTGAAGTTAACGGCAACGAGCACAGGTGCGGTTCGACGTGTCGTGACCAACCAGCGAGGCCTGTTTGAAGCGTCTGCGCTATTGCCGGATGACTACGAACTGGCGATCGAGGCTTCTGGCTTTTCGGCAGTGAAGGAGTCGGTGCGACTGGAAGTGGGCGAGACGCGCTCGGTTTCGATCAGCCTGACTGTGGGTCCCGTCCGGCAGGGCGTGGCCGTCACGGCCACCAGCGAAGTGCTGCATACCAACGATGCCAGCGTAGGCGAAGTCGTCGAGCCGCAGTCGATTCGCGACCTGCCGCTCAACGGACGCATGTTGATCGATCTCGTTCTCACAGTGCCGGGTGCGCACGTGGGTTTCGGCGCGCAGACGGGATCGACGAATCCGCTTTACTGGCGACCCGGCCAGCGCTCCGCCGTGGTGATTGGAGGCAGCCGCCCCAACGCAAACTTCTTTTTGCTCGACGGCGCAACCAATACCGATCCGACGTTCAACACACAGAACCTGAGCCCCTCGCCTGATGCGGTGAAGGAATTTCAGGTGGAAACCAGCAGTTACACAGCGGACATGGGCGGAGCCGGCGGCGGCCAGATTAATATCGTCACACACTCTGGGTCCAACAAGTTTCACGGAACGGCTTATGAATTCCTGCGCAATGGGGCCATGGACGCGAGCACGTTTGGCTCGATGGGCAACAACCATCTGGTGCAGAACAACTTTGGCGCATCGTTCGGCGGACCTCTGGCAGGGAAGAAGACGTTCTTTTTCCTGAACTATGAAGGCATCCGTCTAGCCCAGGCCGGCGCACAAATTCTCACCGTCCCTACGCCGGATGAGGTTATGGGCGACTTCAGCATGAGCCCGAACAAGATCTACGACCCTACCACCGCAGTCGCAAACCCCTCCTACGATCCAACTAAGCCCACGGGGCGGGCAAACTTCCCTTACACGCGCTCGCAATTCCCCAACAATCAAATCCCGTCGAATCGAATCAATCCACTTCTCATGAACTTCCTGATGAAGTACGTGCCCATGCCGAACATGATGATGATGACCCCGGGCGGCGCCGATTCGAACAACTATCTCGATATCCGCAATGAAGCGCACGTGCAAGACCAGGGCACGGTTCGCGTGGATCACAACTTTGACAATGGGGACACGATTTTCGGCAGATACAGCATTGGCACAGAAAACGGATTCTCGCCCAGCAGCGGAGTGACCGCAACAACCGAAGACCTTCCCGGCTTCGGCGCTAACTTCGACAACCGTTCTCAGCAGTCGGTTGTTTCCTGGAACCACATTTTCTCCAGCAACAAAGTCAACACTGCCTCATTCGCATTTTCGCGCCTGTCCATGGATCGCACCTCGCAAAACGACAATGTGAATGACATCGTCAGCGAGCTCGGCATTCAGGGCGTAGGCTTCGGCGGCAAAGGCGCATGGGGCTCGCCATGGTTCGCGGCACAAGGCTACACCGGCATCGGCGACACTTTCGCCGCGACGCCGATGCACGCCTGGGACACGATGTATGAATTTCGCGACACCTACGCCTGGCAGCGCGGACGCCACGGGATCAAAGTGGGTGGCGATTACCACTGGTACACCTGGCCCATGTGGGGATTCTTCCAGAACCGCGGCTATTACCAGTTCACCAACGGGTACACGACGGAATCAGGATTCAACGACGGCAGCGGGAACGGCTTTGCCAGCCTGTTGCTGAGTCTGCCGGCGGTAAAACAACGCCAGGCCGGCGTTCCGCAAATGAATCTTAAGAACTGGGGCAGCGATGCGTTCATTGAAGATAGCTGGCAGGTAGCTCCGACTATGACGTTGAATTTGGGCGTGCGCTATGAATACTCGAACCCGCTCTACGACAAGGACAACACCAACACCAACCTCATTTTCCAGAATGGCGTTCCATCCGTTTTCGTCGGCGGGGAAAACGGCTACCCGCGAGGATTGATGTACGCCAACCGGAACAACTTCGCGCCGCGCATCGGAATCGCCAAGAGCGTCCCGAACTTCGGGCTGGTTCTCCACGCGTCCTACGGCATCTTCTACACGCCGGTCGATCAAAACACGTGGTGCAATCAGCGCCATAATGTGCCCTATGTTTTTCCAGAGACACAGCAGGGGGATAACTTCACCCCTTCGGCGGGGCTGTTCGCGAACGGATTCAATTTCGGAACGCCAGTTCTAGGCACAGGGGCTTTACCGGCGACTACCGTGAGCTTTACGGCCTTCGATCCTCATGCGCCAGCGCAGTATGTGCAGCAGTGGAATGGTTCCGTGCAAAAGGGTTTGGGGAAGGACACATCTCTGGAAGTCGGATACCTTGGCTCGCACGGCGTCCACCTGCAGCGCGCGCACTTGATCAACAACACCTTGCCCGGACCTGGCCCGCTGGGGCCGCGGCGTCCCTTTAAGACGTTGACCTTCGTTCCCGACACGGAATTGCCAACCGGCAGCACCACCGCCGTCATCCAGAGCCAGACATTTCCCGTCAGTACCATTAATCTTCTCGAAAACACCGCGAAGAGCTGGTACGACGCGGGCTATGTGAACGTGCGCCGGCGCTACTCGCACAGACTGAGTTTTCTAGCCAACTACACGTATGCCAAGAACCTAACCGACGCGCCCGATTTCCGCTCACCCATGGACGAGGCTTCGATTCCGCAAGACAACCGGAATCTCGACGCCGAAAAAGGTCCTGGATGCGATGTGCGCCACCGTTTCGCGCTGAGCAGCGTTTACGACCTGCCCTCGTTCCGCAACGCGAAATGGACACAGATGGCGACGCAAAACTGGCATTTGTCGACCATCTATCAAATTCAATCGGGTATGCCGTTCACGATTTCAGTATTCGGCGATACGGCCAATTCCGGTACGGTGCTCGGGGAAAACCCCATTCGCGCGAATGTCACTGGCAAGCCTGTATTCGGTTCCGGCACGCGGACCGCGAACGAGTGGTTCAATCCGGCAGCGTTTGCCCCTCCCCCGGCGTTTACCTATGGGGACGCCGGTCGCAACTCCGTATACGGCCCGCGCATGCAGAGTCTCGATTTCGCCCTGGCGCGCTCGTTTAGTATCACGGAGAAAGCTACGTTCCAATTCCGCGCCGAAGCCTTCAACGCGCTTAACAAAACGAATCTTGGTACGCCCAATCGGTTCGTCAACACGCCCCAGTTCGGCACGATCACCATGGCGATGACACCGGGGCGGGAATTGCAAGTGAGCGCGCGGTTGTCGTTTTAGGTCATTGCGGCGCAGTAACTTCTTACGCAACCACCGGGACGTTGGCCATCCCCGCGGTGCCGAACACGCGTCGATAGCGCTCGACGTCCGCCGGTGGCCCGAGCGCCTTCGCATAATTGTCGGAGAGCTTCACAGCCGGTTGCCCTTCGACGTCGGACACTTTGCAAATCAGGCTGACGGGATCAAATTCGCCGGAGCTGCTGGGATCACAGCCGCGGAAATCATTGGTAAGCAGGGTTCCCCAGCCCGCGCTGAAACGGATACGCCGTCCCGGGATCCACTTTCGCGGATCTTCAAAATCCGCCGCAGTGCGGAATTCCTGGGCCGACATGCCACCCTGCATGATCCCGCCAAAATAAGCGTGCAGGCCGATGATGTCATCGACATCCAGAGCATCCGAGGCGATGAGTCTCTTGTCTTGGGGATCCCGGCCGCGCACTTTCAGCCATGCGATGTATTCGTCACCAGCCTCATAGGGATTCTTGCTGTCCATGCGCTGGCCGGTCCAATCCGCCACCCAGTCGGGGGCGTCGCGCAGGAATTGCGTTGTTCCAAAAGTGTCGGGGAGCATAATTCTTAGGGCTCCGTCGTATGTCCTCTGCCAGAGATCGAGCACGAGGTATTGCGAGGCTTTGAGGTCCTGGTCGCCGTTGGCCAGCGCGCCGAGGACCATGGGAATTTCATGCGCATTCGTTCCGATTGCTTCCAGGTCGTGCTTGTGGGCGAGAAAGGCGTTCGAAGTCCCGGTAAAGCCGCTACCCAGACTCGAGGCCATGGCTTTAACCGCGTACTCTTGCCAAAGAAAGCTGTGGCGGCGGCGCGTTCCAAAATCAGCCACGGTCAGAGAAGGGACGCCGCGCAGTCGTTCGATTTTGTTCCAAAGTTTAGTTTTCGCCTGGGCATAAAGAATGTCGAGATAGAACTCGCCCAGTTTTTTCATGCTGGCTCTGGTCTTGAGCTCACCTAAAACCGAAAGCGCATACAGCTCCCACATGGTCGTTTCAGGCCAGGCGCCGTCAAAGGACAAATGAAATTGTCCGTCCTGAACGGAAAGCGAATAGTCCGAAAGTTTAAAGTTCTTTTCCAGCCACTCCAGGAAAGCAGGCTCAAAAATTCCACGTCGCCCGTAGAATGTGTTACCCGCGAGCCAGACTAGTTCCGATCTGCGAAACCGCAACCTGCGGACATGCTCCAACTGAGCAGTTATCTCCTCGACGGTGTACATGTCGGCCAGGCGTACCGACGAAGTGCGGTTGAAAAGGGCGAACGATACGCGGGTTTTGGCGTAGTGCTTCCAGATGAACTGCAACATCAGGAGCTTGTAGAAATCCGTGTCCAGCAAAGATCGGATGACTGGATCCAGGGTCCAGTTGTGGTTGTGGGCGCGCTCGGCGAAGTTGACGATCATGGTTAGAGGGCTTTAGTTGAAGCGCCTATTCTATGCGATTCGGTGGGAGTGGCGTCGAAGGGTTGTTCTGTGGTCAAGCTTTGGCAGCGTGCCCCTTTCTTGGCGGAAGGCGAGGCTTTATTGTTGGCGGTAGTAGTAGCGCCTCACCAGCGTTACGTAGATTCCGGCGAAGAATAGAAACATGGATACTGCGCCACTGGCCAGCAACAGGATCTGTTTGCCGCCTTCGGTTTCCAGGCCCCCGACAAGCAAGGAGATGCCGACGATCAGGGCGAGCGCGGTTAGGATGAATGCCTTGCGCCAATTGAGCTTAGGCCGAAGTCGGTTTTTTCCCCGACTGTCCAGCGCGTTCACAGCTTGCCGCGCAACATTCTCCGCGAGAGGCGCCAGAACCGTACTGCGCCATACAGGCGGAAGAGAGGAGCCGGAAGACGAACCGTCCTCCATTCGGTGAGGCTGGATGTTGTGGCTAACAGAGCCCACATTTTGAGGCGGTCTGCCGCGTGTTCTCTCTGGCTCGCGAAGAGTTTGAAATAGGTGCGGGATTCGGTGCGAATTTTGTTGTGATTGAAGAGATTACGCACCAGGACCTCGGCGAGTTTGCTGGCCTCGCGATCCTCCTGGATCCAGGTTTGGAGCGACTCGGGGAGTTCGGCACCCAGCGTCCACTGAGCCAGGTAGAGCGCGATCTTGACGATTCGGGCGATGTGCCAACGTTCGGCACGGCGGCGGACGGTGTCCTGGTCGAGGTCGGCGCGGAAGATGAGATGAGCAATGTCGCTGAGCCAGCAGAGCCGCGACCAGGCGTGCTTGGCGCCGTGGACAGCGAGACAGAGAAGAAGGTCCTCGGGGGCGAGCGTGGGCACCGGGCGACCGCAGAGTTCCACGGTTGTGGCGCGGGCCATCAACTGGCGCAACGGGATGCGGATGGCGAAGAAGTGGGGAACGAAGTCCCAGTGAATTTCCAGGACGTTGCGGACCGGGCCGTGATGGAAGGTGAAGTCGCAGGCGGAGGCGACGTAAGCCTTCTCTTCTCTTGAAGTGAGATGGTGCTTTTCGGTAAATCCTGCGTCGAGGAGGGCTTTCTTGGCGCGGGGCCAATCACGGGGCCGGACCATGATGTCGAGATCACAAAATTGGCGGAGGATGAGGTCGCCTTGAGCCATGGCGGCGAGAGTGGGGCCCTTGAACGGAACGGCCTCGACGTTGGCGGCGTTCAGTGTGCCCAGGACGGAAAACAGCTCTCCGGCAAACCAAAGGCTGCGGCGAGCGTTTTCCTGACAGATGGTGCGCAGTTCCTGGACTACGGGTGCCGGGAGTAGAGAGGGGTCGGCACCTAAGCGGGCAGCGGCTATTGGCAACAGGCCATGGGTTTCGGCCAGGCGCTCAAAGAGAACCCAATCGAGGGGCTGATTGATAAGGTTGCGGAGACGAGGTGATTGTTCGCCAGCGGAGGCGGTGGTGAGAAGCAGCTCCCACTCGGGAGACACGACGATGCCGAAAAGGCTGCGTGGTACTGGCAAGGCGGATGGTGGTGAGATAGCTGTCGTCATCAGCGTTCAGGAGCGGCGGTCGCCTGCAATGGACCGCCTGCAACTATCGAATTCCGTGCGGGGGCTCTCCGGGGAAACCCTATAATACCAGAGGCTTATGGATCGCCCAATGGCATGAATGCTGTAGTTTTCAATTCGGTGAGCAAGCGCTTCCGGCACAGTCCGGCTTTGTTCAATTGGTTGGGGCGGGAGCGTGGCGGGGTGACGGAAGCGCTGCAGCGCGTCTCGCTCCAAGTGCCAAAGGGCGAGGCGCTGGTGCTTTTAGGGCCGAATGGGAGCGGAAAGACGACGACCCTGAAGCTGATTTCCACCATGCTCATCCCCGACGAAGGGGAGGTCGTTATTGGGGGCGCCGACACGCGAGGAGAGGGTGGATCGGTACGAAGAAAGGTGGGGTTCGCGGTGGCGAACGAGAGGTCGTTTTTTCCGCGCCTGACGGCGCGGGAGAACCTCGAGTTTTTTGCGGTGCTGGAGGACGTGGCCAAGGAAGAGCGTCGGAGCCGAGTGGATGAGAAGTTGGGCCTGACAGGATTGGCGGACGCCGCGGACACGCTGGTGATGAAGTTCTCCAGCGGGATGTATCAGAGGCTGGGCGTGGCGCGGGCTCTCTTGAAGAATCCCGAAGTCTTGCTGCTGGATGAGCCGACGCGTTCGCTGGATCCCGGGTCGGCGATGCGGTTTTGGCCGTTTGTGCGGCACCTGCTTTGGGGAGGAACCACGGTCGTGCTGGCGACGCACAATTTTCAGGAAGCGGCGGCAGTTGGGGATCGGATCGCGGTCTTGCGGCGGGGGGAGCTGCGGTCGGAGCGGGAGTTTCGCCGCGGCCCAGGTGTCGATCGACCCAAGAGCGACGAGGTCGAGGCGTTTTATTTTCAGGTGAGCGGCGACAGCGAAGATATTCCCGTGTTCGAGACCGCGAAGTGACCCGAGTCTCTCTGGCGGAAAAGCTGGTCGCAATTATCCGCCGCGACGTGCTGACTACTGTGCGCTACCGCAACGGGTTTCTGCTCAGCGCGGTAGGGGTGTTGGCCGAAGTAGTGGCATTCCGCTATCTGGCGCGCGCGATCGGGCCCGCGTTTCGTCCAGAAGGCGTCGATTACTTTCCGTTTCTTATCGTGGGCAGCGGGTTTTACACGTTCCTGATCACCGGAGTGCAGGCTTTCCTGAGCACGGTACAGGAGGCGCAACAAACGGGCACTCTGGAAGTCCTACTGACAACGGCGACGCCTGCGCCGGTTCTGATCTTTCTGAGCGCATTCTCGGCATTCGCGGGGAAGCTGGTGAATCTGGCTTTGTTTCTGGTGGTGGGACTGCTGCTGTTTCGCGTGCCTCTGTTGCATCCCGATCTGGTGGGCGTGGGGTTGATTTTCGCGCTCTCGCTGGCGGTTGCCGTGGCAATGGGAGTTTTCGCCGCGGCGCTGCAAATTGCCGTGCAGAAGGGGTCGGCTGTGATCTGGGTGCTGGGATCGGTGTGGTTCCTGACGGGGACGCTGTTTCCGGTTGGCACGCTGCCGGCGCCCCTGCGCTGGGCGGCGTGGTGGATTCCGGTGACCCACTCGCTGACGGGGATGCGGGGGGCGTTGCTCCTCGGCAAGTCCACGCGGGAGTTGGCGCCTGAGATTCTATGGCTATCTGTGGCGGTACTGGTGCTGATACCGGCGAGCCTGGCGTTTTTTGCCTGGGTGCTGCGCCGGGGGCGTCGTGAGGGCACACTCTCGGCCTACTGAGACGGGTCCTATGTGGGTGCATATCCCCCGTCAGTGGGGCCTTCCAGAGGGGTCAGATTCGGGGAATCCGGTGTACACTTTTGAGACACCTTCCCACGAAGCCAAAAGGGGAAACGCGGAGTGGATTTCCGTGAATGCCGAGGGCTGATGAACGTTCAGGACGAGTCGAGTTCCAAAACGACCGTTTCCGGAGCTTCGAGTAGTTCCAAAAAGCCGTATCAGAAGCCCGCGTTTCGCCACGAACGCGTATTCGAGACCATGGCCCTTGCCTGCGGCAAAGTGAGCCGGGTGGAAGGGCAGTGCCATTTCGGCACGCGGAAGAACTCCTAAGTTGCTGATGAATGTGGTAGATGGCGGCCTGAAGCAGGAATTGATGGTCGACGTGTTGCGCCAGCATGGCCGGTGCCGCATGCGAGTCTCCGGCAGCAGTATGCTGCCGACGCTGTGGCCCGGGGATACGGTTGCGATTGAAAGGCGTTCCCCGTCTGAGATGAAAGTTGGCGATATTGTTTTGTACGAGCGGTGCGGACGCTTTTTTCTACACCGCATGGTAGCTCTGCCTGCGGAGAGATTTCCCGGGAGATTCGTGACGCGTGGAGACTCCATGCCGCGGGCCGACCCGGCGGTTCCGGTCGAGAGTATTTTGGGAGTGCTAGCTGGGGTGCGGCGCGGAGAGGATTGGGTCGCGGCGCCGGGGGCGATGTCACCCATGACCCGATGGGCTGCTGCTTTGCTGGCGCGGTCGAGCGGGTTGGTGCGGGTGGCTCTGTACGTGGCGTCCAGCATGGGCGGGTCGCTGAAGAAAAGGCCCAACAAGGATGCGTCGCCTGAAAGGGGCACAGGAAGTTTGTCGCGCGCGGAGGCGCTCCCTGAGGTGTCCACCTCATGAGCGCGTTGAGAGCCGTTTTGGAAAGCGCAACGTCCGTGGCCACGCATACGAGAGTGGTGGAGATCGGCGGCGTACCTATCGCCTTGAGCACGAGAAGCGCGACGTTTGCGCAAATGGTGGAAGAGCGCTATGTGGGATTCGTGAGCGTGAACGAAGAGCCATTCGATTTGATTCAATTTGATATCGAATTGTTGGAATCGGGAGCGAGAGGGTTTGGCCAGAGCGAGTGCGGTCGTGAGGCGGATGATGCCCAGGATTCCGATGTTTCGGATGACGAACTTGAGGTGACTCGCGGGAAGGGCGTGTGGCGGATGTGCCGGGGGGATTTCTTGGCGGAGTGGGATCCGGGGACAGGGCGGGGAAGGATTCGGCAAGCCATGAATCCTTATTCTCTGGATTCCGTTCTTCGGATCGTGCATTCGCTGGTGCTGGCGAAGCGTGGCGAGTTTCTGGTGCATGCCGCCAGCGCCATTCGGAATGGGCGGGCATTTCTTTTTGCGGGCGTATCGGGCGCGGGCAAGACTACGATTTCGCGGCTGGCGCCTGTCGACGCCACGTTGCTTACGGATGAAATTTCGTATGTGCGCAAGAGTGCGAGAGGGTACGAAGCGCACGGCACACCGTTTACGGGAGAGTTGGCGAGGGTGGGGGCGCATTGTTCAGCGCCCTTGCAGGTGTTGTATCTATTGCGACAGGGTGCAGAGAACCGCATTGATGAGGTGGATCTGGCTTTGGCGACGCAGGCGTTGCTGCGCAACATTCTGTTTTTTGCCCACGATACGGAATTGGTACAGGCCATATTTGAGGGAGCCTGTGAATTTGTGCAGCGAGTGCCAGTGCGGCAGCTAACGTTTCGCAAGGATGCTTCGGTGTGGGATTTGGTGGCATGAGGAACCGGGGATGAGGACCATGTATATAGCTCGCAGTTCCGCGATCGCTTCCCGGGTTCTTGCCGGAGAGACGATGGTGATGTCCGTGGCGGACTCGACGTTCTTCACGCTGAACGAGGTTGCCAGCGCGATCTGGCGGGCGGCGGACGGAAAGACGCCGCTGGAGGAGATTGTTGAACGAGATGTTTGCCCTGTGTTTGAAGTATCTGTGGAGGATGCGCTGATGGATGCCCGCGAGTTTGTGCGGGAGCTTTCCGAGCATGGAATCCTGAAGGTTTCCGACCAGCCCATATTGCCGGAAGCCGCGCCGGCGCCGCCAGGAGTTTCATGAGTTTACTGCATGAGATGAATGAGCGGGCTCTGACGCACGGCGTTCCGTTGAGCGTGCATATCGACGTAACCTACCGCTGCAATGAACGGTGCGGGCATTGCTATCTCGACCACGACGATCATGGCGAGATGACGACGGCTGAAATAAAAGGGATTCTGGAGCAGCTCGCCGCGGCGGGTACGTTCTTCCTCACATTCAGTGGCGGAGAGGTGTTTCTGCGGCGGGATTTTCTGGAACTGGTCGCCTACGCGCGGCAGTTGCTGTTCAACGTCAAGGTCAAGACCAACGCGGTCATGATTCGTGAGCGCGAAGCGCAGGAGTTACGGAGGCTGGGCGTAGAACAAGTACAAATCAGCCTGTATTCGCATCGAGCCGAAGTACACGATGCGATCACCCGGTTGCCGGGATCTTTGGCCAAGTCTATTCGCGCCATTCGCTTCCTCAAGGCGCAAGGCATCAAGGTCACGATCGCCAACGTCTTGATGAAGGATAATTTTGCGGACTACAAAGGGACGCAGGAACTGGCGTACGACCTGGGCGTGCATTACACGCTCGACCCGACGGTCACGCCGAAGATGGATGGCGACCGATCGGTGCTGGGTCTGCGGGTAGCGGGGGAGTCGTTGCCCAGCGTGTTTCGGGATGCGTCCCTTGTGGGCGATGTAGCGGCCTACTGCGCTCCTCCTCCCGCACCTGGGGAAGACATTCTGGACGGATACCCGTGCAGTGCGGGACATACTTCGTGTTACATCACGCCTTACGCTGAGGTGTTTCCCTGCGTGCAGTTTCCGATTGTGTGTGGAAATTTGCGGCAGCAGGCATTTGAAGATATTTGGCGGAACGCTCCGCAATTTCACGAGGTGCGAAACATTCGCGCACGAGACCTGACGACCTGTTCCGGTTGTGGCCACGTGGGCACATGCTCGCGGTGTCCCGGGCTAGCCTACATGGAGGGGGACATGCGCGGGCCGTCGACAGCGGACTGCGAGAAGTCTTTTTATCGCACTGGGATTCCCTCCGAGAATATGAAGCGCAAGGGGCAGGCCGTGCCGCCACCAGCAGGGTTGGTGCAGATTGGGCTCCTTCCGTTGGGCCTCTAGAACTCCATCACCTTCCGCGACGGGGTCAGCTTCGCGCATTGTCCCGGCGAATTGCTTTTCGTTGGCAGTAAAGACAGAATGCCGTTACTATTCTTTGCGGCGAATCTATTTGAAGGATTAGGAATTCTCCCCGGCTATGAAAGAACACAAACTCCTGCTGTGGTCGCTGACGGTTGCTCTAAGCGGCTTTCTCTTCGGCCTTGATACGGCGGTGATTTCCGGAGCTGAGCAGACGATTCAACGGCTGTGGAATCTCGACAACATTACTCATGGCTTGGCCGTTTCGATGGCTTTGTATGGGACGGTGGTGGGCGCTGCATTCGGTGGGTATTTCGCCGACCGGCTGGGCAGGAAGAAGAGCCTGTTCTGGGTCGGCACGCTGTTTCTGATCTCATCGATAGGCTCGGCTCTGTCGCAGGACGTTTATGTTTTCATGGTGTTCCGGTTGCTGGGCGGGCTCTGCATCGGGGCGTCTTCGGTGGTCTCGCCGTTGTATATTTCGGAAATCGCGCCGCCTGGGAAGCGGGGATTTCTTGTTGCATTGTTTCAATTCAATATCGTATTCGGGATCTTGATCGCATATGTTTCCAACTACCTGTTGCAAAGATCCGATAGTCCGAATGACTGGCGCTGGATGCTTGGGGTGGTTGCGATTCCGTCTTTGATTTTCACTCTACTCACCATGCTGATCTCCGAAAGCCCGCGCTGGCTGGCGTTGAAGAGGGGAGACGTAGCCGGAGCGCGAGGGGTTCTGAATGAGATCGACCCGGCGGCGGCGGATGCGACGCTGGCTGCGATTTTGGCGTCGCGGGACCGGGCGGAAGCGAGCCCGAGCAAAGCATTTTTTTCCGAGCACTACCGCTGGCCCATTCTGCTGGCGTTTTTGCTGGCGTTTTTTAATCAGGTGTCGGGCATCAACGCCATTATTTACTATGCGCCGCGCATCTTCGGGATGACGGGGCTGAGCAAATCGAGTGCGTTGTTGTCGACGGCGGGCATCGGAGTGGTGAATCTGGTGTTTACGATGCTGGGCCTCTCCCTGATCGACCGCTTCGGCCGACGGGTTTTGCTATATATCGGGTCTTTCGGCTACATCATCTCCCTAAGCCTGATTGCTCTTGCTTTCTATCGAAACTCGTTCGCGGGGATGACGATTTTTGTGTTCGCGTTCATTGCCTCACACGCGGTGGGCCAGGGAGCTGTGATTTGGGTTTTCATCGGGGAAATCTTTCCGAATGAGGTTCGCGCGTCCGGACAGTCTTTTGGATCGCTGACGCACTGGGTGTTCGCGGCGATCATTGCGAACATTTTTCCTGCGATGGCGGGGCGTTTCGGCGGAGCGCCAATTTTTGCATTTTTCACCTGCATGATGGTGTTGCAGTTGCTGTATGTGATCTTCATGATGCCGGAGACGAAGGGCATTGCGCTGGAAGACATGGAAGCACAGTTAGCACATTAGTCCTGATCATCGAGTCATTGTGGATCTAAAGCTCAATTTCATTCAGCATGTCGGTCTCCCCGTGACCAACCTGGAGACTTCGGAAGCTTTTTACCGCAGGCTCGGTTTTGCGAATGTGATGGCGTCGGGATTTGATTACAAAGGCGGTCTGGGATCAGTGGCGATGATGCGCCGCGGCGGGATGATCCTCGAGTTGTACCAGATGCCGGAGGCGCAACTTCAGGAAATCCGAGGCCGGAAGGACGGCTACATCGACCACATTGCCTTTGACGTGGACAGTATTGACGAAGCGTTTGCCGCGCTCAAGAGTGAGGCGTTCAGCATTGTCGAGGACGCTCCGGTGTTTCTTCCTTTCTGGAACAAAGGCTGCAAGTATTTCAACGTTCTGGGCCCGGATGGGGAGCGGCTGGAGTTCAATCAGATTCTGTAGTTCGCTCGCATTCACCCCCGGCAGCGATTAAGATGGAATCTCTTGCCAGCAAGGCAGGGCCCGTAGCTCAGCGGTTAGAGCAGGGGACTCATAATCTTAGCGGGCGAGTTTCGACGCATTTGGAGCGCCTTGCATAGGCGCATAAAATATGGGCTTGCCCGCTCGCGCTACCACCCTATGCAAGCTCCTAGAAGCACCTACCGCCTACAAAAGTCCCTACAGTCGCGTGCGGGTACGCCTACTGACAACTGGCGCGCCACAGCGGCCAGTCAGCGAATTTCGTCATCGTCGTCGATTGTAACGGCGGGTTCTTTCGTCAACTGTGGAAATATCGCCTCACTCATCGACCCCTGCGACCGGGGATTTTGAGTGTAATCGCCTGGTTTCGTCAACTATCCCAGCCATGCGAAGAACGGCGATATAACCCTTTGCTATCCTGACTGGGTTCACGAGGGAGGAGCCATGGCATCCTAATGCGGAGAAACGTGAAGATCATTGTCGTTTTCGCGCTGTGCTGCACATTGGCGACCGCCCAAGCGAGAACCACAAAGAGGATCGTCGGTTACTACTATGGGAAGGGGCGTCCCGGATATCAGTTGTCCCAGGTGCCGGTTCAAAAATTAACCCACTTGATTTACTCGCTAGCAAAGCCGACGGCTCGCGGCGATTGTGAAATGTCCCATCCAGACGTGGACACGCCAAACTTACTGGCCCTCAAGAGCCTAAAGACGCGAAATCCGCGCCTTCTGATCTTGCTTTCCGTTGGGGGATGGAGCGGTTCAACATATTTTTCTGACGTTGCCGCCACCGCTGCGGCGAGAAGTCGGTTCTCCGCATCCTGTTTACAAATTGTAGAGAAGTACGGCCTCGATGGACTGGACATTGATTGGGAATACCCGGTTACCGGAGGCAAGCGAACCGATCACAAGCGGTCAAGTGATAAGGAAAATCTTGTCCTCCTCCTGAAGCAACTGCGCAGCGATCTGGATGCATTCGGGCACGAACGGCATTTGCTGCTTACGATTGCCTCCACTGGCTACCGAAATCATCTGAATGATCTGTCGCTCAAAGAGATCGCTGACGTTCTGGACTGGTTTAATCTGATGGGCTACGACTTCAATGAGATGCAGCCCAAGCGCACATCTCATCACAGTGGGCTTTTCCCATGGTCTGTGACTTCAGAGCTAGAAGAAGACGCGAGCAAATATGCTAATTCCGATGCCGCCGTGCAATGGTACCTAGATCACGGTGTCCCGTCTGAAAAGATTGTGCTGGGCCTCCCGTTTTACGGCCAAGTTTGGTCCGGCGTGCCTGCCGCGAACGACGGACTATATCAAGCTTACAAAGGTAGACCCGAAGAAGACGGCACCTTGAGCTACCGTGAGATTGAGGAGACCTACCTTCCCGTCTACACCCGACATTGGGACGATCATGTCAAAGTGCCGTGGCTATACAACAAAAAGACCAAAATCATGATCAGCTACGAGGACCCGCAATCGATCGCTATCAAGGTGAAATATGTAATTCAGAAGCACCTTGGCGGAATGATGTTTTGGGACCTTGGTCAGGATGACAGCAAATCAACTCTTCTTGGCGCGATCCACAGCCAGCTTGGCGGGAATTGATTCCTTGAGTCACTGTCTTCAATCCAGAGACCATCCGGTTGTTGGCGCAACATCGCCATTGCGCGTTTTGACCTCAGGAAAGGCGAATAAAAAGCGCAAGTTTGTGCTAACGCCTGGTTACAACAGTTACGGAGTTTGTGAAGTTTTATGTACACCTGGATACCTCCGCATCAGGGACGGAAAAAGCAAGAACGCGAAGCGAACCATTCCGCTGACAGACAAGGCCGCTGAGATGCTGCGCAACCGCAAGCAATTGGCCTCGGGCGACCTAGTCTTCGCTAACCGGGAAGGGAACCGTTACCTCGTAACCTCCATAAATCATCTGCGCCACAAGGCGCGTGCCGTCGTGGGCTTGGGCAAAGACTTTGTGATTCACTCTCTGCGACATACAATGCTCACTAGGCTTGGTGAGTCGGGGGTGGATGCCTTCACGATCATGCGCATCGCTGGACACAGCAGTATCACAGTTTCCCAGCGCTACGTTCATCCAACCCCGGAAGCGGTCGAGCGCGCCTTTGAGCGTTTACAGCTTTCCGGAGATCAGGGACAAATCAAGCCAAAAGTGCTGCTACCGCCTACAAAAGTCCCTACAGTTGGCAAGGCAGTGTTCGTAAGTCATTGATGGGCCTGTAGCTCAGCGGTTAGAGCAGGGGACTCATAATCCCTTGGTCCGGGGTTCAAATCCCTGCGGGCCCACCAAGTATTTGAATTTCCGATTTCGCGGTTTACCCACCGCTGGCAACTCCGAGTGCTTTTCGTTCCGGGCTATTGATTCGCAGGAGAGCTTCGGCTATTTTGTGCGCCAAGGTTTCTGAGGAGAAAGGCTTGTTCAGCAGGATGGAATTGCTGCCGATGTTGGCATTCTCGAGAGCGGCGACTTCCGTGTAGCCTGACATGAAGATGACGGCAAAGTTGGAGCGTTTCACTTTGAGCCGGTCCGCCAGTTCTACGCCACCCATGCGGGGCATGACGATGTCTGTGACGACGATGTCGATTACGTCGAGATGTTGATCGGATACGGCGAGAGCCTCCAGGCCATTGCCGGCTTGCAGCACGGTATAGCCAAGGCGCTTCAGAGATTCCGCGGCCAGAACGCGTAGAGGGGCTTCGTCCTCGACTAGGAGAATCGTGCCGGTGCCTCCTGGCGCGGTTCCAGCTTGTCGCGTGGGAGCGAGGGGGGCGGATTTGTCGAGAGAAGGCAAATAAACCTTGAAGGTGGTGCCCACGCCGGGCTCGCTGTAGACGGCGATGTGTCCCCTGCTTTGTTTGACGATGCCGTAAATGGTGGCGAGGCCCAGGCCTGTTCCCTTGCCGGGTTCTTTGGTGGTGAAGAAAGGCTCGAAGATTTGTCCGAGGATTTCCTTGCTCATCCCGCAGCCATTATCGGTGACGGCGGTCATGACGAAGGGTCCAGGAGTAACTTCGTTGTGCGTAGCGGCGTAAGCGGCGTCGAGATAGCACGGCTGGGTTTCGATAATCAGCTTGCCGCCGTTCGGCATGGCGTCGCGGGCGTTGACGGCGAGGTTCATGAGTACCTGCTCCAACTGTCCTGGGTCGGCGAGGACACGGCCGATTTCGTCGGAGAAGCTGGTGACGAGTTCGATGTCCTCTCCGATCAGGACGCGGAGCATCTTGACCATGTTTTTGAGCGTCTGGTTTGGATCGAGGACCTGAGGCTCCAGGACCTGCTTGCGGCTGAAGGCGAGAAGTTGACGGGTAAGCCCGCTGGCGCGTTCTCCGGCGCGTTTGATTTCTTCGAGGTGGGGTCTGGCCTCGGGAGTTGCGTTGTCGAGAAGCAGATCGCTATAACCCTTAATAATCATAACCAGGTTATTGAAGTCATGGGCAACGCCTCCGGCCAGCCTTCCCACGGCTTCCAGGCGGGCGGAGCGCAATAGGCCTTCGCGGGACTGGCGGAGGCTGCTGCGCATATCTTCGAACGCTCGGGTCAGGTCCGCGACTTCATCGTTTCCCTGGATGGGGATGTTGAACTCAAAGTCTCCCTTCTCGAGCTGACGAGTGCCCTGCGCCAGTCGTTCCAGAGGGCGAGTGACTTGCCTGGATATGAAAAACGCGACGAAGGCTCCGCCGACAACAGCAAGGGCGCCCAGGATTAACAGGAGACGGTTCAGCGAACCCAGAAAGAACGTTGCCTGATCGTACGATTGCAGGGAATAGAAGCGGACCGGGTGATCGCCGGGCAGTTCCACGAAATGGGTGAGATAGCGCTCGCTGCCGATGTCCAATTCCTGGATCGAGTCGGGCTTTTTCTGCTCGGGCTTGAGGGAGAGTTCGAAATCGCCCCAGACGCTCGGCGGCAACGAACTGAGAAGCACGGCGCCGTTCCTGTCGAAGACGAAGGCGGCCTTGCCGAAGGCGCCGTCCAGTGTGGACTTTGAGGACACTTCGTGCCCCAGCGCCATGCGGCCGAGGAGCCTCTGGTTGGAGGAGAATCCGGAGATGATGGGCACCAGGCTCACGTCATAGAGATGGCCTCCAGCGAACCACCAGTCCTCTTCTCCGCTGGAACCCAGCCTCAGATGCTCGAGAGCGGATGCTGGCACGTCGTTGGAAGTCGAATGGAACGCCAGGAGGTCTCCAGCAACGTTCTGAAGAATGAGCAAGTCCGCGTGGCTGGATCGAAGGATGGATTCCGAACCGTCCTCGACGGTGAGGCGATCGTTGGTCGACATCAAAGCTTTGAGGCTCGGCTGGTCGGCGATCATGAGCGCGCTCTGTCGAGCTTGTTCGTGGCGCGCCTTCTCGATCTCGTTATAGACGACAGATTCGGCGCGCAGGGTGGAGACCAGGTCTTCGCGCACGTGGCTCCGTATCCGCGCTTGCACCAACAGCAAAACAGCGGCTGTCAGCAGGAACACAACTGCCAGCATGGAGACGAGCAGCTTGGTGCGGAGATGATGGAAAGGCCGAAGCACGCACTATGAAGACTACGGGACCCAAATTGCGCTTGGCCAGACACTTCAGTAACCGTTTTGCCAACACTTGGCACGCTCGTGCCCTTGCGCTGGCGGCGAGTGTGCCACGACAATCCATGAGGAGCAATGCGCACTTTTCTGCATATCGCCGGGATTGTTCTCTGCAGCGCGGTTCTGGGCTGGGCTCAGGACGCCCCAACTCCGCCTGCCTCCTCGGAGCAGGAATTGGCGCGGGTCAGCCGCGAATTGCGGGAGACCCAAGCCGAACTGAAGGAGTCGCGACGGCAAATCGAGGAGTTGAGGCAAGGATTGGAGACGCTCCGCGGTCAGGTACAAGCTAACGCGACTGCGGCGCCTGTTGAAGCCGCACCTGTTGCGTCTGTAGCGGTTCAACCCGCCCCCGCCGAACCTACCGTCGGCGCCGCTGACCAGGATCCTGCTTTTTTGTCCGCGAAGGTGAAGGAACTCCATCAGGACAAGGTGGAGAGCAAAAGTAAGTATCCTGTGCGCATCTCCGGCCTGATTTTATTCAACGCTTACGGCAACCACGGAGTGCTGGACGCGCAGGATCTTCCGAGCCTGGCCTACCCCGGAGGCTCATATATTTCCTCTGGCGGCGTCGGCGGGACGCTGGCGCAGACGCTACTGGGCGTGGATGTGCGGGGACCGAAGTTCTTTGGCGCCGAGACTTCGGGGG
>Ga0080027_10000061_pt1 | contig 43159 bp, 29 predicted proteins | sample OrgsoiDNA2013046_FD_70962 | JGI IMG/M metagenome (GOLD analysis project Ga0080027, IMG submission 70962) | Permafrost soil microbial communities from the Arctic, to analyse light accelerated degradation of dissolved organic matter (DOM) -... | ecosystem: Environmental > Terrestrial > Soil >... | reverse complement strand
GATGGATCGGATTCTTCGGTGGCAGGACAAGCCATCAACGTCACAACTGCGATCGGCCTGGACGAATCGCTAAAACGCGTGCTGACCACGGGACAGACTTTGCCCATTGAAGTTCGCCCGAAAGTTCTGTTCAATCCAGACTCGCGATCCCCGAATTTCTTTCTTCCTGGGCTGACTGCCGTGTTGTTGCTGAGCGTGACCACGTTCTTGACGGCGTTTGCGATTGTGAAGGAGAAAGAAAAGGGAACTCTGGAGCAGCTTTTCGTGACGCCGGTGCAGCCGATGGGATTGCTGCTGGGCAAGATTCTGCCGTATTTTGCTATTGGATTCACGGAACTGTGCATCATTCTACTGGCGCTGGTTAACATCTTCCGCGTGCCGATTCACGGCAGCGTGATTCTGCTGCTGCTGCTTTCCATGCCTTATCTGTTTGTTTCGCTCTCGTTCGGGACATTAATTTCGACGAAAGCCCGGTCGCAGGCGGAAGCGATGCAAATGGCCTTCCTCACGTTCCTGCCCAGCATCTTTTTTTCGGGATACATCTTTCCACGGGAGACGATGCCGTTGCCGTTCTATATCATCAGCATGTTTGTGCCGGCGACTTATTTTATTAACATCACGCGCGGGATTATTCTGCGCGGCGCTGGCCTGAGGCACTTGTGGTTTGACGGGCTGATGCTGACGATTATGGGAGCTTTGCTTTTCTTTGCCGCGGCTCGGCGGTTCCAAAAGAAGGTCATTGCGGCGTAAGGGCCACTCCGCTTAAAGGATCCATGATGACGCCAGCCCCTGTTAAGCCTACCGTGCAATTGGATGCGCTCGAAAAGCTGGATATACGGGTGGGCACGATCGAATCGGTTGCCGATGTGCCGGGAGCGGAGAAACTCTGCCAATGACGGGTAAATTTTGGCGATCACACGCGAACCATCGTCGCTGGCATCAAGGAGGAGAGACCCAATCCGCGTGAGATTGAAGGCAAGCAGGCCCTGTTCGTCGTGAATCTGGAGCCCAGGAAAATGCGTGGAGTTCTTTCCGAGGGTATGCTGTTCGACATTGGCTTCGCTGATGGAGTGAAACCCGTGTTCGCGATGCCGGAAGCTGCGGTGCCGAATGGGACTCGGGCGGGATAAGGATCCTCGTCGAGCGGCCATGGAGAGTCCGATCACAATGGGGTAGGATGCGCGGATGCGATCTGATTATTTTTCCCGACGTTCTTTTCTGGCTTTGACGGCGCTGCTGCCGTTCTCTCTTCGAGCCCGGGCGGCGGCGTCTGTGCCGGTCGGCCTTGAACTCTATTCGGTCCGGGAAGCTCTCAAGCGGGATGCGTTTGGCACGGTGCGCGCGGTTGCTCAAATGGGCTACGAGTGCATGGAGTTTTATGCTCCGTATTTCGACTGGAGCGAGGCGCAAACGAAGGAAATGAAGAAGCTCATGGACGACTTGGGCGTCCGGTGCTTCTCCACGCACAACGATGAAGGGTTCTTTAAGCCTGAGAATCTTGAACGGGCGCGGGACAGGAATCTGATGTTGGGAAGCAGGTATGTTGTGCTTTCGTCGTCCAAAGAGAAATCGGCTTTGGATGGCTGGAGGGAACTAGCTGGGACGCTCAATGCTGTTGCGGAGAAGCTTGAGCCTTCCGGTTTGCGTGTCGGATGTCATAACCACCAAGTGGAATTCCGGCCGATTGAAGGTCAGCGGCCGATTGAAGTTCTGGCGAAGAATACGAATCCGTCGATTATGTTGCAGCTCGATGTAGGAACTTGCCTGGAAGCGGGATCGGATCCAGCGGCTTGGATCCGTGCGAATCCTGGGCGAATTCACTCCATTCATTGCAAGGACTGGTCGCCGGAGGCAGGGAAAGGGTACAAGGTTCTGTTTGGAGAGGGAGTTGCGGACTGGAAGGGGATTTTTGCGGCTGCGGAAAGTGTGGGCGGGGTTGAGTATTACCTGGTTGAGCAGGAAGGTAGCCGGCTTTCCGAGATCGAAACCGCGAAGGCCTGCCTCAAGACCTTTCGAGAGAATCATTCAGCCTGAGCTGCACGGTAGTTTATGCCTGGTTATCGGCGCTATGCGCAGCTTCCCAAACCTTGGCGTATTTCCAGAATACGTAGGCGGCGTGGTTGAGGTGAAAGAGCAGGCCTGCGCGTCCATCCAGGAATCCCAGGCGGATGATGTAGTTGTAGAGAAAAGTGGCCAAGGGGCGAAGGACAAGGTTGATCGGGCCGCTTGGGCGGCCTGCTTCCACGGCCATCTGGGCACCAAGAGTGGAATAGCGATTCATGTGATCGATGTAGCCTGACAGCGTGGGGTAGGCGTGGTGAATGAGGTCGATGGCGCCGGGGTCTTCGATCTTCAGGCCGGGGGTGAGCGCGATGTCTTCGTGAACCAGGCGGTTTTCGAAGCGCCCGTTGCCTCGGCGGAAGAGACGAAGCTTTTTATCTGGATAGAGTCCGCCGCGCCGAATCCAACGACCGAGGAAGTGATTGCGGCGGCTGAAGAGGACGCCCGCAGGCTGCGCGGATGCAGGACGAGCCAGGAAATGCCACATGAAATCTTGAGCTTCGGGGCTTAACTCCTCATCGGCGTCCAGGCTGAAGACCCAATCTCCGGAGGCTTTGTCGATGGCGGAGTTTTTCTGTGCTGCAAAGCCCTTCCAGGGTTCCTCGAAAACTTTAGCTGCGAAGGATTTTGCGATCTCGATGGTATGGTCTGTCGAGCCCGAATCTATCAGGAGGATTTCTCCGGCACCGTCGGCAACTAATGGCGCGACGCTTCGGAGCGTCCGCGCGATATTGCTTTCCTCGTTGTGGGTGATGAGGACTACGGACAGGAGCACGAGAGACAGGATAAACCAATGCCGAGCATTACCAACCTGGACGGCCGAGGGCGGCCGTCCCCACGCGAGCTAGTGGAACTGCAGGCAACTTTAGCGGGCCGGTGGAACTGCGGTGCTGGCGGCGGAGGGAATCTTTTCCTCGAGGCCCAAATCCGGATCTGGGCCGCAATCTTCGTGATTGTGCTCCGCAACGCGGTGGCGCAAGTCGCGAACTTCTTCGGCTAGGCGGATGATGACCTCGGATAGTGGATCGCTGATTTCTTTTGGGTCGGTGATCACCACTCGTTTGCCGTCGCGCAGGACGATGTGTCCGGGCACGCCTACTACTGTGGAATTATCGGGGATATCGCGCAAAACCACGGAGCCCGCGCCGACGCGGGAGTTTTCGCCGATGGTGATGTTGCCGAGAATGCGGGCGCCGGCGCCAATCGTTACGTTGTCGAGAATCGTGGGGTGGCGCTTGCCTTTTTCCTTGCCCGTGCCGCCGAGGGTGCAGCCCTGGTAGATGGTGCAGTCGTCGCCGACGATGCTGGTCTCGCCGATCACGACGCCCATGCCGTGGTCGATCAACAATCTTCGGCCGATGATTGCGCCGGGGTGAATTTCCACGCCCGTCCAGAATCGTACCCACTGGGAAAGCAGCCGGGCGACGAAATGCAGCCGCTGGTTCCATAACCAGTGGATCAGGTGGTGGGCCCATACGGCCTGCAATCCGGGATAGCAGAAAAGTACTTCCACCCAGGAAGTCGCAGCCGGATCCCTTTCGAAGGTCGCGCGTACATCTTCGCGAACCGATTGGAAGAATCCGGGCTGCACTTCCGGCTGGGTTTCCGACATGGGTTCAGACCGCGACGGCGGTCATCTCCAAGGCTTCCTTGCGGAGAGCCTCGAACATGAAGCTGCTCAGGTAGCGTTCGCCACAGCTTGGAATGATGGCGACAATGAGCTTGCCGGCATTTTCCGTACGGCGTGCCACCTGCAAGGCCGCAACGATGGCGGCGCCGGAGGAGATGCCTACCAGCAACCCTTCCTCACGCGCCACGCGCAAGGCCATGGTTGCCGATTCGTCGGAGCCTACCTGGATTACCTCATCGATGTAATCGGTGCGGAGAATGTCGGGAATAAAGCCGCCTCCGATGCCTTGAATCTTGTGCGGTCCGGGGGCACCGCCGGAGAGCACAGGGCTCTCTTTGGGCTCGACAGCGATGGCTTTGAAGGAAGGCTTGCGCGGGCGAATGTACTCGGAAACGCCGGTGAGCGTGCCTCCCGTTCCCACGCCGGAAATCAGGAAGTCCACCTGGCCGTCGGTGTCGTTCCAGATTTCCGGACCGGTCGTCGCGACGTGGATGGCGGGATTGGCGGGATTGGCAAACTGCTGAAGGATGTACCCGTTCGGCGTGGTCGCCAACAGCTCTTCCGCTTTTGCGATTGCGCCCTTCATTCCCTTGGGGCCGGGAGTGAGGACGATTTCGGCGCCAAAAGCGCGGAGCAGAATGCGGCGTTCCAGACTCATGGTTTCGGGCATGGTAAGAATCAGGCGATAGCCGCGAACCGCGGCCACAAACGCGAGCGCAATGCCGGTGTTGCCGCTGGTGGGCTCGATGAGAACGGTCTTGCCGGGGGTGATTTTGCCTTCACGCTCGGCCACGTCAATCATGTTGTTGCCAATGCGGTCTTTCACGCTGCTGGCTGGATTAAAAAACTCGAGCTTGGCAGCGACCTGTGCCTGGCAGCCTTCGGTCACGCGGTTCAAGAAAACAAGGGGGGTTTTGCCGATCAGTTCGGTTACGTCGCGAGCGATTTTCATGGCCAATCTCCTTGGAAGCAAAGCTGGGAGCAAAGTCTAGTTCTTATGTAGACATTGTCCTATGAATCGGGGCTTTGGGAAAGCCCCACCCACAGTAGCACTGTCGCCCGCGTCGCACGATGATTTAGACGCAAAAAACAGGCACAGGTCGCAAAACCTGTGCCTGCCGTCTTTCGCGGTTATCGAGCTACTGCGGAGCGGGGGTCTGGGGAGCAGGGGTTTCGGGGGCTGGCGCGGGGGTGATGGATGGATCGGGCGCCATGCCTTCGTAATGCTCGACAACCTTGTCGAGATGGATGGTTCCGGGGACCGAGGGCATTTTTGTGACCTGTCCGCGCTGGGCGTCGGCGATGTCGATGCCGAGGTTGGTCAGGGTGTTGCCGGTGACGCGGTCGAGTTCGACGCGAGCCTTTTCATAAGTTGCCATGGCCGTGACCAAATTCGACGCGGACTGTGTGAGGTCGCGTTGAGTTCCGAGCACCAGCGTATTGGTGGAAGCTCCGAGGGCGTATTTCTTCTGTTCAGCATCAAGGGATTGTTTGGCAAGCTCGACTCCGGCTTTGGCGGCGTCCACGCGAGCACGGTTTTGCGTGACTGAGAAGACCGCGTTACGGACTTCAATGCGGACCTGGTTTTCGAGCTGATTGAGACGCATTTCCGCCTGTCGGTATTCGAGCTGGGAGCGGATTTGATTGGCCTGAGCCGCGCGATTACGCAGGGGGATGGTGAGTTGAACGCCTGCGCCCTTATCAGGCGCGGTGCTATTGACCAGATTCTCGAGCGTGCCGCCGTAGCCCGTAGGAACCGGCGGGCAGCCTGTGCATCCTGGTATAGGCTGACCGCCCAAAGGCGAAGCCCCATAGAACCCGTAGAGATCGAGACTTGGACGTAGCGCGTTCTTGGCGGCCTTGTTGGTAATGTCGCGGTTCACCAAATCGATTCGCGATTCGGAGAGCTCCGTACGATTTTTTAGGGCTACGGCAACCAAGTCCTGCGTCGGTACAATCGACTCCTTCTCAGGAACCTCCATCGTGTCCGTGGGAACGATTTCCGCGTCAGCGAGATGAGCATCCGTCAAACTCCGGCTGATCGCGTTCTTCATGAGCAATTGCTCGAGTTCGAGGTTTGTCTGCGAGACGATGAGATCCTGTTGGCCGGCGGCGGCGGCGCTTTGGGCGCGCACCACCTCGATAGGCGCCAACGTGCCGATCTCTACCTGCTTCTTGTTATCGGAGAGTGTCTTGTTCGCCAGCGCGACCGAGCGCTCCTTTACTTTGACATCCTCATAGGCGTTGACCAGATCCCAGTAAATATTCTGGATCTGATTGACAGTGGTGATCACCTGAAGGCGAAATGCAACATCGGAAATCTGACGATTGTTCTTGGCGGTGATAATGAAACGCCGATTCGGCAGGAACCCAAATCCCTGCAACAAATGCTGACTGAGCGTGAAGCGAAAACTGGGTCTAAGATCCGGGTTAAAGTTGCTTTGCGGGTTCCCGGTAGTCCGAGAATTGTTGAAGCTCAAGCTCATATTTGTGCCGGTCTGGAAGCCTTGCGTGTAGAGGAAGTTGGCGGTGCTTGAGTTCTGTTCGAAGGTACCGTGCCCGCTTGTAAAGAAAGTATTCGGTGAGATGCTCGTAGCGTGCTCCACTTGCAACGTTCCTGTAATAATCGGATCGAACGAACTGACGGCCGAACCCACGCCAGAGGTTGAAGACACGATGCCCGCCGCTCCAGATCCCGCGCCACCGGTACCGGTAGACGTACCGCCAGCACCGGATCCGGAAGTGCTCGATCCAATCGCACCAACACCGCCGCCCGGCGTGTTTTGCACGATTCCGGTATTAACGCCGCGGGTCGCGCCGCCGGACTTTGCAAGAAGCAAGTCGGTATCGGCGATGTCGAGGTTGTAGCGGGCGATGGCGATGTCGAGGTTGTTTTCCAATGCCAAAGCGATCGCGTCATTCATGGACAACATGAGTTTGCCGTCTTTCATGATCTGGTCAATGCGCCCGGTATTGGTCAAGTTCGGCGCGGGAACGATGCGCTGCAAGTAGGGCGCGAACGGGTTCGGGAAGTGCGACTGGGGCTTGGAATAGTCCACCTGCTGGGTAGGGGCGGGAACCTGCTGCGCTGCTTGCTGCGCGGCGGCTGGTAAAGCCAACGAGGCTAGCGCTAGACCCACCAAAACTGACCGACCTACCGAAATCTTAGAAAAAAATCGCTGCATTTCGTTTCTCTCCATTGCTATTGCGAGTGCTATTGCTGGTGCTGGCAACTCCTGGTGCTGCATCTCTTTGGATCAGGACAACCCGCGTTCGAACGACGGCGGTAAAGTGTTCAACTTCGCCGCAAACTTACGATCTATGCGCAAGTACGCAAAACGGGCTGCCAAGGTTCCATTTCCTGGCAGTTTTGCGACTCCATGCTCTGGAACTCCGCAGGCCAAAGGGAACCAGTAGTATAGCGAATCAGCCTGCTAGGCAAAGCGGACAAAGCCTTTGGATGACTGCACCTAGAGAAAGGTTCGATTTTTACAATGAATGACGAGTTCGCCAGCGACCCGGCAAGTCAAGGGCCAGAGGTCGAGGTTGCGGGAGCCAATCTTGGATCGACCCAGCGAAGATCGACCCAGCGCAATCTGAAGCTGACCCTTGCCTACGACGGGACGGAGTTCTCCGGCTGGCAAGTTCAACCGGGTCGATCAACGATCCAGGGCCTCCTGGCGTCCGCTATTGGACGGTTGACGGGCGAAAACGTCTTGCCGCAAGGCTCGGGACGCACGGACGCTGGAGTGCATGCGTTGGCTCAAGTTGCGACGTTTCGCACCGGATCGCCGATTCCTGTGGAAAACCTTACTCAGGCGCTCAATGACAGCCTGCCCGCTGCTATCCGAGTGCTGGCGGCGGAAGAGGCGCCACTGGAGTTTCACGCGCGAAAGTCGGCTCGTGCTAAGACTTACGAATATCGAATCTATCGGGGCGCGATTTGTGCGCCATTCCTGGCGCGGTATGTGTGGCACTATCCGTTTCCGATGGATGAGGACGCGGTGGTGGCCTCGGCGGATGTTGTGGCTGGGGAACATGATTTCACTTCTTTTGCCGCGGTCGATCCCGAGAAGCGTGCCGGAGAAGGCGTGACAACTACAGAAACGCACTCGAACATCCGGACGATTTATTCCTCTTCGTGGCTGCGGGGTGGCGACGACCTCATTTATAGGGTGCGCGGATCGGGCTTCCTGCACCATATGGTTCGAAACCTGGTCGGGACTTTTCTGCTGGTGGGGAAGGGGACCATTGGGCGCCAGGGCTTGCAACGAATCCTCGAAGCCCGCAACCGTTCCGCGGCGGGAGCCACGGCACCGGCCAGTGGGCTGTTTCTGATGAATGTGGAGTATTGAACTGAGTATTGAAGGGGGCCGTCGATGTGGTCGGCCGTCCTGCTAGACTTGCGCTGGTGTCCATCGGGCTGGCAATCGAAACGCGGCGTTTCGCCTCGCTGAATCCGGCGACGGGGGAAGTTCTGCGTGAGTTTGAGTGCGCATCGGCTGACGAGGTACAAGCCGCAGTCGCCCGTGCTCGAAAGGCGCAGCCTGGGTGGTGGGAGCTTGGCGTGCGGCGGCGTTGCCAGATCCTGCTTGAATTTCAGAGGTTGCTGCAGAGTCGTAAGTCGGAAGTGGCATCCCTGGTGACCGAGGAAGCGGGCAAGCCTTACGCCGAGTCGCTGGTTGCCGAACTCATGGTGGTGCTCGATGCCGCGCGTTTTTGTTGCGAAACGGCGAAAGGCTTTCTGCGGGCGGAGCGTGTGCCGCATGGGAATCTGATTCTGAAGGCGAAGTCTGGTTATTTGCTGAGGGAACCGCACGGAGCCATTGGAATTATTTCGCCCTGGAATTATCCGTTTTCGACGCCCGCGAGCGAGACTCTGGCGGCGCTGGTCACGGGTAACGCTGTTGTGTTGAAACCATCGGAGCTCACACCCCTTGTCGGGCTGAAGCTGGAAGAGTTGCTGCACAGTGCCGGTGTTCCCGCCGATATTTTTCAGGTTGTGATCGGGGACGGGGCGACCGGCGCTGCGCTCGTTGATTCGACTGTCGACAAGATTGTTTTCACTGGTAGCGTCAACACTGGCCGCCGGATCGCCCAGGCTGCCGCCCCGCGCTTTCTGCCGCTTGTTCTTGAACTCGGGGGTAAAGATCCGACGATTGTCTTCGAAGACGCTGACCTGGATACGGCGTCGAGCGGGGTGATCTGGGGCGCGTTTATGAATGCCGGCCAAACGTGCCTCTCCATCGAGCGCTGTTACGTTCAGCGCAGCGCCTGCGACCGCTTCGTGGAAACCTGTGTGGCCAAAGCCCGCCGCCTTAAGGTGGGGCACGGCAGCGATCCGGAAACAGAAATTGGACCTATGATTCATGCGCGCCAGTTGCAAACTGTTGAAAGGCACGTGGCGGATGCCGTGGCCAAAGGAGCGAGAGTGCGTTGCGGTGGCACGCGCCTGCCTGAGCTTGGTCCTAATTTCTACGCTCCCACGGTTCTCACGAATGTGACGCACGAAATGCTCATCATGACGGAAGAGACTTTTGGGCCCATTCTTCCGATTATGCCGTTCGATACGGAGGACGAGGCGGTCCGGCTTGCGAATGATTCTGTTTATGGCCTGGCAGCCAGCATCTGGACTGGGAATCGCACGCGGGGTGAGGCTGTTGCCCGCCGAGTTCGGGCGGGCACGGTGATGATCAACGATTCGATCTCTGCGTTCGCGATTAGCGAGGCGCCTCATGGCGGTCCGAGGGAGAGCGGGATTGGGCGAACCCATGGGCGGCTTGGGATGGAGGAAATGGTTCGCGTCAAGTACGTGGATAGTGACCGGCTGCCCGCGATGAAAAAGCTTTGGTGGTATGGATATGGCCCAGCGTTTTCCTCGCAGATGGAGGGCTTCCTGGATTTTCTGTTTGCGCGCAATGTTGTCACCCGGCTTCGTGGCGGCCTGCGTTCGCTCGGCGCCATCAAGCGGAAGAGCCAGATTTAAATGCGCTGGATTTTGCAGTCTTTCGATTCGGCTAAGAGCGCTGCCTTCGCCGCCGAGCTTCGTGAGTTGCCAGAGTTTCGAGGTAAGGGCGCCGCCAGCGATGTACTGGCCCAACTTCTGCTTGCCCGCGGCGTTGCCACTCCGGAACAAGCCACCCGATTTTTATATCCTTTGCTCGACCACCTGCATTCGCCGTACGATATGCTGGGCATGAGTGCCGCCGTCGCCCGTCTGGAAGCGGCCATCGGGAACAAGGAAGACATTCTGATTTACGGAGATTACGACGTCGACGGTACGACCGCCATCGTCATCCTCAAGACAGCCATTGAACTTCTTGGCGGGACGGCCGATTTCCACGTGCCGCACCGCATTCGCGACGGATATGGCATGAAGGATGATGTGATCGAGCAGGCTGCCGCGGCGGGAGTGAAGCTGATCATCAGCGTCGACACGGGCATTCGGGCCTTTGCCGCGGCGGAAACGGCGCGGAGACTGGGGCTGGACCTGATCGTGACCGACCATCATTTGCCCGGTCCTGAGGGCGTGCCGCCGGCGCTGGCGGTTCTGAATCCGAATCAGAGTGGGTGCTCCTACCCGACGAAGGATCTTTGCGGAGCTGGTGTGGCATTCAAGCTTGCGCAGGCGCTGCTGGAGAGATCTGGGCGCGAGCGTTTGCTGCCGTCGTTCCTGAAAGTCGCAGCCATAGGGACGATCGCCGACATCGTGCCCCTGGCCGGAGAGAATCGCGTCATCGCCCGGCTCGGTTTGGCAGGGCTACGCCAGCCGGTAAATGCTGGACTCAAAGCGCTTTTTGCGGTGGCGAAACTCAACGGCAAACGGCCGCTCTCCGCCGGGGATATTGGATTCCGGATCGGGCCGCGCATGAACGCAGCCGGGCGCATGGATGTAGCCCGCAGCGTGATCGATCTCTTCGCCACCAAAAATCCTGCCCAGGCCCGCGAGATCGCGGTCCGTCTCGATCAACTCAACGCCGACCGCCAGGATGCAGAGCGCAAGGTCCTCGCCGCTATCATCGAGCGTCTCGAGAACGATGCAGCTCTCTGCGCCACTTACTGCACGGTTGTCGAAGGGGAGGGGTGGCATCGTGGCGTCGTTGGCATCGCGGCGTCGCGGGTGGTGGAACGATATGGACGCCCGGCGCTGGTTATTTCGACGGAAAACGGGGAAGCCCACGGTTCGGGACGATCCATCCGGGGATTCCATTTGCTCAACGCGGTTGAAACGTGCGCGGATCTTTTTACGAAGTACGGCGGGCATTCGCACGCGTGCGGCTTCTCGCTGCCAACCGGGCGGATCGCGGAATTGCGCCAGCGGCTGGATGCCTACGCTCGGGATCGGCTTACTGAAGCTGATTTCGAGCCGACCTTGGAGATTCACGCCGAACTCCCGCTTCAGCATATCAGCGACAGTTTGTTCCAAGCGCTGCAAAGCCTGGAACCGTTCGGCGTCGGGAATCCGGAACCCGTTTTCGTTGCGCGCTCTGTGAAACTTGCGGCACCGCCCCGCTTGATTCAGGAGAAGCACGTCAGCTTCAAGTTTTCTGCTGTGCAAGGCCGACCCTACAAAGCCATGTTTTGGCGCTCCGCTGAGCGTCTGGCGGAGGCCCAGTTGCTTGCGGGGGATACCCTTGATCTAGCCTTCACGCTGACTCACAACGACCATCCTGATTTCGGTGGCATCGAACTGGCGTTGCGTGACTTCCGCAAAGTGAATTAGGCGTGGCGCGGCGGGTGGGCTGTGTCGCATGAGTTCTTTCGCCTTCCACCCACAGCTGACGCTGTGGGCTTTATTCTGGGCCCCTTCGGGGCTGTTTCTGGTCAACCCGACAGCGCGAAAAAAGTGGGCATAGTCCAGGGGCGTCGGCTTGGCTTCCCCTATCACTGTTTCAGGACACGATCGGCGTGGTCTCTGAGTGAAGTTTTATTGTGGGGTTGAGCTACACTGTTGCGATGAAACTTGTACTTCTGCTGGCTCTGACCGCCGCCCAATGGCAAGCCCTGCCCGTGCCTTCCAAAGCCAGTTTCCGGGGCCTGAGCGCCGTTGACGACAATATCGTGTGGGTGAGCGGGACCGAAGGCACCGTCCTGCTTAGCACGGACGCTGGTAAGTCCTGGGGCGCGCTGAAGGTGCCGAAAGCGGATGACTTGGATTTTCGTGGCATCCGTGCTTTTGACGCTACAACCGCCATTCTCATGAGTTCCGGTCCGGCCGAGAAAGGCCAGGCCCGTGTGTACCGCACCACGGATGCAGGCAAGAGCTGGAAGCTTGTCCTGGAAGAGAAAACGAAAGGTGCATTTTTTGATGCGGTGGCGTTCCTCGACACGAAACACGGCATCCTGCTGGGTGATCCGGTCGAAGGGCATTTCATGGTTTACATTACGGCCGATGGCGGGGAAACCTGGCAACGCGTGGCGCCGGAAAAGCTACCGGCGTCGCTTCCGAACGAGGGTGCGTTTGCGGCCAGTAATTCCTGCCTTGCCGTTGAGGGGACGAACGATGCCTGGTTCGCCACCGGGGGAGGGTCCGTCGCTCGTATCTTCCGTTCGACGAACTTGGGCGAATCCTGGACGGTGTACAACACCCCGATCCAGCCGACCAACGCATCGACGGGGATTTTCTCGCTTGTTTTTCAGGGCGCCCTACATGGCATGGCGGTGGGCGGCGACTATCAAAAGCCTGATGGCGTATTCCCCAACCCACTCGTGGCCAATGATGGTGGCCGCGCGTGGCACTCCATTGGGCAGCCGCAAGGACGATTCTTGTCCTCGGTGGCCGTGGCTCCAGGCGCGGCGCACATGCCCGGCACCTTTTTCGCGGCAGGTCCCAGCGGTATTTTTAGTCTCTCGGGGATAGGACAATGGGTGCAGCGCAGCGATCTGGCGGTGAACGTCCTTGTTTTTCCCACGGCGAAAACTGGTTGGGCGGCTGGACCGAAGGGTGTGATCGCCCGATGGAACATCGAGCCGGCCGCGGGGTTGCAAAAACCCTAGCGCGACCGCGCAGGGTATTTCATCCCAACTGTTTTTTGGCTAGCCTGGACTGCGAATTTTTCCTGCAAGATCCCCAAAGAGTCGCGTTCCACGCTGAGCACGAGACCCCTTGGAGGACCTCCATGCGCCTGCTCGCGTCGATCTCTCTGGCAATGTTGTTCAGCGTCACCTCTCCCGCCCAAACCCATAACTCCGGCCGCCTGCCTGTGAGGCGGGTCGTTCTCTACAAGAATGGCGTCGGCTACTTCGAGCACTCGACCCGCGTCCAGGGTACCCAGGAACTGAATATCGACTTCACGACCGCTCAACTCAACGACGTTCTGATGTCGCTGACGGTGGTCGATCTGGGCGAGGGACGGATTTCTTCGGTTCGTTACAACTCGATTGCGCCACTGGGAGAACGCCTCAAGGGCCTGCGGCTTCCTTTCGGCGAAGACGTAGGCCGCGAAGACTTTCTGACCGCCATGCGGGGGGCGCGGGTGGATGTACGCAGCGGGTCCGCAATAGCCTCCGGCAAGTTGCTCAGCGTGGAAAAAGTGAAACATCAGAGCGCTAAAAGCGAGGATCTTTACGAGACGATTGAGTTGGCCATCGTCACCGATGCGGGCGAGATGCGGAGTTTCGTCCTGAGCCCGCTGGTCTCCGTCCGCCTCGCCGATCACGAACTTACCAGCGAGGTCGGGCGATATCTCGATCTGCTCGGTTCCTCGCGGGCCCGTGACCTTCGGCAGATGACGATCACAGCCGCGGGAACGGGCGATCGCAACATCTTCGTGAGCTATATCAGCGAGGTCCCGATCTGGAAGAGTACTTATCGCATCATTCTCCCCGACGAAACTGGCTCGAAACCGGGCGCAAAACCCTTGCTGCAAGGCTGGGCGATCGTCGACAACACGATCGGGGAAGATTGGAAAGACGTCCACCTTTCCCTGGTGGCTGGGGCGCCGCAGTCGTTCGTGCAGAATATTTCCCAGCCGTTTTACGCACGAAGACCCGAGATTCCCTTACCGCAGTCCGCCCAACTCACGCCGCAGACCCACGAAGCGGCGGTAGGAAACATGCTTGCCCTCTCCCCCGGCATTGCGGACCGCCTCAGTCACGCAACGACTTCCTTGCAGGGAATCGTGACGGATATGAGCGGCGCGTCCGTACCGGGGGCGCGCGTCACCATCCGGAATGAGGAAACCGGAGTTTCGCAGATCAGCGCCAGCGACACTCAGGGGCACTTCCATTTCTCGGACATACAAGCTGGGAACTCCGGACTATTTGTCTCAGCGCCAGGCTATAAAGTTTACAACCTCACGAACGTCTACCTTGGCATCGGGCGCACCAATGAAATCAATGCTCGATTGGAAGTGGGAAGCACTACCACTACGGTCGAGGTTACCGCTGCGGCGCCGACCCTGGAGACCTCTTCGGCAAGCCTAAGTAGTGTCGCTACAAGACAAGCGGTCGAGGCTGAGGGTAAGTCGGCGGGCGACTTTTTCGAATACGCCGTGAAGCAGACCATTACGATCGGTCAGAACCAGTCCGCCCTAGTGCCAATTCTCCAGGCGCCGATCGAAACCGAGAAGGTGACGGTTGTGAATCCAGATTCGCCGCCCCTTCTCGCGCTCTGGGTCAAGAACACGAGCGGACAGATTCTCGATTCGGGCAGCTTCAATGTTTTAGAAGGAGATACCTTCGCGGGCGAGGGCGTGCTCGAGGTTCTCCATCCCAATGAACGCCGCCTTCTCTCTTACGCCGGCGATTCCGCAATTCATCTCAAGACGCTCGGCGACTCGAGCACCAGTCCGTACACCGCAGTCCGTATTTTCAAGGGCAACGTGATGCTAGTCCGCGAGGAAAGGAAGAGCACGAGATACATGATGCGGAATGCCGATTCGAAGCCGCGTGTGGTCGTTGTCGAGCATGCTTCCCAAGAGGGTGAGGGTTGGAAGCTCAACCCCAATACGCAGAAACCGGAGGAAACGACCGCTTCCTTCTATCGTTTTCGCATCAATGTCGATCCCGGAAAAACCGCGGAACTGGCAGTGGACGAGTCCCATCCGCTCACTTCCTCCACCGAGCTTTCCGATCTCGACGACGATCAGGTGAAGGTCCTGGTGGATGCAAATCGCATCACTCCGGCCATGAAGAAAGCGTTCGACGACGTGCTGGCACAGAAAAGACAGGTGGGCGCTTTGGATTTGCAGCTCCGGCAGCACGATGAGGAAATTAAGAAGATCAATACCGACCAGGGGCGTCTGCGGGAGAACATGAAGGCTTTGAAAGGCAGCGCCGAGGAGAAGATTCTGCTGGAGAGGTATATCGGAGAGCTGAATTCACAGGAAGACCGGTTGGCAGCGTTGCGCGGTGGAACCGAGGCTTTGCAGGCGCAGCGCAATCAGGCGCAGGGTGAGTTGGATAGGCTTATTGAGGGTGTTGACCTGGATGAGCATTTTTAGGCCTCACGATCATGGAGGTACGGGTGTGCTCGGTCGTAAAGTTCAAGGCCTGCGATGCTGAACCGAAACTAAACCTGAAACCAAAGAGAAGACCTCGCGGGCGGGGGCTCCCGCGCCACACGAGCGAGCTCCTTCCCAACTTGCCTGGGCTGGGGTATATTTCGCTTCATGAGCGAAGGGACGGTTTTCTGCAATCAATGCGGCCAGGCCGTGAATGCCGCGGCGAGCTTCTGTACCCGCTGCGGGGGCACGTTGGCGCCCGTGCTACCGGGCGTGGTGATTCCCGCTCTTGGGGGCGCGCAATATGGCGGGTTCTGGATTCGGCTGGTGGCGCGCCTCATCGACGGCGCGGTGGTTTCCATCGTTGTCGTTCCCATCGTGGCCATTCTCATGAGCGGCTATTTCGCGACGCATCACGCTCTCGATCGGGAGCAGCCACCGGATGCCGGGTTTTTCGTTCTAATCGGGCTCATTGCCGTGATGGCGGGTGTGGGCACGTGGCTGTATGACGCGGGCATGACCGCTTCGTCCCGGCAGGGTACTCTCGGCAAAATGGTTTTTGGTATGAAAGTGACGGACCTGAATGGGGGCAGAATTTCGTTTGGGCGCGCTACCGGGCGTTTTTTGGCCAAGATTCTTTCGGGAATGATCCTGAACATCGGGTACATCATGGCTGGCTTTACCGAGCGCAAGCAGGCGTTGCACGACATGATTGCGGGAACGCTGGTTGTGCGCGGCTGAGGGAAGGTGGGCCCGGCCTGTACGGTCTTAAGAAAGGCTTTGACACCCCCCTAGAACCCTGAATGCAAGGCCCCATGCAAGACCACACGGGCGTGGGCGCCCGCGCCACGCGTGCGTGTCCGCTACACTTTCTACATGCCCTCTTTGGTCTCCCGGCTGCGGCGCTGGACAGCGCTGGCTGCTTTCTTGATGTTGGCGGTCATCGCGGGATTTTACGGATACGCGCGGTGGCGAATCCAGCACGCCGTGCAAGGGCTGCCGGCGAAGCTCGACAAGCTGGGGATTGAGGTTAAGCAAACTGCGGAGGGCTTTTCCGTATCAAAATCTGAACAGGGGAGGACCATTTTTACCGCCCGCGCCAGCCGGGCCGTGCAACTGAAGGATGGCGGGCGCGTCGAACTACACAACGTCGTCATTACGGTTTATGGCCGCGATTCCGCGCGCTACGACCAGATTTCCGGAGCGGACTTTGAATTCGATCCGCACTCGGGCGATATTTCCGCGCGCGGGCCCGTCACGATCGACCTCGTTGCCAATCCCAAAGGACTGTTGCATCCCGATCAGGCCCCGCCTGAGGATCTCAAAGAGCCTTTGCATATCCGCACCAGCGGCCTGGTTTTCAATCAGAAGACGGGCAACGGCTTCACCCACGATCGAGTTGAGTTCAATATGAATACCGCCAGCGGATGGGCTGACGGCGGGAGTTACGATTCGCACTCCGGCGAGCTGACTTTGGAACACTCGATCCGCATCAACACGAGTTCACCCAACGCGGCAGAACTTACGGCTGCCCATGGATTGATTACGAAGAGCCCGCCGCAAGTTCTCCTGGCGCATGTGCATCTGACCCATGGGCCGCAGCAGGTCGAAGCTGAAAAGGCCACCGTTTTCCTGACGGAAGCGAACACTATCGAAAGGGTTTTGGGGGAAGGGAATGTGGAAGTACTTGCCAACGGCCCCACTCGCCTTGTCCTCCACTCCGAACAGGCAGAAATCCTGCTGAGCGGGCAGAAAACCGAGCTTCATCAAGCTGTGGTCTCCGGGAACGTCCACATCGTCACCACCGGGGCGCAAAATACCGAGGCCTTCGCTGACCGAACCATCCTGGATTTCGTGGGTGGCACGCAGCTTTCGAAGGCTCGTGCTGAGGGTAACGTCAAACTGATTCAAAAGGGCGGGATGCAATCGGATGCTCAGTCCCGTTCGTCGACTGGGCAGCAAGTTCAAATCACCGCGGCAGCCATGGATTTCCTGGCGAAAAACGGACGGCTGTCTGAAGCGCAAACTACTGGTTCAGCCGAAATCACGATCGCGCCGGCCAGCGGTCGGGTCGGAGAGGCTGCGGCGGCACAGGTTACTCATGTCACAGCCGGTGTGTTCACCGCCAAGTTGGACGAAGCCAACCGCCTTCAGACTCTGCACGGAGCACCGAACGCTGTCATCACAGGAGTGACGCCAGGCCAGCCAGACCGCGTCAGCACAAGCGACAGTCTTGATGTCGCCTTCAGAACACAGGGCGGGATCGATAGCATCGTCCAAAAAGGGAGCGTTCGCTATCACGATGGCCAGCGCCAAGCTTTCGCCGACCAGGGTCTCTTTACGCCCTCGAACCACCTGATCATCCTGACGGGGTCCCCTCGGGTCACTGGCCAAGGGTTGACTACGACCGCTGACAGTGTCCGTCTGGATCGCGATTCCGGGGAGGCGACGGCCGACGGCAACGTCAAGAGCACCTACAGCGAACTCAAACCGCAGCCTACTGGCGCGCTCCTGGGCTCGTCCGATCCGATCCATGTGACGGCGAAATCGATGCAAGCCCGGCGCGATTCCGGTATAGCCCGCTACTCCGGAGATGCGCGGCTCTGGCAGGGGCCCAACGTGGTCCAGGCGTCTGCGATCAGTTTCGACCGCGAGCACCGGTCGATGGTCGCCGAGTCAGGGGTCACTGCGGGGATCGACGAGGGTAATTCCTCCAGCCCGGTAACGACGGTCCTAGTCCAAACGGGTGCCGACGGGAAAACTACCTTAGTTACAATCACTTCCACACATTTGACGTATACCGATTCCGAACGGCGGATCCATTTCGACGGCAATGTCAAGATGCACAATACGGACGCAACCATCACCAGTCAGGTTCTCGACGTGTTTTTGGCGGAGAGTAAGCAACCATCTTCGAATCAAGCGCTTAGGCAGCAATCTGGCACGCCGAGCCGTCTGGAAAAAGCGGTGGCGAAGGGGGGAATCGTGATTACGCAGCCTGCCCGCCGGGCGAGCGGCGAGACCCTGACTTATCTGGCTGCCGAAGATAAGTTTGTACTGGTGGGTGGACCTCCGAGCATTTTTGATGCCGAACGGGGTCAGATTACTGGCGGTTCGTTGACTTTCTTTAGGCACGATGATAGGGTCCTTGTGGAAGGCGGGGCTAACTCCCCTGTAATCACTAAGACACGAGTGGCACATTAAATGCACGTCTTGGCCACCGACGAGATCGGTAAGACCTACCGCAACCGCCGGGTGGTTAATGGAGTCAGCCTTCGAGTCGAGCAAGGCGAGGTTGTGGGCTTGCTTGGACCGAATGGGGCGGGGAAAACCACCTCATTTTACTCCATCGTTGGTTTGGTTCCCCCGGACACCGGTCGAGTGTTGTGGGACGACGAAGACATCACCGATGTCCCGATGTATCTGCGGGCGCGGGAATACGGCATCAGCTATCTCCCCCAAGAGCCTTCGATTTTTCGCAAACTGACCGTGGAGGAGAACATTCTCGCGGTGTTGGAAGCGCAGCCAATTTCGTGGCACGAACGCCGGGAAAAGCTGGAGCAGTTGATGGAGAAGTTGGGCCTGGAGCATGTGCGCAAGAGCAAGGGCTGGGCCTTATCAGGAGGCGAGAGGCGCCGGGTGGAGATTGGCCGGGCGCTGAGCATCAACCCCGCGTTTATTTTGCTAGATGAGCCGTTTTCGGGCATCGATCCGATTGCTGTACTGGATTTACAGAAGATTATCAGCGATTTGAAGGCGAGCGGCATTGGGATCCTGATTACGGACCACAACGTACGAGAGACCTTGTCGGTCACGGATCGGGCGTACATCTTGATTGAGGGTCGCATTTTTCGGTCAGGATCGCCAGAGGCTTTGGGGAGTGATCCTGAGGTGCGGCGGCTTTATCTGGGAGAAGGTTTTTCGGCGGCGTAACCGACGAATGTAGAGCCCGCAAGTAACGAGTAGGCACACTACTTTGGGTAGTGTCGCTCGAGTGGCGTGGAAGATATGCTGAGAAAGCTTTGCAGGTGAAAGGGATAGCGAGATTGAATGGGTAGTCTGAAGCACAATCTGAGCCTGCGGGTATCGCAGCGGCAAATTCTGACACCTGGGTTGGTGCAGATGGTTAGTGTCCTGGCGCTCAACAAGCTTGAGCTGAAGGACATGATCAACGCCGAGATTGTGGAGAATCCCGTCCTGGAAGAGTTGGAAGATTCGGTACCATTGTTGGATCAGGCAACTGGACGCGAAGAAGAGCGCGCGGCGGCGGCGGCGGCGGAGACCGTCCCCGAAAAAAAAGACCCCTTTGATGAGATTGATTTTGGCTCGTACTTCCAGGACTATCTCGACCCCGGCTATAAGAGCCGCGCGGAGATGGAAGAGATTGAGCGGCCTTCGTTTGAAGCCTTTCTCTCGAAAGCCCCGAACCTTACCGACCATTTGATGTGGCAATTGGGTTCGTTGAGCTTGAGTCCGCCGGTTCGTGAAGCGGCAGAAACTGTTGTCGGCAATCTGAACGAAGACGGATACCTGCTGGGCACGGACGAGGAACTACTGGGATTGGAGCAGGCGTCGTTTGAGATCGTTCCCGAGGAGAAAGTTCGAGGAGGAGCGAAAGCGGCGTTGGGGAATCCGGCGCTGGCAAACCCTGGACTGGAGGGTACCGATCCAGCGGATGCCGAAGGGGGCGTTCTTCCGGACGCGGCTGCGTCGTCGGCGTTTGATTATCTGGCCAGCTATACCGCGCAGAACGCGCTCGACGCGGCCGTTTCAGCGGACGGGATCTTCCCGGGCGTGGTGGTACCGGCAATTGATATCCACGCCCCGGGCGCGACGCAAGGGAGCGTGGCACAGACGGGCACCGCGACGGCTCCGGCGAAGGCTCCGTTCCAGCATGAGTTCCGGGTCAACTTTAGCCGTGAGCAATTGTACGAGGCCATAGCGGTTGTTCAGCAACTGGATCCTCCCGGCGTGGGGGCGCGCGATTTGCGGGAATGCCTACTGGCGCAGATCCATGCTCTGCAACAGATCCGCGGCCAGCACAAGGACGAAGATTTTGCCGCGCACGCGCAGTTGCTGACCGATGCCGAGAACGTCGTCGACCAGCATCTGCACGCGATGCAGCTCAAGAACTACAAGGAAATTGCTCGAACCCTGGGACGTCCGGTCGACGCTATCACGCAGGTGCTGGAGCTGATCCGAACCCTAGATCCCCGGCCAGGCCTGCGCTACAACGCTGTCAACGCGCGCTTGATCGAGCCTGATGTTGCTTTTGTGAAGCACGGCGACGAGTGGCTGGTGATGTTCAACGACGACGACGTGCCGCAACTGCGCCTCAATCCCGGCTACAAGAAGCTGATGAACCGCGACGAGGCGGAGCGCGATGTCCGCAACTACGTGAAAGAGCGCTACAAGTCAGCGATTCAGCTCATCAAGAACATCGAGCAGCGCAAGCAGACCATCCTCAAAGTCTGCCTTTCAATTTTGGAGCGGCAGCATGAGTTTCTCGATCTCGGCATCGATTTGTTGAAGCCGATGATGATTAAGGAAGTCGCCGAAGAGATTGGTGTACACCCTTCGACAGTCAGCCGCGCGGTGGCCAACAAATATGTTCATACGCCGCAAGGCGTTTTTGAGCTGCGCTATTTCTTTTCGGAAAGCGTGCAGGGTCCGGAGGGCGGTGGGACCTCGCTGCTCATCCTGAAGCGCCGGGTAAAGAAGCTGATCGAGGACGAAGATCCTGCCAAACCCCTGACTGACGATCAGATCACGGCCATCTTGCAGGGGCAGGGAATTCAGGTCACGCGGCGGACTGTGGCCAAGTACCGCGAGGATATGAAGATTCCGAGCACGCACCAGCGGCGGGTGAAGAAGAAGTAGGGGTTAAGTTCCGTTCGCCGCATCCGCAACCCCATTCCGTTTCAGTGTTCGCCATTCAAAAGCTTCGTTGTTCAAGACTTCGTTATTTAAGATTTCGCTACCCAAGGCTTCGTATCAGGGCACGTCTTCAACCGTGCCGCCTAGACCAATAAAAATGCGGGCTTTAGCCCCTGCGGACTTTCGCTGCAGCGCCTGAAGGCGTCTTGTAGCGGAGCGTTTGCGGCACGTCTGAAGACGTGCCCTGATACGAAGCTTTCTGCAGGCTGGGGTGACCCAGGAGCGAAGCTCGTGCGGTTTACGGACGGCCCGAAATATCGATCTGTGAAAGCGCGGCCTTTAGGGACTTCCTGTACAAGCGCCATTATAAAATCGCTCGCCAATTGAATCGGGAACGATGAGTTGCCAAGGGCCCTCTTCGTCGGAGCTAGCGAGAACCTCGCCATCAGCGTCGTATTTTACGCTCGCAGCTGCCCTCAAACGTCTTGTCGCACAATCAATTTCGTACCGTACCGACTGCGTCGATCTTTTTCCCCGATTGTCTTGATCCAGAAGCGAACAGGTCCCTTTTGCGGAAACTCAGCGCTCTTTACATCAAGAAGACTTTCTCCGTCCGCACCTCGGCCTACCGCTCGCCATCTATCGGCGGAGCCCGACCAGCTAGGAATCCCTTGGTAGATTCGCTTGAAGTCGAGGACACCACGGCAAGCGTCCGGCGAAGGGCTTGGCTAAGCTTGGGTCACGTTCATAGTCAGCGGAGGAGCGACCCTTACCTCAGGGGCTAAAGCCCCTTCTTCGTAGGTGGCCTTATCGCAGCGTTAAAACGCTGCGCCGCCCAAAAGCCGGGTATCGCCAAGTGGAGCGAGGTCAGGTTTTGTACACGGGTTTCGATTGGTGCCGTGTCGTCGCCTTGAAGAAGAGTTGCCCGGAGCGGAAAATCCCCGCCCTGTCGCAAAAAGCGCGACAAGGACGGGGCACCCGCATGGTTAGTTCTCTTCGGCAATTTGATCGCGAGGTCTGGGCCCCAGTCGGTACAATCCTAAGGCGATGCTCTTTTCTTGCCGATTGGTGCGTGTCCTCCTTCTGATTTTTCTTACGCTTCCCGCACTCGCGGCGGCGGGGCCGTCTTCATGGAATGGGACGCTTCGCGATTCCGCGGGAAGTTCTGTTCCTGACGCTGCTGTCGAGTTGCACTCGTTAACGGGTGCTGCTCACTATTCGGTGCGTACCTCGGCGAACGGCGCGTTCGTGTTTCCGGCAATTGCGACCGGGAAGTACGAACTCTCTGTCAGCACAAAGGGAGTGGAGTTCAAAGCCAGTACCCCGCTCGAAATCCAGGACAACGTTGTTCGAACAGACGGGTTGCAGTTGTCGTCTCCAGAGAAAGGTGTGGTTAGCGTTAGTGCTGGCACCGCGCAAGAAATTAGCGCTTCTCCGCAGGCTAGCGGTGGCGAGCATCTTTCCAAGGATGAAGTCTCCAGCCTGCCCCTGAACTCGCGCGACTTCAGCAAACTTCTGCTGCTGGCCGCCGGGACCATGACCGACGCCAACGGCGCGGCGAACTTTACGCAGCAGTTTGCGGTGAATGGGCAGCGAGGCACGGCGACCGTGTTTGCCATCGACGGTGCCGACACGACAGATCCGGAGATGGGTGGCGCGACGTTTTCCAACTTCAATGTCGATGCCATCCAGGAAGTGCAGTCCAATTCCGGGGTGCTTCCTGCTGAAATTGGCCACGGAGGTGCCAGTTTTACCAACGTCGTCACCCGCTCCGGCACCAAGGATTTGCACGGCAGCGTATTTGAGTTTCTTCGCAACGCATCGCTCGATGCGCGCAACTACTTCGATCACGTCGGCTTGGATCACCGCCGCATTCCGCCTTTCATCCGCAACGAATTTGGCGGTACGATCGGCGGTCCGGTGGTGCATAGCGACCGGACGTTCTTTTTCGGCGAGTACCAGGGCTTCCGTCAGATTCTCGGAACCACGCAGGTTTTCCCCGTGCCTACCGCGGATGAACGCCTGGGCATCGATACCACGACGTACCCGAAAACCGCGACGTCGCCCGGAGACACCCTCTTCGTTCCAGTCGCACCGGCGATCCAGCCTGTGCTCGACCGCTACCCGCTACCCAACGATGCAGCGGGCCCCTTCGGAGCGCACACGTACTCGGCTTCCTCGAAGGTGGTAACCCGCACGGACCAGTTTTCGATCCGCATCGATCGTCGCATCTCCGACAAGGCGCAACTGCTCGCGCGTTTTAGCCTCAATCAGGTCAACGGTCCGGTTACGAACCCGGACCAAACAGCCATCGACCCCAGCTTTGCCGTCCAGTTTTACGATCACCAGCGGAGCGCTGGGGTGACCTATACGCGGACCATCGGTCCGCACCTTACGTCGCAAACTTCGCTCGGCTATATTCGCAGCACGCCGTTTTTTCCCGCAGCGAATCACACGCAGCCGGCAATTGGATTCGGTGACGGTCTCTACCAGAGTTTCGGAGCCCCGGCTGGCTCTATCTTTGGGTCTTATTCGAATCTTTATCAGCTCAAGCAGGATATGACCGCACTCCACGGGAACCACAACTTTAAGTGGGGAGTGGAAATTCGATTCAATCGGGATTCGACAATTTTTGGCACGGCACCCAACGGGGCGTATTCGTTTGGCGGGGGGACGGCCTATGCCCCCTACGACATATCCTCGGCGAGTGGCTTGCACGATATCCAGAAAGGGAATCCCTTACCCGATTCCCTGACGGGATTTCTGACGGCGACGCCTTACTCGTATAACGTCAGCGCACTCTCGGACAATACTCCCGGCGGAGCGAAGTTTGACGAAGCTGGGGTGCGGCGCGAGGCCTACAATTTCTATTTTCAGGACGCGTGGAAGGCTAGTTCCCGCCTTACGGTGAGCTACGGCCTGCGCTATGAAGTGAACAGCCGCATCCATGAGCAGACGAAGCGCACATCGTCGCAGTACTTCTTTGGCGCCGATGGCAAGCCGACCTCGTACTGGAATCACAAGGCAACGCAGCGCTACATCCTGAATCCTCAGCCCCCTTACAATCAGGATTGGAACGGCTGGGGGCCGCGATTGGCGGTGGATTATGCCTTGTCCACGCATACGGTATTGCATGCGGGCGGGTCGATTACCACCATCGTACCGAATCTCTGGCAGGATAATTTCCTCACCGCCTCGATTCCGTTTGTGTTCAATCCGATTTTTACAGCCGAACAGGGAGTGCCGGTGCCGTTTCAGAATGCAGTCGCGCCGGAGGTGTTACCCATCGCCTACGACGTTAACGGCCATCCGGCGGTTCCCAACGGAAGAAGCGCCGATGCCCATCCCAATACGGAAATCGATTTGGCTCGCTTTCAGGCGGACATCGCCGCCAATACTCCCGGTCATCAAGCGCAACTGCCCGGACTTGCCGGCTTCGCCAGGAATTTCCAAAATGGATACATAGGCAGTTATACGCTCGGCCTCGACCACGATTTCCGGGATATCAAAGCCACCGTGGCTTACGTAGCTACCACGGGCATCCATCTCCCGAGCGTGTTCTCTCCCAACAGCTACAACGGCGCCGATCCGGCGTTTGCGCCCTACACGATTTTCGATGCGACGGGCAAGAGCCGCATCGGTGGTTACGGCGACGAAAGCATCATGACCAGCGAGTCCCACTCGTCGTACCATTCGCTGCAGGCCAGCGTGTCTAAGAACTCTCCTCGCGCTGGGATCGGGTTGCAAGCCAGTTATACCTATTCCAAATCGCTCGACGATACCAGCGCTGTGCTGGGCGGCCTGTTTGGGACGGCTGGGGTCATTCTCCAGACTCTTCCGCAGGATCCCTGGAATCCGCGGGCTGAAAAAGGCCCGTCCACTTTCGATGTCACGCACGTGGTTACCTTAAGCTGGATTCAGTTATTGGCACTGAATCGTGTGAGCTTCCTTCGGCAGTTCCCCAAGCAACTCACATCGGGGTGGCAGTTTCTGAACATCACGACGCTGACGACAGGCTCCCCATTCACGGTGTATTCGGGCGTCCAGCAGACCGGTGTCGGGGCAGGGGGCACGGATCGCCCCGATCTGGTCAAGATGCCGCATTTTTCCACGAGCCGAGGGGTACGGGCTGACTACTTTGGACTGGGAGCCGACAACGCATCCTTCTTTTCCATCCCTTGCCAACTCGGCCCCCAATGCAGCGGCGTCAGTGTCCCCGGGGGTACTGGGCCAAACCAGGGCCGATTTGGAACTCTGGGGCGCGATACGTTTCGGGGGCCCGCTTTTCATGATTTCGACTTTGCCCTGGTCAAGGACACGCCGTTCGGGCACCGAGCGAACGGTGAACTGGGCACGCTCGAGTTTCGGGCCGAGTTTTTTAATGCTTTCAATCTGGTGAATTTCGGGCTGCCGTCGAACATTGTGCGTGGGAGTGGATTCGGAATCATCGCCAAAACGGCTGGATCGTCGCGGCAGGTGCAGTTCTCGGTGAAGCTGATTTTCTGAGGAACCGCCAGCCAAGGACGCGGAGAACAGCGTGTTTTTGTTGAGGTGCGGTGTCGATATGGCGGGTACGGGAGTCGAGCCGACAGGTAGCACCATCGGGCAAACCGCATCGAGGGGAAACGGTGTAATCTGAAGCTGTATTCGTGACCTCAATCACCGGAGGCGCCTGTGAACGTGGAATACACCGGTCGGCATTTTGAGATTACTCCCGCCATTAAAAAGAACGTAGAAACCGGCCTTCATAAAATCAAGAAAATCCTGGGCGGTGTTTTCGAGGCCAGCGTGATTTTGGCGCTGGAAAAGCATCGCCATAAAGCGGAAATCACGATCACGCCGCGCAATGGGACGATAGTTGGAGCGGCGGAATCGACAGAAATGGTGGTCGCTGTCAGCGATGCTCTCGGGCATTTGGAGAAGCAGGCGCTGAAGCACCGAGCGCGCTCGCGAACCAAAAAACGGCATCCGAAGGGGCAAAAAAATTGGGACCTGGCGACGGAAGTGCCTCGCTCAGATCAAGCTCCTCCGGGAATTGTAGCGGCTAGCGTCAATGGGTCCACGGTGCCGCTGGTGGTCCACAAGTATCAGGCCAAGAGCAAGGCTTCGGAAGTTCACGTTGTTCCGGCGGCGGATTCTGTGGCGATGCGTCCAATGACCTTGGAAGAAGCCGTAAAAGAGGCGCACTTTCGGGATCGGGATGTGTTCGTCTTCCGCGACCGGAAGGGGAAGGTGAAGATTCTTCATCGCACCCGCGATGGGAAAATGGAGCTGATCGAAGCTCCTTAGAGGCGGTTCCGCAAAGCGGCCTCCGTAAGGCTTTGGCGACCGATCCCGCTTCTGGATCGCAGCGCAAGGGCAGAAGGGGAGCCCGAGCTGTGTCCGGAATCGGGAAACGCTTAAAGTGCATGCAAGCCAGGGGCCTGTCCTTTCGGTCAGTGAGGTAACCTGACCCATCGCCGGGTGTAAGTGATTCTCCCAGAGTCGCTTAGTGCAATATCTTCGGTAACTTGTTGATTCTGTTAGGCTAGATTTATTGTCTCTTCAGGCAATCGATCCTCTGGCCGTCAAGAATTCTCCCTAAGCTCTTGGTGGGAAAGCACTTAGGTCTCGTGGATTCCCCTTAGGAGGTAGCAATGAAGTCGACACCAAATCGAGGACTTGCGGTGTTAGCAGTAGTGGTGTTTGTCGCGGGATCGGCAGTCGCAACAAACTTTGCACTGCGGTGGACTGGGCATGGCGTGAACTTTAGCGTTCCCGAGCCGGTGAGCTTGGCTTTAGCCGGAGCGGGTTTGGTTTGGCTAAGTCAGAGTTTGGTGCGGAGGTTCGGAAAAGCATAGAGCCTCAATCGGGTTTCAAGCGGGCGCCCAGGTTGGGCGCCTTTTGCTTTTGGGGCGAAATGCTAACATCGCTGCATGTCTTTGCGGAAAATCTCAGACCGGTTGAGAAAAGAGATCAGGCAGTCGCCGTCCCGTCGGGCTACTGACCGCCCGCGTCACGTGGAGAAGGCGCCAGAGAAACGGGCGACCGAACTCGTCATCATTACCGGCATGAGCGGGTCGGGGAAGGCCTCAGCGCTGAAGGCCTTCGAGGATCTGGGCTACTACTGCTCGGACCACTTGCCGGTGGACTTGACGCCCCAGTTCGCGAAATTGCTGCTCGAATCCAAGGAGATCGAGCGCGGGGCGCTGGTTGTGGACGTGCGCGAGGGGAATGCGCTGGAGAAGTTTCCCAGAATTCTGAAGGAAGTTCGTAAGATGCTGCCGGTGCGTGTGGTTTATCTGGAAGCGAGCGATGCTGTGCTGTTGCGGCGCTACAGCGAGACCAGGCGGCCCCATCCGCTGGGGACGGATACGCCGGTACGGTCCTCACTCAAGGCAGAGCGCAAGTGGCTGGGGCCGATTCGTAAGCTGGCCGATATTGTCATCGACACGTCGAAATTCAACGTCCACGAGCTGCGAGCGCATGTTTTAGAACAGTTCACGAAGAAGACGACGGGCAAGGGCATTCTGGTTTCGGTGGTGAGTTTCGGCTTCAAGCAGGGCGTGCCGGAGGATTCGGACCTGGTCTTTGATGTGCGTTTCTTGCCGAATCCGCATTTCATTCCGGAATTCAAAGCCTTGACGGGTCGGCATCCCAAGGTGGCAGCGTATATCCGTTCGTTTCCGCAAACGCAGGAGTTTCTGCGGCGGATTTCCGAAATGATGATCTACCTCATGCCGCATTACGTGCGCGAAGGGAAGAGCTATCTGACGACTGCGATCGGATGCACCGGCGGGCAGCACCGCTCGGTGATGATGGCGGAAGAGCTGGGGAAATCGCTACGCAAGGCCGGGTACCGGGTGAAGGTGTCGCACCGGGATATGCCGAAGTAGGGGCATACGGCCTGGCGAAATGCATCATGTGCTCCACATAATGTTATGCGCTCCACATGGGGCGTCCGGACGCCTATCCCAGCGGCGGCAATCCCATTTTTGCAACAAACTGGCGGAACACCGGGTCGCCGTGCATTTCCTTGAACGCGGAATCTGTCTCAATGTCGTTCAGTCCCTCGGCACGCTGCTTGTCGGCGGCTTCCAGGTATTGCATGGCACCTTGCTTATCGCCCAACCGGGCGCGGGTTTCCGCTACGAAGAAAGCCGAGAGCTTACCCGCCTTGTACAACTCTTCCTGTTTCCGCAGGAGGCTGGCGAGCAGTCCTTGCTCCCCGCCCGACTCAAAACCTTTTGCGGCCGCATCGGCGATGGCGATCTGCGATGGATCTTTTGTCAGCGACGACTCGAGTTTCAGTTCTTTCAGGTAGTTGGGATAGTCGACGCTTTCCAGATACGCAAATCTCAGGTATCGGTGAGGTGAAATGAACTTGGGTTCGTCCGCTTCCATCTGTTGGAGCAGAGCGATGGATTCTTCGTGTCGGCCCGCGACCCAAAGAATCCGGCCCTTATCCGCAAGGACGGCTCGGGACGCCGGGTCCAGGGCTTGCGCGCTTTCAATTTCCTGAAGGGCTTGGGGATATCTGCCCAGTGACGCCAGCATGGTGGCATACCAAAGATGGGCGCTGCTGTTCTTGGGATTCAGCTCGATGGCGCGACGAAATTCCCGATCCGCCGTGACCGCATCCCACATTCCGTTATAAGCAACAAAGCCGAGCGAGGCGTGGGCTTCGGAGGAACTGTCGTCGAGTTCGACAGCTTTCTTCGCCGCAGCCAAAGCGCGCGAGTATGCTTCCGCGGCGGGCAAAACAGAGTACTCTCGGAGGAGGTTGTAAGAGTCCGCCAGTCCAACGTAGGCCGGGGCGTAGCCGGGATCGTGGACGATGGCCTGGGTGAATGCGTCCACGGCTTTGTTCAGGCTTTCGGGAGTGCGCTCGTTCCAGAAAAAGCGGCCCTTGAGATAAAAGTCCTCGGCCTCGTGGTCTGCCGCCCTGCGCCCGACGTTTGACGACAACCCGGCCGCAGTGTTGCCGGGGGGGTGACTCATTCTGTAGATGGCTCCCGTTACAAACACGACCATCGCAGGGACGAACAAGAGCCAGATCCAAGACGGCGCATGTTGTTTTGCCTCAACCAGGCTTCTGGTCGCAGTGTCCGTGAATGTTTCGCCAGAGGCTTCCGCCTCGAACACGGGCTCGGGAGCGGCCGGCGCCGGTTCTGAGGTCGGCGCTATCCAGCGGTAGCCTCGGCGGCCGACCGTCTCAATGAAGACTGGATTCTCGGCGGAGTCGCCCAAGGCGTCGCGGAGCCGGTTGATGGCGCTGATGACGCCGCGGTCAAAATCGACGTACACGCCGTCGGGCCAGAGGGCTTGACGGAGCTGGTCGCGGCTAACTACCTGGTTGGGATGACTCAGGAGCACGCGCAAAACTTGAAACGGCAGCTCCTGGATTTTGGTTCTGACCCCGGACTTGCGCAGCTCGCCCGAACGCAGGTCGGCCTCAAATACTCCAAAGCGGACGAGGGCGGGAACGGAGACAGTCGTGCTCATAAGCAAAGGCGGGTAGCCCGAGGGAGGGCCACCAGACTAGCACAGGACGAGAATCCAAGGGAACGGCCCATTGGTGGAGGCGTAGAATTCGCGTGACCATTCCCTAGAAAACACTGAAACTAAACGCTTTGTTACGTGACCGAGGCATAGCCGATGCGTGACTGGCAGTAGCTTGACCTGGAGCGAGTCCGACTGCGAAATTAGTTTCGCGCTCGAGTTACTGAAGTTCCTGACCCGGGGCTTCGGAGACGCGAGTCGGTTCCCCGCCGCACTCTGAAGTGACTTTTTATCTCCCAGTAGAGCTGTGCCATGAACCGCAGACGCCATCTCGTTCCAACCTCGCTCGCCGCGATCGCGCTCATTTTGCTCACCCTGCTGCTTGTCAGCGCCGGGGCCGTTCCAGCGCTGGCGCAAACTCCGACCACGCTCTACAGCTTCGTGAACGGTTCGTCCGACGCCGCGTGTCCGTCGGGCAACATTGTCCAGGGCCGCGATGGCACCATGTACGGAGTTGGAGCCGCCTGTGGCCGTGGCACCAACAACACCGGCGCGGTCTACAAGATCACTCCGGCGGGAGCGGAAAGCGTGCTGGTCAACTTTCCGTCGAACTGGAGCAACTGCGATGCAGGATTCACGCTAGGCAGGGATGGAAACTTTTACGGAATCTGCTCGACGTTAGTAGGCACCAATAGTAGCTTCCTGTTTCGCATGACGCCGGCAGGGGTGTTGACCAGTTTGCATGGGTTTGCCGTCGGCGATCTCGCCAAGTACGCCCCCATCCAGGGTGCCGACGGGAATTTCTATGGCGTGACTTCCGAGATTGTTTACAAAATGACTCCAGCGGGCGTGGTGACGACGATTCACACGTTTGTTTCGCCCGACGTTCAACCGCTGTCGAACCTGTATCAGGCGAGTGACGGGGCTCTTTACGGGACAATTACGCTCTGCGCGCTCTCCGGGAACCGGGGATGCGTATACAAGGTGAGCACGTCCGGCGTTTACAAAAACGTTTACGACTTCGCCGATCTCACCGGGTCGGGCCCCTGTACCAGCATGATTCAGGGCAAGGATGGCAAGCTCTACGGTGCTACGCAGGGTGGACGTCCGCTGAACGACGGGAATCTCTTCAAAGTGACGACTGCCGGAGTCAATACCGGGTTGCATGACATCAACAGCGTGACCGAGGGGTCCTGTAATCCAGGCGCCAATCCCTTTTACCCGGTTGTGAGTCTGCTGCAAGTGACCGATGGCAACTTCTACGGGACCATGTATGGCGGCGCGCTTGGCGACGGCAGCATTTTCAAGCTGACTGCGGCGAACGTGTTTTCCGTATTCCTGCTGCCGAGCGACAATTCTCTCGGGAATCAGAACTACAGCACGCTAATTCAGCATACGAACGGGCTTGTATATGGAGCGTCCCTCGGCGGCGGGAAGAACAGCGTGGGCTCATTCTTTCGCGTGGCCACCGGCGATGCGCCCTACTTAAAGCTCGAGCCTACCGAACTCTCGGGCAACGTGGGCGCGAGCGTGGGCATGTTTGGGCAGGGCTTTACGAGCGCATCGGTGGTGAAGTTTGGCGGCGTGGCGGCAACGACGAAGACGCTGAGCGGCACAACGTACATCACGGCGGTGGTTCCCGCGGGGGCGCACACGGGCCCGGTTACGGTGACGACGGGTGCGACAACCCTCACCAGTCCGCTGACCTACAAGGTGAAGCCGAAAATCACGAGCTTTACTCCGACGGCTGGCCACGTGGCGCAGCTTGTGACCATTACTGGAACGGGCTTCATTCAGGCGACCGCGGTGAAGTTTGGAACGGTGAAAGCGATCACATTCACTGTGGTTTCGGACACGAAGGTGACCGCCGTCGTGCCGACCGTGCCGCTGGGAGCTCTGGCGATTTCCGTGGTCACGCCAGGTGGAACGGCCGCCAGCGCGACGAAGTTCACGGTGGACTAACCACTGAGTAATTCGCTTTGACGTTGTTTCGTCGCGCCATGGGGGGTCGTCGACGGAGGCAGGCCTGCGGCTGTATGTCCGCAGGCCTGATTTTTTGCTGGACAACCCTTTCGCGGGCGAGGGACCCGCGCCACACGAACTTGCCCGTCTCACAACCTTGGGCAGGGTAGAATAGCGGTTTGCATCAAGACTTGGGCAAATGCGGTGGCGGGGCATGAGGCAGCGGACCAGGCTCCTTCGCTATCTGATTCCCTATTGGTGGCAACTCATTCCCGGGTTGTTGCTGATGGCCGGAGTCGGGCTGCTGGATGCATTCCGAGTTCTGCTCATGCGGCCGGTGTTTGACGGCGTCCTGAATCCGGGCGAAGTTACCCACACGATTCCTCTCTTCAATGTGCCCTGGACGGGGCGGGAAATCCATTTGGAGCGGTTTGTCCCATCGCATTTTCAGAATGTGTGGACGGTGGTGGCGTTTTCGCTGGTCGCCTCGACGATTTTGAAAGCGCTGTGCGACTACGCGGGGACCTATCTGGTGAACTACGCGGGGTTTGGGATGATTACGGACCTGCGCGATGAGTTGTACAACGCCACGCTGAGGCGGTCGGCAGCGTTTTTTCAGAAGCATTCCACGGGGACGTTGCTGTCGGCGCTAATTAACGACATTGAGCGGGTTCAGTACGCCATGTCGAGCGTGCTGGCGGAGTTTCTGCAGCAGTTTTTCACGTTCATTTTTCTGGCGATTGTGGTGGTGGTGACGGGTAAGCGGCTGGCATGGATTTTGGTTTTGTTTATCCCTGTCATTCTCTATTCGGCTCGGAAGATTGGGCGGGAAGTGCGCACGACTACGCGTAGTGGGCAGGACAAGCTGGCGGAGATTCAGAACATCCTGCACGAGACGATTACGGGGAACCGGATCGTCAAAGCCTTCAGCATGGAAAACTGGGAAATCACGCGCTATCGCGAGGCGGCGCGGCGGTTGTTTCGCGCGAACTTGCGATCGGTGGCGGCGGCGGCGCTGAGTTCCCCGTTGATGGATACGCTGGGGGCGATTGCAATTGCTTTGCTTCTAAAGCTTGGGCGTGAACAGATATTGCACCAGGCGCTGACAACCGGATTGTTTTTCGCCTTTATTATTGCGGTTTTCAAGATGTATGACCCGGTGCGGAAGTTTGCCCAGTTGAACAATAATTTTCAGCAGGCGGTGGGCGCGTCGGCTTCGATCTTTCAATTTCTGGACACCGACGACGAAGTGAAGGAAAAACCGGGCGCGGCGAAGCTGGGCGACTTCCGCGACTCGATTCATTTCGAGAACGTCGGCTTTTCCTACCGGGCGGATGGGGATGAGGCGCGGGAAGTGCTGCATGGAATCAACCTGGAAGTGCGACGCGGGGAAGTGGTGGCGGTCGTTGGGTCGAGTGGGGCGGGGAAGAGCACTTTGGTGCATCTGATTCCGCGATTTTTCGATGTGACCAGTGGGCGACTGACGGTGGATGGAAGGGATGTGCGCGATATTACGCTGGCTTCTTTACGCGCGCAGGTGGGGATTGTTACGCAGGAGACAGTGCTGTTCAACGATACTTTGCGCAACAACATTGCTTACGGGCAGCCGAACGTGCCACGGGATCGTGTGGAAGCCGCGGCCAAGGCTGCATTGGCGCATGATTTCATTCAGGCTTTGCCGAACGGGTACGACACCGTCATTGGGGAACGCGGTGTGCGGCTCTCTGGCGGGGAGCGGCAGCGGTTGGCGATTGCGCGGGCGATTTTGAAGAACGCTCCGGTGCTGATTCTGGATGAGGCGACCTCCGCGCTCGATACCGAATCGGAATCGCTGGTACAGGCGGCTTTGCAGAATTTGATGTTGGGGCGGACGGTGTTGGTGATTGCACATCGACTTTCGACGGTGCGGCGGGCGGACCGGATTGTTGTGCTGGAGGGCGGGACGATTGCTGATATTGGAGCGCATGAGGAGTTGATGCAGAAGCTGGGGACGTACCGGCGGTTGTATGAGTTGCAGTTTGAGGAAGTGGGGTCTTGAAGCCTTAAAGGCGTTTCACCACGGAGACACGGAGAAAACGAAAAGAGAAAAAGCGAGAAAGAGCAAGACATAGAAGAATCAGCGAAGCGCCCAGAGCTGAGGGCCGACAGCCGAAGGCTGAAACCTGAAAGCTGAATTCGATGTTACTAAAGGTTCCTCCGTGTCTCAGTGTCTCCGTGGTGAAATGGGTTGTGAAAAGCGATGCCGATCCGATCAATGACAGGCTATGCAAGGGTGACGGGAAAGGTGGAGGGCGGGCGAGCCTTTACGCTTTCGCTGAAGTCCGTGAATCATCGTTTTCTGGATTTGCAATTTCGGCTGCCGTCGGAGAGTGATGGGCTGGAGATGAAGTTGCGTCGCGTGCTCAAGGAAAAGATGACACGCGGGCACGTGGATGTGACGGTGTCGCTGGATCGTGTGGGCGAAGACGGGGCTCCTCTTGAGCTGGTGGTGAACAAAGATATTGTCGGCGGATACGTGCAGGCATTTCGCGCGGCGGCGAAAGAATTCGGTGTTTCCGGCGAGCCAGATATGAACGCGATCTTGCGCGTGCCGGGAGCGATGGAAGCAGTCGCAGCGAAGGTTGGCGACGCGCTTGACGATGCCGTGTTGGCCTGCTTGCCGGAAGCGTTGGATCGGCTGAGCGCCATGCGCGAGGAAGAGGGCTCGGCTACAGGGCGGGAACTTCGCGAGCGAATGGAACGGCTGCGGAAGGCAGTGGCGGAGGTTGGGAAGTATCGGACTTTGGTGCAGAAGGCTTATGCCGAACGTCTGCAAGCGCGCATGACGGAGTTGATTGGAGCGCAGGCTGATCCGGCGCGAGTATTGCAGGAAGTGGCTCTGCTGGCGGATCGCAGCGATATTCAGGAAGAATTGGTGCGCCTGCAAAATCATGTGGATCACTTCCTCGGTTTGCTCGATGCGGGCGGCGAGGCCGGGAAGCAGCTCGACTTTTTGTTGCAGGAAATGAACCGCGAGGCCAACACGATGCTCTCAAAAACTTCCGGCTTGGCGGGCGAGGCGATGAAGATCACGGAGATCGGGTTAGTTGTGAAATCGGAAATTGAGAAATCCAAAGAACAGGTGCAGAACCTGGAATGACCATTGTCTATATTATTTCAGCGCCGTCGGGTTCCGGTAAATCGACGCTGGTGAATGAGGTGCGTCGGCTGGTGCTGAATCTGGATTTTTCTGTTTCCTATACCACGCGATTGCCTCGGGGCAGCGAACAGGACGGGCGGGAATATTATTTTGTAAGCAGACCGGACTTTATCACGAAGATTCGCAAGGGCGAGTTTCTGGAACACGCGGAGTTCGATGGAAACATGTACGGCACGTCCCGGCGTTTTCTGCGCGAGGCCGGACAGAAGAAGCACGACCTCGTTCTGGATATTGATGTTCAGGGCGCGAAACAAATCCGAGAGCAATTGACGGATGCGGTCAGCATCTTTATCCTTCCTCCGAATCGCCAAACTTTGGAGTGGCGGTTGCGCAATCGCAGCCAGGATAAGAACGACGTAATCGAGCGCCGGTTGGCCACGGCCCGAAGAGAGATTGCGAACTACGGGGAGTACGACTATATACTGGTGAATGACCGGTTGGAGCAGGCGGCGGATGAACTGAAAGCGGTGGTTCAGGCCGAGCGGCTGTTGCGGACGGGGCGGGAGTTGTCGGACGAAGAGAATCGTTTGGCATTAATCGCGGAACGTTGCCGGTTGGTGAACATGCGCGATCGGGCGCAACAGATTGTGGATTCATTTCTGGATGAAGCAGGCTGAGAGGGCCTACAAACGAATGGGATCGATGGGAAAAAACGGAGGCAGCATGCAGTTGATGAATGGCTTCGACAGTAACTATCGCTTCATTATTGTGGCGGCGCGGCGGGCGCGGCAGTTGCAGTCGGGGGCGCCGACGCTGATCGATACCAGCTCGCGGAAGCCTTGCCGGATTGCGCAGGATGAAATCCGGGCCGGCAAAGTGCATTGGGAACTGACGCCGGAAGAAAAGCATGCCGTGATTGCGGACCCTGTGGCGCTGGACGTGTCGCTGCCGGAGAACTGAGGAAACGCTTCACTTCGGGCGATCCGCTCGTAAGGGCTATCCATGAAGATTGCGCTCGGCGTTAGCGGCGGCATTGCGGCGTATAAGGCGGCGGAGATTGTGCGCCTGTTGCAGGATCGCGGCGTGCGAGTGCAAGTGATCATGACGCGGGCGGCGCAGGAGTTTGTCAGGCCACTGACGTTTGCGGCGCTGTCCGGCGAAAAAGTCATTACAGATTTGTTTGGCGCCGGAGCGGAGACGCCGGGCGCCAGTCTGCCAAACCTGGATTCCGCTGTTGAGCATATTGCGGTGGCGCAGTCGATTGATGCGCTGGTGGTCGTGCCTGCGACTGCCGATGTTCTGGCCAAATTTGCAGGTGGCCTGGCGGCGGATTTTCTTACCACTACTTTCCTTGCAACTAAGGCTCCGGTTGTCGTCGCTCCGGCGATGAATGTGAACATGTGGGAGCATCCGGCGACGCAGGCGAATCTGGCTGTGCTGCGCGGGCGCGGAGTTCGCATTGTGGAACCCGGCAGCGGCTACCTGGCGTGCGGTATGACTGGCCCGGGACGGCTGGCGGCGAATGAAGCCATTGTGGATGCCGTGATGGAGGCGTTGGGAGCGGCGCAGGATTTGGCTGGCCGTACAGTATTGATTACCGCAGGGCCGACGCGGGAAAAGATTGATCCGGTGCGTTATCTCACGAATCGCTCGAGCGGGCGCATGGGATATGCCTTGGCTGAGATGGCGCTGCGGCGAGGGGCACGGGTGCTGCTCGTATCGGGTCCGGTGGCGATTGCGCCGCCCGCGGGCGTTGAAGTGACGCGTGTGGAAACGGCGGCGGAGATGCGCGAAGCGGCGCTGCGGCTGCTGCCGGAATCCCATCTGGTGATCATGACTGCGGCGGTGGGGGACTATCGCGCAAAGGATCCTTCCGACCAGAAGATCAAACGCAAGGGGCCAATGACGCTGGAGTTGGAGCCGAATGTCGACATTCTGGCGGAATTGGCGGGGCGAAAATCCGGCCAGGTCATCGTGGGATTTGCAGCCGAGACCGAAAACGTCCTTGAGAACGCGCGGAAGAAGCTGGCGTCGAAGGCGGTCGACGCGATTGTGGTGAATGACGTTTCGCGGGATGGGATAGGTTTTGATTCGGAGCGCAATGCGGTGACGATTCTGACCCACGCAGATGTCATCGAAGTGCCGGAGATGTCGAAACTCGACGTTGCTCAGCGCGTGCTGGATGCGGTGGTCGGGCTCACGGCCTCCGTAGCTCCCGCGGTTTAGCCCAGCCGTATCCTCCTGATTCCCTGCTGTTTCTCCGCGAACTGATAAACTTCCCTATTCATGCCTCAGACCCTCACCCCACAAATGAAAGAAGCCGTGGCGGCGCGAGTGCGCTATTACCGCGAGATGGGGATCTATGACCTTTATCGGCGGGATGTTGCGTCGCTGCCGGATTTGGGCGAACCAGCAATCGTCGCTGAAGCAAGCGTTGCATCCGCACCAGATTTCCTTGCACGTTATCCTATAGAAGAACGAGATGACATGGCTCGAAAAATGGTGACGGCGCCGGTGGCGTCGGATGTGAATCTAGTGGTGTCGAAGGCTGAGAAGGACATTGCGGACCCGGTCGTGGCGCTCAAGATGATTCGCGAGGATATCGGCGATTGCAAGCGTTGCAAGCTGTCGCAGCAGGGACGGAAACAGATTGTGTTTGGCGTAGGTGATCCACGAGCGGAACTGATGTTTGTCGGCGAGGCCCCCGGGGCGGATGAGGATCAGCAGGGGGAGCCGTTCGTCGGCCGGGCCGGGCAGTTGCTGAACAACATGATCAAGGCGATGGGCATCGCGCGTGAGCAGGTATATATCGCGAACGTGGTGAAGTGCCGGCCGCCGTCAAATCGCACGCCCGAGCGGGACGAGTGCGATACGTGCTCTCCGTTTTTGATGCGGCAGATTGCGGTGGTGCAGCCCAAGGTGATTGTGGCGCTGGGCGCGGTGGCGGCTAAGAACCTGCTTGCGGTGCAGTCGTCGCTGGGCGATTTGCGTGGGCGGTGGTTCGAATATCGCGGGTGCAAGCTGGCGGTCACCTATCATCCGGCGTTTCTTTTGCGCGATCCGCGGCAGAAGGCGGAGGCGTGGAAGGATTTGCAGATGGTGATGAAGGAATTGGGGTTGAAGGCTCCGGCGAAAAGCGAGACGCAAGCCGAAGCGTAACGCCTACCTCGGCCTGCTGATTTATCCTTGCAAGGCGTGTCCGAAGAGATCCGAGAACAATTGACACTCTCGCCGCCGCCGGACAAAGCGGTGGAGGAGAGCCTCGCCTATTGCGATGTGGCTTTGCCGGTGCCGCTGGATACGATGTTCACGTACCAGGTGCCAGAAGGCATGTCGCCGATCGTCGGCGGGCGAGTGCTGGTGCCGTTCCGGCAGCAGCGGCTCTCGGGCATTGTCGTCGAGTTGCATGGACGCAAGCCTTCTGTTGCTGCCAAGGACGTTCTCAGCGTTCTCGATGCGGCTCCCGTGTTGGACGCGGCTTTGCTCAAGCTGGGGCGCTGGATCGCGGATTATTATCTTGCGCCGCCCGGGGAAGTGCTGCGGACGATGCTTCCTTTGGGAGCGGAGTTCCAGAAGACGATTGGGTACCGTATCACCGATGGCGGGCAGATGGCGCTGCATTCGGCGGGGATGGCGGGGTCGTCGAAGCGTGCGCAGCGGCCTCCGGAAGAGCAGATGATCGAGTTCCGCTTGCTGGACTACCTGGCTGCGCGGGACTGGGTGAAAGAGGGGGCGTTGCGGAGCGCGACGGGAGCGTCGACGAGCCGGGTGGCGCGCGATCTGCTGGCAGGGATGGCGCGGAAGAAATGGATTGAGCGGCGGGATTTCTCCGATGCGAGGGACGCTGCTCGAACGGTACAGATTGCCGTTCTGAAGGGAGAAGAAGGAAAGCTGAACGCGAACCAGCGGACGTTAATTGCAGCCCTGTCGGAAACCGACGGGCGATTGCCGGTGGAATCCCTGCGGGAACTGAAAGTACCCCGTTCGACGTTGGCGACTCTGGTGAAGCGGGGCTTGGTGGAAATTGCGGAAGAGCCGGCTGAGTTTGCCGTGCCACAGTTCAAGCCGCGAAGGTCTCCTTTTGATTTTCAATTGACCGCGGCGCAGCGAAATGCCGTGGATACGATTCGAGCCGCGGTCGATGGCCGGGAGTTTCGCGGAGTCCTGTTGCATGGGGTAACGGGTTCGGGCAAGACGGCTGTCTACCTGACCGCGATGCATGCCGTTCTTGAAGCGGGCCGATCATCCATTCTGCTGGTGCCGGAGATCGGGCTGACCCCAGCGGTGGCCGCGGATCTACATCAGATTTTCGGTCAGGAGGTTGCGATCCTGCATTCCGCTCTGACCGGGAAGGAGCGGGCCGAGCAGTGGCACCGGATTCGCAGCGGTGCGGCCAGGGTGGTGGTGGGAACACGGTCGGCGATTTTCGCGCCAGTGCCCGACCTGGCGCTGATTCTGGTGGATGAAGAGCAGGATTCGTCGTACAAGCAGGAGGAGACGCCGAGGTATCACGCTCGCGATGTCGCCGTGATGCGGGCGAAGATGTCTGGAGCAACTGTCGTACTGGGTTCGGCCACGCCAGCTCTTGAGTCGTATTTCAACGCCTTGCCAAAGAAAGGTGCTCTCAGCAAATATGCGCTGATCGAGCTGCCGGATCGCGTGGAGTCGCGTCCGCTTCCGGAAGTAGAAATCCTGGATATGCGGCAGGAGTTCCAGGAAACCGGGCAGGAGCAGGTCATCTCGCGCAAACTGCACGCCGAAATCGTGGGGCGCTTGGAACTCAACGAGCAAGTTATGGTCCTGCTGAACCGCCGCGGATATTCGCCGGTGGTCCTGTGCCGAGCCTGCGGCAAGACTCTCGAGTGCATCAACTGCGCGATTGCCATGACACACCACAAGCGTTCGCATCGCATGGAATGCCATTATTGCGGGTACACAGCTCGGATCCCCGAGAAATGCGGACATTGCGGCAGCGAGTACGTGTATTTCCTGGGGACGGGTTCGGAAAAACTGGAAGAGCTGCTGCACGGCATGTTTCCGCGGGCGCGGATCGGGAGGTTGGATCGCGATACCGTGCGGGGGCGTTACGATTTCGAGCGGGTTCTTGGCGCGCTGAACGCTGGCGAACTGGACATCCTGGTGGGCACGCAAATGATCGCGAAGGGGCATGATATCCACGGCGTGACTTTGGTTGGTGTTGTCGGAGCCGACACGGCTCTGGGCCTGCCGGACTTCCGCGCGGCCGAGCGAACGTTCCAATTGCTGACACAGGTGGCAGGCCGGGCGGGGCGGGGAGACAGCCCTGGGAAGGTGGTGCTGCAAACCTTTTTTCCTGACCACTACGCGGTGCAATACGCTGCGCGTCACGACTACAGCGGCTTTTACGAGAAGGAACTGCGTTTTCGGAGTTGGATGCACTATCCGCCTTACAGCGCTTTGGCCAATGTGCTGGTGCGTGCGGCGAAGCTTGAGGACGCGTTGAGTTGGTCGGGAACGCTGGGGAAGTGGTTCGAAAAGACGCGGCATGAGGGGGTGCGGGTGCTGGGACCTGCGGCGGCGCCGATCGTTCGGTTGAAGCAGGATTTTCGCTATCACTTTGTGCTGAAGTCGGAAAGCCGGGAGAAGATGAACCGGTTGCTGCGTGCGATGCTGGTTCATGCAGCTTCGGAAAAGATTCCTCGTAGCACTATGATTGTGGATGTGGATGCGCTGTGGCTGATGTAGGGAGGCGGGGAGACTTCCGCACGGAACGAAAGTCACGACTGCCGAAAAAGAATAACCCTGCCCCGGTAGAATTGAAGCTACGAGCCCGCCAAGATCACGGCGAAGAATCGATTTAGATCAAGCCAGGATTGCACGGAGAGGATTCGTTCGGAAAAGATGATGAAGCCAAAACAAAACGCACCTGTGATCGCGTACTTCTCCATGGAGATCGCGCTGAACCCGAATATTCCGACCTATAGTGGGGGTTTGGGGATGCTGGCGGGCGATACGCTGCGCTCGGTGGCCGACTTGGCTGTGCCCCTGGTTGCGGTATCGCTGGTGTACAGGCGCGGATACTTTCGGCAATACCTGGACGGGAATGGCCAACAGACCGAGCAGCCGCAGCCCTGGGATCCGGATCGCACTCTGGAAGCGGTAGATGCGCGCGCAACGGTGGAGATTGAAGGGCGGCAGGTCGCGGTGCGGGCGTGGAAGTACACGGTGATCGGCGTGACGGGCGCGACGGTTGCGGTGTACCTGCTGGATACGGACTTGCCCGAGAATGCGCCGCCCGATCGTGAGTTGACCCACTCTTTGTATGGCGGAGACTCGCACTACCGGCTTTGCCAGGAGATTGTGCTGGGGCTGGGAGGGTTGCAGTTCCTGCAACAGATGGGCTACAACGTGCAGCGCTACCACATGAACGAAGGCCATGCGGCGCTGCTGGCGCTGGGTTTGCTGGAAAGACGCCTGAGCCAGAGTTTTGCCGGGCGTGTGAAGCAGCTCGACGTAGACAGCGTGCGCAGCCTCTGCATCTTCACGACGCACACGCCGGTTCCGGCGGGCCATGATGAATTCACGCGGGAACTTGCCGAGCACGTTCTGGGAACGGAGCGAACCGCGCTCCTGACCGAAGCGAGCGTCTGGAAGGGCGATGTGCTCAACATGACCTATCTGGCGCTGCAATTTTCCGGATATGTCAACGGCGTAGCCATGCGCCACGGCGAAGTTTCGCGGGACATGTTTCCGGCCTATGTGATCAGCGCCATCACCAACGGTGTGCATGCGCTCACGTGGGCGGCGCCGTCCTTCAAAGAGTTGTTTGACCGCTACATTCCGGCCTGGCGCACGGACAATAACTACCTGCGTTATGCCATCAGTATTCCGTTGGACGACATCCGGGAAGCGCATGTACGCGCCAAAAAGCGGCTGTTTGGCGAAATCAAAGACCGCATGGGCGCGGATTTAGATCCGAACGTCTTCACGATCGGTTTTGCCCGGAGGGCCAGCACCTACAAGCGCGCGGCGCTATTGTTTCAGGATCCAGAACGCCTGCGCAGAATCGCCCGCGATATTGGGCCAATTCAACTGGTGTATGGCGGCAAAGCACATCCTCGCGACGAAGGCGGCAAGAAGCTGATTCGCGACGTTTTTGGGGGCGCTTCGTCGGTCAAAGATGTGATTCGGACCGTCTACGTCGAGAATTACGACATGCACTGGGGCGCGCTGATCACGGCCGGTGTAGACGTGTGGCTGAACAATCCCATGCGCCCCCAGGAAGCCTCGGGCACGAGCGGCATGAAATCGGCGCTCAACGGCGTACCCAGCTTCAGCGTACGCGATGGCTGGTGGATCGAGGGGCATATTGAGGGTGTGACGGGATGGTCCGTGGGGAATGCAGAGGAAGAGGAAGACCACGATTCCGAGGTCAACTCCCTCTACACCAAACTGGCCACCGATATTCTTCCCATGTATTACCGGCAGGGAGAGCGATACACGAATGTGATGCGCATGTCGATCGCGCTGAACGCGTCGTTCTTCAACACGCAGCGCATGGTGCAGCAGTACGTCTCGAATGCATACAAGGTACGCGGGGAAGGCCGGCCTGCGGTACCGCGCAAGGGTGAGGCTGAGTAGCACTTCGCACTTTTGCGGTGGGCCTCAGTTCTTCTTGAATCGCTTCGCGATGCCTGGAAACGCGTCGGCGGCGCTGAAGCCGTGGACTGGTACCGGAGTGATGGTGGCTAGAAGAACGCCGATCATCACGAGTGCCAGGAATTTTCGTTTTGCATCCAGACCCGGCCAGCGTGGAACCGGCGGGTGCTGCCATCCTGTTGCGAGTAGCACCACCGCCCATATCCACCATCCCACCGATCGCAGGCCCAGTGGAATCAAGACGCCCACGGTGAGGAGCGTGATCCACCGGTGTCCTCGAGGAAAGACGGCGTAAATGAGGTGACCGCCGTCGAGTTGCCCGCCGGGCAGGAGGTTGAGCGAGGTAACGACCATGCCGACCCAGGCGGCGAACGCGACAGGATGGAGGTAAACGCGGTCGAGGGGCAAGAGGTTGACGGGAGCGTGGGAAATGACCGCCAGAATCCGCTGAGCGGCGTCAAAGATGAAGGGGTGGCCGAACTCAATATCGGGTGGGATGGGGAAGACAGGGTACGGCTTCGAGAGGCTCAGCCCGACGAAAAGGGCGCCAACCGCAGGGACAAAACCGCCGATCGGTCCCGCAATTCCGATATCGAAGAGCGCGGTACGCGACTGAATGGCGCTGCGGATGCGGATGAATGCTCCCATGGTTCCCGCCAGACTGGGGAACGGGATGAAATAGGGCAGGCTGGCCCAAACCCGATAACGCCGGCAATAAAGATAGTGTCCCATCTCGTGACTGAGCAGGATTAACAGGAGGGTCGCGGAGAAGGGAATCCCCAACAAAAGATGAGAGGGGTGGTGGACGACCCACTCCAAAGGAAAGAAAGGAGCAGCGTTGTCGTCGGCGGAGTAGGGAGCAAAATTGTGCAGAAAGTTAAATTGCATGCCGGCGCCGACCGTAAGGGTTGTAAAGAAAGTGGCCAG
>Ga0080027_10000060_pt1 | contig 43211 bp, 38 predicted proteins | sample OrgsoiDNA2013046_FD_70962 | JGI IMG/M metagenome (GOLD analysis project Ga0080027, IMG submission 70962) | Permafrost soil microbial communities from the Arctic, to analyse light accelerated degradation of dissolved organic matter (DOM) -... | ecosystem: Environmental > Terrestrial > Soil >... | reverse complement strand
GGCCCTGACCTGCCGACCGGCGGCAAGATCGTCGGTCTCGACGGAGTGCGCGAGGCGTACGAGACTGGCCGCGGCGTGTTCCGCATCAGGGCGACGGCGAAAGTCACCGATGTGCGACCGCGCAAGCGCGGCATCGTCGTCACCGAACTGCCCTACGGTGTCGGCCCCGAAAAGGTGATCGGCAAGATCAAGGATCTTGTGCAGTCGCGCAAGCTTCAGGGCATCGCCGACGTGCGCGATCTCACCGATCGTGAGCACGGACTTCAGCTGGTGATCGAGGTGAGGAACGGCTTCAACGCCGAGGCGATACTCGATCAGCTCTACAAGCTCACGCCGATGGAAGACACGTTCGGCGTCAACAACGTCGCGCTTGTCGACGGGCAACCGCTCACCCTTGGGTTGAAAGAACTGCTCGAGGTCTACGTCGACCACCGGTTCGACGTTGTTCGCCGCCGTTCGTCGTATCGCCGCCGTCGCCGTGAAGAGCAACTGCACCTCGTGCAAGGCCGGCTCATCGCGATCCTCAATATCGACGAGATCATCGCCGTCATCCGTTCCAGCGACGACACCGCGGCGGCGCGCGCGCGGCTCATGGAGGTCTTCGACCTCAGCGACATTCAGGCTAACGACATTCTTGAGCTGCCGCTGCGTCGGCTCACGAAGTTTTCCCGGCTAGAGCTGGAAAAAGAGAGCGACGTACTCACTCGCGAGATCAGTGAGTTGTCGGCGATCCTCGACTCCGACGAGCTGCTCCGCACGGTGGTGTCCGATGAATTGGCCGAGGTAGCAAAGAAGTTCGGGACGCCGCGGCGTACCGTCCTACTCGAATCAGCCGGCGTCCCCGCGACCGCCGTCCCGCTTGAGGTCACCGATGACCCGTGCGTCGTTCTGCTCTCGGCAACCGGCCTGCTGGCTCGGACCCAACTCGATGACAGTGCCTCTCCTGCAGCCGCCCCAGCAACGGCTCGCTCGCGGCACGACGTGATCGCCTCGCGGGTGACGTCAACGGCACGTGGTGAAGTCGGAGTTGTCACGTCACTCGGACGCATGATTCGACTGTCCGTACTTGAGCTCCCTGCACTTCCTCCGACCGCCGGAGCTCCGACGCTGGCGGGTGGGGCACCGGTGAGCGAGTTCCTCGACCTCGAGAAAGGCGAGAAAGTCCTTGCCCTGGCGACTTTGCCGACAGCGTCGGCCGGCGTCGGGCCGTCGAGATCTGCGGGGATCGCCCTGGGCACGGCGTCCGGTGTGGTGAAGCGAGTGCTGGCCGACTACCCCTCGAACAAGGACTCGTTCGAACTGATCGGGTTGAAGGACCGCGACAGAGTGGTTGGCGCGGTCGAACTCACGAATGGCGACGAAGAGTTGGTGTTCATCACCTCCGATGCGCAATTGCTGCGGTTCGAGGCAAGCGGGGTGCGACCCCAGGGGCGGGCCGCTGGCGGCATGGCGGGCGTGCGGCTCACAGCAGGCGCACACGTCGTGTTCTTCGGCGCCGTATCCACCGACGCCGATGCGGTCGTCGTCACGGTGGCCGGCTCATCGGCGGCGCTGCCAGGCACCGACGCTGGCACGGCGAAGGTGGTTCCCTACTCCGAATACCCACCGAAGGGCCGGGCGACAGGAGGCGTGCGCTGCCACCGGTTCTTGCGCGGCGAAGACACCCTTCTGGTCGGCTGGGCTGGGCTCGCACCGGCGAGGGCGACCGCCAGCTCGGGCGTGGCAGTCGAGTTACCCGACGCGAACGGCCGCCGCGACGGTTCCGGCACTCCGCTCTCGGCACCGATCCTGGCCATCGGCACCTGACCGACGACCTTCGCATCCCTGGGTGGTGCGGCGGACCGCCTCACAACAGCACCCAGGGCTGCGAAGTCAGCTGGCGACCTGCCGACGCCGAGCCAGCACGCTGATCGCATAACGACGATCAAGTCGCTGCCCATCCCATCGGGAAGTTGCGGCATCGGCCGCGACGTCTGCTTGCTCATCTTCGAGGGGCCTCGTGTCTCGACTGACCGAGCCTCGGATGGCCGCGCTCAGGTCGCGACCGTCGGAGCTCACGAAGCGAAATCTGCCAGCGCCGAGCGTGAAGATCTCGAACTGCCCGGCGTGATGGGCCACGTGATGTCGTTCACAGAGCAGCAGGAGGTTGTCGAGATCTGTGCGGCCGCCGTGGAGCCAGTGGATGCGGTGGTGCGCATGCAGATTCTTGGTATTCGGGCAGCCCGGATGGCCGCAGTGACCGTGTTGACGCGGAAGTACGGCTCGGTATTGGCGATCGGTCACGAGCCGGTGTGATCGTCCGACATCGAGCACGTTCGAACCGCCGTCTTGAATGACCGTGCGGATGCGACCGTCGCAGACCAGCCTCTGAACCACCCGGTCGGGAAGCCCAGGGCCACCTGCAACCCTCGCGTAGGGCCGCGTGCCGCGTTCAGCTGAACGCGCGGATACTCGCGCGGCCTCGACATGGATGACCACCGCTGCGCGTTCGTGGCCCCGCAACTCTCGCGGCGGATTCTCGGCATCGGCGACCGCGGCCAAGCCGATCTCCGCGAGGTGTACGAGGGCATCGGTCGGGCTCACGCCATCGCGTTGGACAATGGCGTCGATCGCGGCGGAGACGACGGCACCACGTTCGGGATCGAGCCGCGCTGCCAGTCGCCACCGACTGTCAGGTGTCCACGAGTGTTTGAGGTACTCGCCCGGATCTGTCGCCTTCTCGTCGTGGTCGACGGTGCGCAACCCGCGCACTAAGACCTCGAGCTGAGCCACGGTTCCGTTTGTCGCCGCCTCGATGAGATCGTCGACGAGAGCGTGTTCGCCCGGCTCAACGATGCGGCTGATCGCGCGCGCGTGCGAATACGACAGCTGGCCCGCGCCCATTTCGTCTGCAAGCCGCGGATACTGCACGAGCGACTTGCCCACCCGCACGTGTTCGACCGCGGTGCGGTGCGAGATTCCGCACGCGTGCGTCAGCCACTGCGCAGACGAGGCCAACCCGAACGAGAGGTAGCCCTCGCGTGCATCGAACTCCGCAACCAACAGCAACCATCTCGATGTTGCAGCGGCGAGCCGCCCGGCCATGTCAACGATGCGTACACCGAGCTCGTCCAACGACAGGTCCCGCGACGAACGGCCAACCAAACCAGAAGAATCAACGAGTTCCATGCCCGCACGTTACGCAAGCCCACCGACACTTGTCCGGCCGTACGTTCCCGCCCCCCGTTCAGCTGGGGCCGTACGTTCCCGGCCCGCCTTCAGCTGAACGCGGCGGTGAGCGCCTGCTCGACGTCCGCCAAGAGATCGGCGGTGTCTTCGCCTCCGCAACTGAATCTGATGAATCCGGGTGCAACGTCGTCGCCTCCCCATCGAGCACGTCGTTCGGCAGTGCTGTGCAGGCCGCCGAAGCTAGTAGCAACTGCGACAATCTCCAGTGCAGCAAGGAATTTCTCCGCCGTCGTCTCGTCGGCGAGGGTGAACGACACAAGCCCGCCCGGACGCCGCATCTGACGGGTCGCAATAGCGTGTGAGGGGTCCCCCGCCAACCAGGGATACCGCACCTCGCCTACCGCGTTGTGCGAGCTCAGCATCGCGGCCAAAGCGAGGGCATTCGTTGCCTGCCGCGCCAGTCGCAGATCGAGCGTCATCAGCGAACGATGTGCCAACCACGCTTCGAAGACACCCGGCACCGCGCCGGTGCTCGACCGCCAGGTGCGCACGCCCGACGCCCGATCCGCGTTACGGCACGCGACGTGGCCGAGCACCAAATCGGAATGGCCGGTCAATGCCTTCGTGTCACTGGCCACGGAATAGTCCGCACCGAGCTTGAGCGGCTGCTGACCGATCGGGGTAGCCGTCGTGTTGTCGACCGCCACGGCCGCGCCAGCCTCGTGTGCGCTAGCGCAGATCGCCGCGATGTCGCACACATCGAGCATCGGATTGCTCGGGCTCTCCAACCACACAAGTGTCGCGCCACCGAGGTGACGGCTGATCTCGGCGTCCGGCACGAGATGCACCTCAACGCCGACGTCTGTGAGCAGGCCGTGGGCAAGACGACGGGTCGCGTAGTAACAGTCGGCCGCCATCACGAGCACATCGCCGGGACGCAATGCCGTCAGCAGTACGGCGGTGACCGCGGCGATTCCGGAACTGAACGCAACCGCCTCGCCACCCTCGAGCTCTCCGAGCGCAGCTTCCCACGCGGTCCACGTCGGATTGGTCAGGCGCCCGTACTGGTACGCGCCGGCCGGCTCGCCGGTGAGCTGGTACGTCGAGGCGAAGACGGGGCTGCTGACGAGCGGCGTCCCGTCACCGCCTTTGGGCATGCCGGCGTGAATCACGCGGGTGCCGTCGCCGAGTTCGCCGCTATTGACAGGCATGGCGGTCAGTCTGCCGCAACGGAGGCCTACTGTGACGACCGCCAGGCTCGCCGAACCCGCCGTCTCGCTGTGCCATCCGAACAGCGGGCTCACACGTCTACTCGTCGACGATCGCGCTCGATGGAACGGGAGCCGCCCATGGTGTCGCGCCGTGCCTTTCTGCTCGGCGCGTTGGGTGCGGCGGTGCTCGCCGGTACAGGCTCGATCGTCGCTATCGAGGACGACGTGTTGCCCGGTCGGATTCGCCTTGCCGAGCTGGTCGGCTCATGCGACGTCGATGCGCCGCTCCCGACTGGACCGCTCGGCACGATCAAGGCCGGCAGTTTCACGTCGGCAGCGCGCCATCGCGATGTCGGCTGGGCGCTCGCGTTACCGCCCGGGCGTTCGAGTGCTAGCGGTCTTCCGGTCGTTCTCGTCCTGCACGGGCGCGGCGGTAACCACACGACCGGGTTCGCACAACTCGGACTGCACCGATTCCTGGCCGCCCACGTGGAGGCCGGCGGGGCGCCGTTCGCACTCGCTGCTGCCGACGGAGGCGACGGGTACTGGCATCCACGCAAGCTCGGCGACGATCCGCTGCGCATGCTCACGGCAGAGTTCGTACCAATGCTCGGAACTCTCGGGCTCCGAACGGCCAGCGTCGGCCTACTCGGCTGGTCGATGGGCGGCTACGGGGCCTTACTGCTCGCCCGGCAGGCACATCGCGGTCAGGCGCACGGCATCACCATCGATGCGGCGGCGGCCGGCAGTCCAGCGCTGTTCGCGTCGTTCCGTGAGAGTGCGCAGGGTGCGTTCGACGATTCCGCCGACTTCGCAACGTACGGAACGCTCGCTGAGCAACCTGATGTTGGAACGACCCCCCTCTACGTCGCGTGCGGCACCGATGACGCCTTCACGAACGAGACGAGGCGCTACCGGGCCAACGTGTCTGCGACCCCGTCGGGTGGCGTCGGGAAGGGTTGTCACACCGATGGCTACTGGCGTTCGCTAGCAGCCGCTCAGGTGGCATTTCTCGGCGCCCATCTGACCGGATCGCGACGCTGACACAATGCTGTCGTGACGACGCTTCGCTCGACCGCTCGAACAGAAGCCTTCAGTGACGGCGTGATGGCGATCGCGATCACGCTACTGATCCTCAACGTGCACATCGACACCGGTTACGCCAGCACGCACGGGCTGTTGCGCGCTCTCAATCACGAATGGCCCGCCTACCTCGCCTACATCACCGCATTCCTGACGATCGCGATCATGTGGCTTAACCACCACGCGCTGTTCGACAAGATCACGCAGGTCGACAAGTCCCTCGCATGGACGAATCTGGCGCTGCTCCTGACCATCTCGGTGCTGCCGTTCCCGACATCGGTGGTGGCTCAGTACATCCGGGCAGGGGGCACCGACGCCAAGGTCGCGGTGTCGTTCTACGGCTTGCTCTCCATGGTCAACGGATTCGCGTGGCTCGGCTCGTGGGTGCACCTGGCGCGCTACCCCGAGCTCCTCCAGCCGCCGTACGACGCCGCCTACGCGCGGCGGGAACGGCGGCGGACGGCCCTTGGGGTAGCGACCTACGGCGTTGCCACCGCGGTTGCATGGCTGGCGCCGATCGTGGCCCTACTGCTGTTCCTCGCGATGGCCATCTTCTACGCGGTCACGAGTTCGGGTTCGCGACTTCCGGCCACCGAGCCCTAACAGAGCCCTACGTGTCGATGCGAGCGCGGTCGAGGAGCGCCGCGGAATCGACGATGAACTCCTTGCGCGGCGCCACGTCGTTGCCCATTAACAACTCGAACACGCTCTCGGCCATCGCAGCATCATCGAGCCGGATTCGCCGCAGCACCCGACGACCCGGCTCCATGGTCGTCTCCGCCAGCTGATCGGCGTCCATCTCGCCCAGGCCCTTGTAGCGCTGCGGATTCTTGTACTTCTTGCCCTTCTTCTCCAGGTCGAGAAGAAGGCGGCGCATCTCGGCGTCGCTGTAGGTGTAGACCGGCTCTTTCACGCCCGAGATCTCAATGCGATGCAACGGCGGGACGGCGGCATAGACCCGCCCAGCGTCGAGCAACGGCCGCATGTAGCGATAGAACAACGTCAGTAGCAGGCAGCGAATGTGCGCGCCGTCGACATCGGCATCTGTCATCACAATGACCTTGCCGTAGCGCGCGGCGTCGAGATCGAAAGTGCGGCCAGACCCCGCGCCGATGACCTGAATGATCGACGCGCACTCGGTGTTGCCGAGCATGTCGCCCACGGCGGCCTTCTGCACGTTCAGAATCTTGCCGCGAATGGGCAGCAGTGCTTGGAACTCGCTCTTGCGCGCCAGCTTCGCGGTTCCTAATGCGGAGTCGCCTTCGACGATGAACAACTCGGTGCGGTCGACGTCTTCGCTGCGGCAATCGGCGAGCTTGGCCGGCAGCGACGACGACTCTAAAGCATTCTTGCGACGCTGCGCTTCCTTGTGCGCACGGGCAGCGAGCCGGGTCTTCGATGCGGCGGCGATCTTATCGAGCAAGGCACGGGCGTATTGCTTGTCGCCGCGCTTCGTGCTCGTGAGAAACGCCTTGAGCTCGCGCCCGACAACGTCGGCCACAATCTTCGACGCGGCGGGCGTGCCGAGCACTTCTTTCGTCTGACCTTCGAACTGAGGCTCCGCCACCCGGACGGTGACGACCGCGGTTAGCCCTTCAAGGATGTCTTCCTTGATGACGGCGTCGTCGTTGACCTTGAGCAACTTGGTCGCGCGCAGCTGTTCGTTCATCACCTTGACGAGCGCGCGTTCGAAGCCGGCGACGTGCGTGCCGCCTTTCGGCGTCGCGATGATGTTCACGAACGACCTGACGACGGTGTCGTACCCAGCCCCCCACCGCAGGGTGACGTCGACGTTGAGATCGCGTTGCACATCAGTAGCCGTCATGTGCCCGAGGTCGTCGAGCATTGGCACGGTCTCCTCGAAAGACCCCGCACCGGCGAGCCGCAGCGTGTCGGTGATGCCCGTGTCAGGAGCGAGGAAGTCGACGAAATCGCCGATGCCCCCGACGTAGCGGAACGATTGCTCGCTCGGCTCATGACCTTTCGCAGTGCGCTCATCGCGCACGACAATCGTGAGGCTTGGCACCAAGAACGCGGTTTGCCTGGCCCGCTCGACGAGTGAGTCAAGATCGATCGCGGCGTCTTTGGTGAAGACCTGACGATCGGGATAAAAGCGCACCCGCGTACCGGTGATCTTCTTCGCGATCCGCTTGGTTTTGGTCAGACCCGACTGCTCAGTGAACTTTGCCTCGCCGCCGTCGCCAGCGAAGACACCGGTCTTGCCCCGGCGAAAACTCATGGCATGCGTCGCGCCATCACGGTCGACCTCGACGTCGAGCCGCACGGACAGCGCGTTCACCACGCTGGCGCCTACCCCGTGCAGCCCTCCGGTGGCAGCGTACGAGCCGCCACCGAACTTGCCGCCGGCGTGCAGCTTCGTCATGACGACCTCGACACCGGACAGCTTCGTTTTGGGCTCGATGTCGACCGGGATCCCCCGACCGTCGTCACGCACCTCGACCGAGCCGTCGTCACGCAACACCACCTCGATGCGCGTGCAGTGGCCGCCGAGCGCCTCATCGACGGAGTTATCGATGATCTCCCAGACGCAATGCATCAGCCCACGGCTGTCGGTTGACCCGATGTACATGCCGGGGCGTTTGCGAACTGCTTCGAGGCCCTCGAGCACCAGCAGATGCCGGGCTGTGTAGTCGGAGCCTTGATCGGCCGACAGCAACGACGCCGCTTGCCTGGTGAGTTGGGTCTGTGCCGTCACGGAGCGGATTCCTGCTCCTTCTCGTGGATGCGCTGATTCTCGTGGGTGCGCTGAGGCTACCCAAGCCCGGCGTCAGTGCGCTCCGGGGCGCGCCGCCCCAGCCGGATCAGCCGACGGGCGCAACCCGTACCGCCTGGGTGACCCGGGACTGCAACGCCTGCAACGCGCCGATGACCGCGGTCTGGGGCTTGCCGCATGCGTCGGTCGGTAGCAGCGGTCGCATCACGTTGCCGGCATCGTCGACGACGCCGAACCACGGCACCAAGATCACCAGGTCTGGGCAGATGACGTCGGTGCGTCGAGCCTGCGAGGGCGCGCGCAGGTCGGCCAGGAACGGCCCGAGGTTGGTGTCGGCGACCTCGGCGAGCTGAACCGTCCACGCGCCGAGACCCGGGTAACTGCGCTCCACGGTCTCGCAGCGCACGACCGCCTTGATGTGCACCGCCGCCGTCAGCCGGGTCGCCGACCCAGCCCCACCCACCTCAGGCGCCGGACAAGCCACCGCGCCGTACGCGGTGACGGCATGGGGGCTCACGGGCGGCGGTGGCCCGGACGCATCCGCCCACTCCTGTAAGGGCAGACCAGACACCGGCGCCGAAGCACTCACCACCGGCTCGGCGGACGACGTCGGTGCGGACGACGGCGGTGCGGACGACGGCGGTGCGGACGACGGCGGCGAACTCGACATCGGTGCTGACGACGCGCTGGTGGGTGAGCCCGACAGCGTTGCCAGCGGCCCCGCTGTCGGATGCGCTCTCGACGAACAGCCGGCCAATCCGATCGTGACGAAAACGATCACGGCGATTCTCGGCACACCCATACCTGCTCAGCTCCCGCGCCAATTGCTGCTCCCCAGAGTGAACCGCATGCCCGCGCGACGCGAATCCTGGGTAAGGGCAGCGTCACTTTCAAGCCCGATTCGCCTCGTACGACCCGAAAGGTCAGGGTGAAAAACCGTGATTGGCCCAGGGCGAACGGCGAGTTACCCACGTCGGGGGAAGTTCTGTGATGGGGTAGTGGTTGCATGGGGTAGTTCGAAGCCGATGAGAAGGATGTGAACGTGACTCCCGTACTAGCCCCAACTCCCCTGTCGGCCGCTGATCGATGCGACCGCTGTGGCGCCCGCGCCTACTTGCGTGCGGTGCTGCCATCGGGGAGCGCCTTGCTGTTTTGTGCCCATCACGCCCGCGAACACGCGGCCGCGCTGAAGGACGTCGCGGTGCAGTTCGAAGATCACTCCGACAACCTTGACGACACTCCGCCCACCGATCCTGATACTGAGCGCTAAGCACCCTTCCTCGTTCAGCCCACGCAACGCAAGCCGAGCCCCGGTCACCTCGACCGGGGCTCGCTGCTTCGGTGGCGCCGCCCGCCCAAGCCATCACGCGGGCTGAAGTGAGGCCGTTACTCGGCCAGGTGGCGACAGCCGCGCAGGCAAGCCGCCGAGTTGCGTCGTCCCCGTTTCGACTCGACCTCCGGAGATCGTGTTCCAGGTCCACGCAAGTAGTGACGGCAACGCGATCCGCCACGCGGCCGGGGTATGCCTGCCGTTACGGACAACGACAGACTCGATCGGTTCGCGCGTCGTCAGGATCTGCTCGAAGTACTGCGCGTTCCGCGCGTCCACCAGATCGCCAGAGCCCGACATGATCCAAAATCGCGGCAGACTTGATCGGACGTCGACGGCGAGCGCCGAGGGGTCGTTTGCCTCCAGAGCGGGTGATCGCGAGCCGAAGATCTTGTCCAAGACGCCAAGGTCCGAGTACGGCGAGTAGAAGCCGTCGAGAGACACCACCGCGCCATAGCTCCCGCGGTGCCGAAGCGCCAGATTCGCCGCGCAGAAGCCACCGTCAGACAAGCCTCCGATCGCCCAGTTCGGACCCGGCGGCAGCACCCGAAAATCGTGCACGAGGTCGGCCGCCACGTCCGTGGTCAGGTAGGTCTCGTCGAGCTGGCCGCCCGGGGCATCGACGCAGTCCTGGCCGTGTTTGCCGTCGAACGTCGCCGGCATGACGACGATCATCGGGCCGATCGTGCCGTTGTCGATCGCGTGGTCCATCAGCCCGGGCACCTGGAGGGCGTATACCCAGCCCGAGGGATCGCCGGGATCTCCGTGCAGCAGCTCGAGCACCGGGAACGAGGTGTGCGCATAGGCGGGCTGAAAATATTGCGGCGGCAGGTAGACGAACCCCTTGCGCATGATCGCGCTGCGGGCGCCTGGTAGGTCGAGCTGCACGACGCGGCCGCTGCCCGTGGTCGGTTGGGCTTTAAGAGCGAGCGGAGGAATCGTCATGCTCGGCGCGGCCGATGAGCTCGGCAGCGGTGACAGTGTCGGGGCTGGTGGGGTGACGAACGGCCTGGACGTGACCCCTCCGCGATGCTCATGGGCGCCGATCGGGCCCACCGCGCCAGCTTGCCCGCCGTGCGCGGTGCCGCCTCCTGGGCCCGTTCCGAAACTGGGCTGGTAACCCACCACGTTGCCACCACTCGCGTCCGCGAACAGCGCGCCCCAGCTCGTGTAGTAGGCGTAGTACTGGTTCACGAGTGCGGCCCCGAACAGGCTGCTGATGGCAAAGGCCAGCACGCCCGCGACCACTTTGAGCGCGACATTGCCAGCTCGCACTAGCCCGTACAGCAACCCAGCAAAGCCCAGGGCGAGCGCGCCAAAGAAGACCCATCCGGTAGGTCCGAACACGCTCGCCCTCCTCGCCCGCTGTCGGATAGACGCGCGACTTCGGCGATTAGTTGCGCAGTTCTAGCTCGTAGTTGCGCAGTTCTAGCTCGCAGCGTGCTATCCCGCCGCGACGGCGTCGAGTTCGAGTTCGAGCTCGAGCAACTCCCCGTCTGACGTCTCGCTCGCCTTCGACTGCCGCGCGCGCATGCTCGCGACGAGGCCAACGGCCACCATGAGAAGCAGCGCGGCGGCGAAGAACGCCCGGTCGGCGCCATACACAAACGTGCGTGCATCAGAGCCTGCGCCGGCGGCGACGTGATTCTTGGCAGCCCGCGCCGCGGTGCCGAACACCGTGACAAGAATCGAGAGGCCTAGCGAACCGCCGACCTGCTGCATCACATTCACCAGACCCGATGCCGCACCGGCGTCCTTCGGGTCGACACCGGCGAGCGCCGTCATGGTCAGTGGCACAAAAGCAAGACCGTTGCCGAGACCGAACAGCAGCAACCCAGCAAGCACGAGGCCGTAGCCACTGTGTTGCGACAACTGCGTAAGCAGCAGCACACCGGTTGTCGACACACTGATGCCACCGACCATCAACCGCTTACCGCCGAACCGTGGCAGCAGCACCCGCGCGCTGACTTGCGACGCAGCGAACAACGCCACAGTCAGCGGCAGGAACGCGAGCCCGGTGACGAGCGCGCTGTATCCGAGAACGTCCTGAAGGAACTGGGTCAGGAAGAAGAACATCCCGAACATGCCGCCAACGAGCAGCAGTCGCGCAAGGTAGGAGAACACCCGGTCGCGATCAGCGAACAACCGCAGCGGTGTGATCGGAGTCGCGACGCGTCGTTCGACAACAACGAACGTGGCGAGAAGCACGACGCCGATGACGAAGGCCGCGATCGTGCTGTCAGCCTTCCACCCAACGGCCGCTGCACGAACGAATCCGTATACCAGCGACGCCATCCCGATCGTCGACGTCAACGCACCAGGAATATCGATGCGGCCGGTGTGCCGATCCGTCTCAGGCAGGTCACGACGAGCAAGAATCAGAAGCACGATGCCGATCGGCACGTTCACGAAGAAGACCCAGCGCCACGACGTCCATTCGACCAGCATCCCGCCCGCCACTAGGCCGACGGCGCTGCCGCCGATCGAGACCGCGGTGTACAGCGCGATCGCGCGGGTGCGCTCGCGTCCTTCGCGGAAGGTCACCATCAGCAAAGCGAGGGCGGACGGCGACGCGAAGGCGGCACCGACGCCCTGAACGGCGCGGGCGAGCAACAGCAAGGTAGACGACGTGGTGAAACCGCCGGCGAGCGACGCGAGGGTGAAGAGGGCAATGCCGGCAAGGAACACCCGGCGGCGCCCGAACAAGTCGCCACTGCGGGCCCCGAGCAGCAACAGGCCGCCGAAGGTCAGGGAGTAGGCGTTGAGAACCCAGGACAGGTCGGCGCGGCTGAACGACAGGGCAGTTTGGATCTTGGGAAGCGCAATATTCACGATGGTCGCGTCGAGCACCACCATGAGCTGGGCCAGCAAGATGATGGCCAACGCGGCCGACCGTCGGTTGCGGACCCGCGGTTCGGGCGTTGATAGGGCCGTAGGTTCGGCGAGCGAACTGGCCGTTGAGTGGACTGGCATTCCAGGCCTCCTTGGTGGATGATGGAGTCAAGCGGAGGGCGCCTCCAGTAACTATACGGAGGCTGCCTCCGGTTAGCAAGTCCATTTTCGAGGAGGCGTGCGATGACGGCGGCAGCCACGCCCGACGCCCCCGACACCCACGACCGCGCCCTTCGGGCCGATGCCCGGCGCAACCGCGACACCCTCCTCGAATGCGCTGGCCAGGCCTTCGCCGAGCACGGCACCGCGGCGTCCCTCGAAGATGTAGCCCGGCGCGCAGGCGTCGGCATCGGCACGCTCTACCGCCATTTCCCGACTCGTGACTCGCTGGTTGAGGCCGCCTACCGGCGCGGCGTCGAGAATCTGTGCGATGCCGCCGAGCAGTTGCTCGCCACCGAGCAGCGCCCCGACATGGCTCTCGAGATCTGGATGCGCGACTTCGTCGGATATATCGCGACGAAGCGCGGGCTCGCGGCAACGCTCAAGCTCGACGGAGCCGACACCCACGCGGATCTCTTCGCCTATGTGCACGACCGCATTCGCGCCGCGCTCAAGTCGTTGATCGACGCTGCCGCCGCCACTGGCCGCATCCGGTCCGACGTCGATGGCTCCGACCTGATCCGGGCGCTCGGTGGCATCTGCATGGTGAGCGACCAGGCGGGCTGGGAAGATCAAGCCCGCCGGCTCGTGTCGCTACTGATGGACGGCTTGCGCTACGGCGCCCCGAATTCCTGACTCACCGCGCCAGCTTTCCCCCGCGCCCGACCTCTGGCACCATGGCGCAACCAATCCACCCTCCCGCGCGTCTTAGGCCCGCAACTCGCTGCCCAATCCCGGCCTAGACGACCTGGCGCGGCCATCCATCCCGACGGGGGACCGAACTGATGAGCGACGTCATCGCATCCCAACTGCCGACCGGCCACCCGGCTCGCCGGGGGCGCGCCGCGCGCGGCGTTGCTGCGGCACTCCTCGCCGTCCCGATTGCGATCTTCGCGTCGGGTGTCGCGAATGCCGCCGCGGCTACGCACTTCTCGGTCAGCGCGCCGGCCAACGCGGCCGTCGGCAACGCAGTGACGGTCACCGTCACGGCGCTCGATGGCAGCAACGCCACCGACACGGCCTACTCAGGAACCGTGCACTTCACGTCGACCGACTCCGGCGCCGGGCTGCCGGCCAAGTCGACTTTTTCCGGCGGAATAGGCAACTTCAGCGTTACGTTTGCGACCGCCGGCAGCAGGCACGTGACGGTGACGGACATCAGCTCCTCGATCAATGGAACGTCAGGTGCCGTCGCCGTGGCGCAGGCCGCGACGCACCTGTCGGTGACCGCGTCGGCGACGGCGGTCGCGGGGACGTCGTTCGTGGTGACGGTCAAGGCTCTCGATGCGAGCGGCAACGTGGTGACGGGCTATACCGGCACCGTGCGACTGACGAGTAGCGACCCAGCTGCCGTGCTGCCGCCGAACTCCACACTGTCGAGTGGCCAACACGCATTCACCGTGACGCTCAGGACCGCCGCCAGCTACACCGTGGGTGCCACGGATGCTGCGAACTCGGGCATCACGGGAACGACGGGTGCCATCGTCGTTGGGCCGGGCGTCACAACCCACCTGCTCGTACTGGCTCCGCCGTCGGCAGTGGCTGGCTTTGCCTTCGTGGTGGCGGTGAGGGCGAAGGATGCCTACGAGAACACCGTCACCAGCTACGGCGGCACGGTGCACCTGACCTCGATCGATACCGCCGCGTCCCTCGGGGCGAACGCCAAGCTGACGAACGGCGCACGCGATTTCACGGCGACCTTGCGGACCGTTGGCGGCCGCACCGTCAAAGCGACCGACACTGTAACGGCGTCCATCACCGGTGTTTCGGCGTCGATCAGCGTGGTCGCCCGTACGGCCCCCACCCGCGCCGCAGGATCGGACCGCATCGGCACAGCGATCGCCGTGTCGAAGCTTGACTTCCCCAGCGGTGGTGCTGGCGCGGTCATCCTGACCCGTTCTGACGACTTCCCCGATGCCCTCGTCGCCGCGCCACTTGCGGCGAACATCAAGGCGCCCCTGCTGTTCGTGCAGGGTGGCGTCGTGCCGACCGCGACGAGAGTTGAGATCGGCCGCATTCTCGGTGCGCACGGAACTGTGTACCTCATTGGCAGCACCGCGGCGATTCCGGCAAGCGTCGACAGTACGATCACCGCCTTGGGATACACGACAGTACGCATCGGTGGATCGGATAGGTACGCGACCGCGGTAGCCGTGGCGAACGTCCTTGGCGGGCGCAGCACCGTGTTTCTCGCGACCGGTACCAACTTCCCGGACGCATTGTCGGCGGGCCCAGCCGCGGCGCACTTCGGTGGCGTGGTGCTGCTCACCGCCGGCTCGTTGATGCCGTCGCTGACCCGCGCCTACCTGGACGCACACGCCGGCGCCGTCTACGCCGTCGGTGGGCCTGCCGCGGCAGCAGACAGCGCCGCAATCCGCATCGTTGGTGCTGATCGCAACGCGACTGCATCGGTCGTGGCGTCCACGTTCTTCCCAACGCCCCTCACGCTCGGCGTCGCCAGCAGTCTCACGTTCGCCGACGCTGTGTCGGGAGGCGCATACCTTGCGCGGATGGGAGGTCCGATTCTTCTGACCTACCCGACCACGGTGCCGTCATCGACCAGCAGCTACTTGAGTAGCGTGCGCGCAAGCCTCGCGAGCACCAGCATCTTCGGGGGTACCGCTGCGATCTCGTCCGGCGTGCAGACCACGATCAGTCACCTGCTCGGCTTCTGACGCTGACGGCGGGCTCGGACGCTGACGGCGGCCTCGGCCGGTGGCCTGCAGGGCACCGGCCGAGACCTTGATCCGGCCCGTCCGTCCGCGAACAAGAGAGCAAGACCCGCGACAATTCTACCGACGGAATCCGCATGCACGGTCTGGACTCGGGTCGGCTCGGTTCTCAATGTTTCGGTGACCCATCGTGGCGGGAGAACGGAAGTGGAAGCGCTACCGCATCTCGCGGCAGACGGTCGCGGTCTGCCGCCAACGTAGGAGGCCGCTATGCCCGCCGATATCCCCGACTTGAACGCATCGCAGACCCTTGGATCGCCGGATGAAACGCGCGGCGGACCAAATGTCGAAGCGGCAATTGCAAACGCGGAAGAGGGCAGCGTGGTCGAGGGCGTGCACACACTGCCCGGCGAAGATGAGAACCACGACTCGCGCGTCGAAGAGATGCCGGACGTCGACGGTGTAACGGAGGGGCGTGTCGACGGCCGACCTGGCACAGAGTAGGGCTCCCGAGCGGTCGGTTTGTATACTGCGTTGTGGCTTTTGTGTCGGACGCACCGGAGTGTGCGAAGTGACCCCCGCAGGCGTCGCCGACGACCTGCGCGTCGCCTTCTTCGTCTCCGCCTATCGGTCTTCGGCTCAGCTCACTCGGCTGGTGCACACATTGCGCCGGGCCGAACCGACATCGCCGATCGTCATTCACGACTCGTTCGACTCGCCGTTGGATCCTTCGCTGTTTGACGCGGTCCGCGATGTTCATGTGCTGAGGACCGATCGCCCCATCGGGTGGGGCGACATGAGCCTCGAAGCGGCCCGTTGGGATGTTTACCGATGGATCCTTCAGAACCTCGACGTCGACTGGGTGATGTTGCTGTCCGAACAGGACTACCCGATCGCGCCGCTCGCCAATTTCCGAGCGCTCCTGGCAAGTAGCGGGGCGGACGCCGTGATGCTCGGCGAGCGGATTGACACGCTTTCAGCTGATGATTTGCGGATCGAATGCACCCGGCGATACCTCTACCGGTACGTGTCCTTGCCCTCATTGGGAATCGAGCAACGGCTACCGCCGGCGTCCCGACGCATCGCAGCAGGGTTGCGCCAGCGCTTGTACGCCGCCGTGAACCGGCTGCATCCGAAAATTTTCATCTACCAAACGCCAACAGCGATCCCGACGCCCACCAGGATCGGCATCCGATCCGGCAAGACCCCGTTTGACGGGGGCTTCCCATGCTGGTTCATCGGCTGCTGGTACGCGCTCTCACGAAAGGCACTCGGGCACGTGATCGAGTACGTCGATTCGCATCCAGAATTCGTTCGGTACTACGCCCGCACCGTTATTCCCTTGGAGTCCGCGACCGGCAGCATCGTCTTCAATGACCCCGAGCTGAAGGTAGCGAACCTCAGCCTGCACGCGATTCGGTTCAGCGATCCGGTATCCGGGCGCCCCGACGTCTTCGAGGACGCCGATCTTGATTTCCTGAGATCATCGGGCGGCGTTTTCGCCCGTAAGTTCAATCCGACGAATACTGACCTTCTCGACGAGCTCGACAAGACAATCTTCGAGCTCCGTGAATGACGAATGATGCGTTGGCGTGGTCGAGTAGCGCGGCAGCGTCTTGAGGAAGCCGTTAGCCGGACCATCCTTAGTCGAGGTAGTCGCGCAACACCTGCGAGCGCGACGGGTGGCGCAGCTTCGACATAGTCTTCGACTCGATCTGCCTGATCCGCTCGCGCGTGACTCCGTAGACCTTGCCGATCTCGTCGAGCGTCTTGGGTTGGCCATCGGTCAGACCGAATCGCATCGAGACGACGCCTGCTTCGCGCTCTGACAATGTATCGAGCACCGAGTGCAACTGCTCTTGGAGCAGTGTGAACGACACCGCCTCGGCCGGCACTATGGCCTCAGAGTCTTCGATGAGATCACCGAACTCGCTGTCGCCGTCTTCACCCAGGGGCGTGTGCAACGAGATCGGCTCGCGGCCGTACTTCTGCACCTCGATGACCTTCTCGGGGGTCATGTCGAGTTCGGCGGCCAGCTCCTCAGGAGTCGGTTCGCGACCAAGATCTTGCAGCATCTGGCGCTGCACGCGAGCGAGCTTGTTGATGACCTCGACCATGTGCACGGGGATCCGAATCGTGCGGGCTTGGTCGGCCATCGCTCGGGTGATCGCCTGCCGGATCCACCACGTGGCGTAGGTCGAGAATTTGTAGCCCTTGGTGTAGTCGAACTTCTCGACGGCTCGAATCAGGCCAAGGTTGCCTTCTTGGATGAGGTCGAGGAACAGCATGCCGCGCCCGGTGTAACGCTTGGCCAGCGACACCACCAGGCGAAGGTTCGCCTCGAGAAGGTGGTTCTTTGCGCGACGGCCATCTTCGGCGATCCACTCGAACTCCTTGCGGAGCTTGACGGACAGCTTTTCGCCGGAGTTGAGCTTTTCCTCGGCGAACAGGCCGGCCTCGATGCGCTTGGCGAGCTCGACTTCCTGCTCCGCGTTGAGGAGCGGCACTTTCCCGATCTGCTTCAAGTAGTCCTTGACCGGGTCGGCGGTAGCGCCCGCGCTAACCAGCTGAGCCTGCGGCTCGCCGTCATCTTCGACGACGACCTCGACCGGCTCGTCATCGTCATCAGCATCGTCGGCCGGTTCGCCGGCCGCCACGACCGCAGCCACCGGGTCAGTGACCTCGGCCACATCGGCGACGAGATCAAGATCGACTTCAACCTCAAGAACCACGTCATCGGCGAAACCGTCGGCTTCGAGATCCGGCTCGATGTCGATGGCAGCGTCTATCGGGTCGGCGACCAGCGCAACCGCGGCGGGCTTCGACGCCTTCACCGCTTTGGACGCCGGCTTGCCATTCGGGATGGACGGGTCTTTCGCCGCGTTCAGAGTGCCCCTGGCCTTCGTGGTCGCTCCTGTGGTCTTGGCGCCAACTGGCGCGTCGTCGGTATGGCTCGGGTCGCCGGTGTGGCTGGTGGGCGCAGTCTTCGATACCACGCTCATCGTCCTGACGTCGTGGTTGGCCGATCAATTTGGACCCATTGTAGCCACCCTCCGCCAGACGGGTGCCCAGCCTACCTCCGGCACCTGACCACTGCGCCAGGTCACCGCGCCGGCCGGTCACGCATAGTGAATACGGTCGTCGTTGCTGAGCCAGCGAAATATGGTTGCAAACCGGCCTGGAAGCCGATCATGAGCGGATTCGGCGAATCAGCCAGAACCTCAGCCTGTTGTGCATACAAACGCACGTCGTGACTGCGCACGACATCGTGCTCGTCGATCGCGAACCGGTACGTCAAGCGATCAGCGCGCTGGTGGGCTATGGGCGGATCGTCCGCATCGAGGTGAGTGACCACGTCATGAACATTCTCGATGCTGAGCACGCGGGTACCGCCGCCGAACACGACCATCTTCGAACTGATCGGAGCACCGGCCGCGACTACCTGAGTCACCCGCACCCGCGCGCCATTGAATGCGCCATCACCAGCAAGATCCATCGCGACGAGGCCACCCTCACTGTGGCCGACCAACAGCACCTGAGCGCCGCGCGGCACCTGGGCTGCATCAAGCGCCTGCGACACGCACCGCGTGTAGTTCGTGGCGGTGCCGACCAGCGCGGCGGCCGCGCCGAGAAGGTCTTCGGGGTCAGGCGATGGCGCGAATTGGCGCATACCGCTGAGAAGGACAACGTAGCGCCGTACACCGTCGGTGCCGGTGACGCGTTGGATCGCCATCGATGCGCTGGGTTGACGTTCGAGGTCAGCGACTCGGTCGAGCATCGACGCCATCGACGTCGGAGGCGTTCCGCTCCACGTCGGCAAGTATCGGGATACCGAGATACCTCCGCGATCGCGTTCGCTCGCCGGAACGGACCGAGCGAGGGGCAGACCGAGAATCGGATCGACTTCGACCGGACGTCGTTCGAGGACGTCGAACCGGAAACGCGACGAAGGTGCAAGCAGCTCGAACAGCGGCACCGAATGCGGCGAGGCGTAGCCGACCATCGCATTGGCAAGGCTCGCAAACCTTGCGGCACCCTCGTGCACAGCTCGCACCGGGTCGATCGCGAGGGCATCCGGCGCGGCGACAAGCCAACTCTCGACCGCCCACAGCTGCCGCGCGGGCAGATCGTCGACGAGCTGCTCCTTGGCCACCGCCGCCGCCAGCAGCACGGCGTCAAGCTCGAGCTCGGCCGCCAATGCCGTCAAGCTGTGTGGCCCGACAGCCGCACCGAGAATGCCTGCCTCGGCGCGGGCCGCGCCAGCGGGATCGAAAATCGCGTCGGCGAGAATCTCCGGGGCCACCGCGAGCTCGGCCACGCCCACCCCGATCCGTGCAACCATCGAAGCTGCAGCTCGCCACACGGCCGCCATGCGGTCGAGCTCTTCATAGTCGACGATCACCCGGGAATCGCTCACAACCTCGCCCATGAGACGACATCACGCGCGACCCGGCCCACACCCGCCGCGCCGGCAGAAACCACTTGCTCAGCGAGGAGTTCAAGTCGTCGGAGGCGCGCCTTTTCGGCAGCTACCGCGTCGGAGAACGCCCGCACACTCCGCCCGGCCGTGCGCAGCGCGTCGGCGAGTCGGGCGCACTCGCGGTTGCGATGATCGACGCGCGCACGGAATGCGTCCGCCGCAATCGACGTCCAAAGTGCTTCGCTGGCAGCCTTCACGAGCTGAGCCCCGGCAAACTCAATGTGCCGTGCGCGGTGATCGAGTTCACGTGCGATGTCGTCGATGTCCGCCACGCTGCCGCCGTTCGTCGCGAGAGTGCCGACAGGACAGAGCGTCGACTCGACGAAACTACGGGCGATCGCGGCAACAAACGCCGTGGGCGAGCAAGCAGTGGAGCGCCGAGTGGGTTGTGGAGGCCACCTTCACCGCAGGGTGGCCCCGGCCGGTGGAGCAACACCGACCGGGGCCTAGGCCAACAACCCCATCAGAAGGAGCAGACCCAAGACCAAGTTTACGAACGTCGGCCGGGCGGGCCAACCGGCCCCAGTCGTGGCCTGCAAGCCGACCAGAGCCCGACGCCCGCCCGGCTGACACGATCGAGCTCGAGCAGGAGCTAAATTGGCGGCAGAGCTCGGTTGCGCATGGCACGCTCTAGGCAGGAACTCAGTGGCGCTGACGGACGACGCGATAAGCAAGATTCGAGCACTCATCCAGTCCGGCAGCCTCCTCCCCGGATCGCGATTGCCATCGGAGCCGCAGCTCGCCAGCGACCTCGGCATGTCACGCAGTTCGCTGCGCGAGGCAGTGAAGGCACTCGAGACCGCACATGTACTCGAGGTGCGACGAGGCGACGGCACCTTTGTGACCAACCTCGCGCCGAATGTCCTGCTCCAAGGCTTGGGCTTTGCCATCGACCTATTGCAGGACTCCGTCCTCTTCGAGGTCATGGAAGTGCGACGGATGCTGGAGCCAACGGCAACCGGAACTGCGGCTGCGCGCATTAACTTGCAGGGATTGGCCGCACTGCGGCGGATCCTCGACCAGATGCTCGAGGACGTCGATGACAGCGAGGCCCTTGCCGTGCACGATGTGAACTTCCACCGCACGGTTATCGAAGCCAACGGAAACGAGACGCTGTCATCTGTTGTGGAAGGCATCTCTGGGCACGCCGTCCGCCCCCGAGTCTGGCGCGGAATCCTCGACCGCGAGGCCATTACCCAGACGCAGAGGGAGCACGAAGCGATCTACGAAGCACTGCTGTCCGGCGACCCGTCTTTGGCGTCCGCAGCGGCTCTGCTGCACATCAACGGTTCGGAGAATCGGCTACGCGGCGTGCTTCACCCTCCGGAAGCCTGAGCCTGGGCTTTCATTTCCTTCTTGTGCGCGCGGACCTTCTGCAACGCTTCGGGGCCGGTCACGTCGGCCACCGACCGGAAGCTGCGCGCCTCGCCGTACGCGCCTGCTGCTTCGCGCCACCCGGTTGGCCGCACGCCACGCTGCTTTCCGAGCAGCGCAACGAAGATTCGCGCTTTCTGGGCGCCGAAACCCGGCAGCGCCGCCAATCGCGAATGCAACTCCGCGCCTGACTTCGCGTCGATCCAGACCGCGTCGGCACGTCCGCCGTAGTCGCTGACGAGGCGGCGAGCAAGGTCTTGAATCCGACCGGCCATCGCGCCGGGGAATCGGTGAATCGCCGGCGGTCCGACGAACATCTTCACGAACGTGTCAGGGTCGTGATGGGCAATATCGGCAGCGTCGAGATGATCGACACCCATCCGCTCGGCGAGCACGTACGGGCCCGCGAACGCCTTCTCCATCGGGATCTGCTGGTCGAGCGCCATGCCGATCAACAGCGCAAGCGGATCACGTTCGAGCAGCGCATCGGCCGCGGGAATCTGGGCGAGCTGCAACATGCACCCAGCTTCCCAGGTCAGGTCGCTCAGTACCAGCCGGCAACCGGCAACTGTTCGCCCACCGGAACCTCGACATCGAGCACATTGCCCGGCGGCGCGAGCGGACACGCCCACGCTGCGTCGTAGGCACACGACGGGTGATAGGCGAAGTTGAAATCGAGCACCAGCGTGCCCGCGGCCGCGTCGCTGCCCAGGTCAGCACCCTTCGCGGTGTCGATCAGGTAGCGGCCGCCACCGTACGTCGAGTGCCCAGCCGTTCGATCTCGCAGCGGAACGAACAACCCGCCGCCGTAGGTGCGCAATGCCCAGACGTCGAGCTGCCCGACGTCCGGTATGCGCGCGACACCGACCCGCTCGAAGGGCACGATCCCGTCTGTTCCGGTCGCGATCTCGATGCTGGCGTGCTCGACATCGCTCTCGATGGGAAGCTCGAATCGCCAGGCCGGGTCGTACGCCGCGACCGGGACACCACCAAACGCAGCCCGCCGATCGGGCGCGATCGGTGACTGCGGGTGACGCGCGAACAGATCGTCGCGCACCGAACGCCAGTGCGCGTGAGCTTGCTCGGCGTCGGCCGACGCCCGAACCATGGCGTACGCCGTGAACACCTGCCGCCGCCAGTCGAGGAGCGTCAGACCGTGATCGTCCATCAGGGCAGTCTGCCTGGTGCGGCCCCGAATCGGGGCACCGCCGGCTACCGACCTTCCCTCTCAACCGAACGTTCGGTTTACTGGACGGGTCGCCCGATGGCGGAGGCGGCTCGAGCGAGAGGCGGCCGTGCGGATGCCAGATCTGGGCGCCCTGATCGCGACCCACGCCGCACTCCTCGAGCGCGCTCGTTGTGCAACGCGCGAGCGCACCTACTTCGCCGCATTTGCCGAGTCTCCGTCAACCCGCATCTGGGGCTACGCCGCACCGACCGAGGGCAAGGCGGCGTTCGACGGTTTGCTCACGCGACCATTCCCGATCGACACTCCCGGAGCCGTCGGGCGGATCGCGCCCGAGCAACCGCCGTACGGCATCGACCTCGCGGTCAGCTATCCGCACATGCTCGCCGAGGGTGTCGAGGAACTGGTCGAGGCAGCGAAACAGGGGATGCCGGGCTGGCGTGACGCAGGCCCGGCGGCGCGCACCGCGATCGGGCTCGAGATCCTCACCCGCATCAATGCGCGCAGTTTCGAGTTCGCCCACGCGGTGATGCACACCACAGGGCAGGCCTTCGTGATGGCGTTCCAGGCCGGCGGCGCACACGCACACGAGCGCGCGCTCGAGGCGATCGCCTACGCGCACGACGCGATGTCTCAGGTGCCAGCGTCGGTGACATGGGAAAAGCAACGAGGCAAAGCCGAACCGCAACGAATGACTAAGACTTTTACGGTCGTGCCGCGCGGCGTAGCTCTCGTCATCGGGTGCACGACGTTTCCCACCTGGAACAGCTATCCCGGTCTCTTCGCGAGTCTGGTGACCGGCAACCCCATCGTAGTGAAGCCACATCCGCACGCCGTACTGCCACTCGCCTTGACCGTCGCGGTCGCCCGTGACGTGCTGATCGAATACGGGTTCGACGCCAACCTGGTGACGCTGGCGGTCGACGATGTCGGGGAGGGCCTCGCAAGCACGCTCGCAACACACCGCGACGTGCGCGTCATCGACTTCACCGGTTCTTCCGGGTACGGCGAATGGCTCGAACTGCACGCGACTCAGGCGCGGGTTTTCACCGAGAAGTCGGGCGTTAACTGCGTCGTGATCGACTCGACCGGCGACCTCGATGGTCTTGCCGCGAACCTCGCCTACTCGCTGTCGTTATATAGCGGCCAGATGTGCACCACCCCGCAGACGATCTTCGTACCCCGCGACGGCATCGAAACTGATCATGGGCACCGCACTGTCGAAGAGCTCGTGTCCGCGCTCGCCACGGCCCTCGACGACTTGCTCGCCGATCCGCTCCGCGCGGTGAACATGCTCGGCGCGATCGTCGACGACGGTGTGCTCGATCGACTCAACACGGCTGCGACTCTCGGCGAGGTGATGATCGCATCACGCGCGGTCGAGCATCCCGAATTCTCGGCCGCTCGGGTACGCACGCCGGTGGTCGTCAAGGTCGACGCCGACCGCGAGACCGCTTATGCACACGAATGTTTTGGACCGGTGGCGTTCATCGTCGAGACCGCCAACACGGCGGCCAGCCTCGACCTTTGGCAACGCGTCACGGCCGAACGCGGTGCCCTCACGGCGTCGATCTATTCGACGGACGCCGACGTGCTGGCATCGGCCCAAAGCGTTGCCCTCGACTGCGGTGTCTCGACGTCGATCAACCTGACCGGTGACATATACGTGAACCAGACCGTCGCGTTCTCCGACTATCACGGCACCGGCGCCAACAAGGCTGCGAATGCCAGCCTGACCGATCTTGCGTTCGTCGCCGACCGGTTCCGGATCGTCGAATTCCGGCGCCCCCTATGAAGCCGGCCGGCACCGCATCACCGGCACCGCGGCGTCCGCCCTACGATGCCTCGTCGTTGCTCGAGGTCGCGGTCGCTGTGTTCAACGAACGCGGATACGACGGCACCAGTATGGAAGACCTCGCTCGGGCCGCCGGCATCACGAAGTCGTCGTTCTATCACCACGTCGATGGCAAACAGGCGCTCCTGGCGGCGGCCTGCGATCGCGCGCTCGGTGCGTTGTTTGCCGTTCGAGATGAACCCGCATCGCAGCGCGGCCGGGCCGTCGTGCGGTTCGAATACGTCCTGCTGCGGACCACCCAGATCCTGCTCACCGAGTCGCCCTACGTGACACTGCTGCTTAGGGTCCGGGGCAACACACCAGTGGAGCAGACCGCGCTCGAACGACGCCGCGAATTCGATCGGTACACGGCCGACTTGCTGGCCCAGGCGATGGCAGATGGCGACCTGCGCGCCGACATCGACCCGGCGCTCGCGACCAGGCTGACGTTCGGAATGGTCACCTCCCTCACCGAGTGGTACCGCCCAAGCGGCGAGACACCGCCCGACGCGGTGGCGAAGGCGACCGTCGACCTCATCCTGCGGGGACTCCGGCCATAAAAGCCGCCACGATGTCTGCACCCAGCGCCATGGTGCTACAACAGCGCCATGGATGACGTCGTCGCCAACACCTTGGACGCCGTCGCACGTGGCGATTGGCGACGGGTGCGAGAAGTGCTCCATCCCTACCTGCACTGGAGCGGCCGCACCGGACAGACAGTTCGAGGACGCAACAACGTCGTCTTATTTCTTCAGACTTCGCCCCCGCTGCTGCCACCACTCAGCTTCGAACTCCGCGACGGACAGATCTATCGGTGGGCCGAGCCTGCCGGCTAGGCAACCAATCTGACGACGGCGGTGACCACGCAGGCTAGCGTGACAACGACGAGAAATGGTGCCTTGAAGCGCACCGCAACGATCGCTGCGAGTAACCCGGCGGCACGTGCGTCGAGTTGCAGATGGTGGCCTGCGGTAAACGTCTGCGTGGCGATCAGCGCAGTGAGCAACGCGACAGGTAACAGCTCCGACGCCCGCTTGACCCTTGGGTCGTCGAGAGCGCGGCGCGGTAGTGAGAGACCGATGAGCTTGAGGGCGAAGCAGCCCGCGGATCCGACGACCACGGCGAGCCACATCACAGTGCCCGATCGGCTGGGTCATCGGTGGCTCGGGTCGCTCTCACGCCGGCCACCACCGCGACTGCGCCAGCGAGCAGCACCGGCACGCCCGACGGCACGAACGGCACGGAGGCAACCGCGACCAACGCCGCGAGCAGCGCAACGGCCCATGGCTCGCGCGATGTGAGCCGCGGTGCCATGAGGGCGAGGAACGCCGCCGGAGCAGCCGCGTCGAGCCCGAGCACCCGCGGGTCGGAGAGCGCATGCGTGCTGAGCGCGCCGATCAAGGTGGCCAGATTCCACAACACGTATACGGACGCACCGGTTGCCCAGAAGGCCAGCCGCGATGCGCGCGGCGTCGTGCGCAACACCGCCATGGCCGTGCTCTCGTCGATGACAAGCTGCGCAGCGATCGGACGCCGCCAGGCGCGCACGTCGAGAACGCTCGAGAGCCGCACGCCATAAAACGCGTTACGCACGCCGAGCAGGATCGCGGTAGCGGCGCCGGTCATCGCTGCGCCACCGCCTCCGATGATGCCGGCCATCGCGAACTGGCTGCCGCCGGTGAACATTGCGAGCGACAGCACGCAGGTCTGCACGACAGTCAGGCCGGCCGCGGTGGAGATCGCCCCGAACGACAATCCGTAGGCACCGGTCGCCAGACCGACGCCGAATGCGTCGCGCAGGATGCCGGCGCGGGTGGCCCCCCACTCTGCCTCGACAGATTCGGAAGCTACGGATTCGGAAGCTACGGATTCGGAAGCTGCGGGCTCGGAATCCGCGGGTCCGGGACCCGTCCGCGCCGCACCCGCCATGCGGTCACCCTAATCGGCTCTCCCCCGCCGGGCTCAGACCGTGAACGCGGTCACGTCGCCCTTCTCCGCGAGCAACTGCGCGAACGTGTCATAGGAGAACCAGAACGTGCCATTGCCGAGGCCACCCCAACTGCGGCCCCACGACTGGTAGGCCCAGATTTGACGCTTCTCGACATCGAGACCGAACAGCTCGACCTCGTGACCGCCCCGCACGGTTGCCTCAGCGGTCAGGGGGCACTCGCCGGTCGGCAGCGGGTGGTCGAAGCTGGTGTACCAATTGATGCCGGTGATCACTGGCGCGAGGGTCAGCGCGCCGAGCGCGTGCTGCATACCGAACGCGTGCGAGTACGCGGTGACGTAGCCCTCCTTCTTGGCCGCTTTGGCCACCGCAAGCCCGGTCGAGCCGGTGTCGTCCGGTGGGTAGGTGCCGGCGGTCCGGTCGAAGTGGGTGGCCTCCTCGTATAGCTGCACGGCAGCGGGTTCGGCCAGCGCCCTACCCGCGATGTAGTACGGCGCCGTCATCAGTGCGCCGGCCATCGCATTGCCGGTGCACGAACCAAGGTCGCCCTGGTTGAAGGGCAAGCCATGGCGCACGTGTACGACGTCGGCAACCGGGACGACCGCAGCAGGGAAATTGCGGCTGCGCTCGTCGTGCTGGACATGTCGACCTAACCGGCGCCCTGGTACCGCGAGCTCTGCAAGTTTGACAACATCGCCGTCAGCCATCGTCTGCTCCCCTGTCGAAGGTCATATCGCCGGCCAGTTCGCGGCCGTCGCCCGCATACCAGCCAACGACAGGATGCCAAAAAAGACCGGCCTGATACACCACACCGACGATCGATTCGCCACACTGTGTGCATGACATCGACCAGCATCGAATCGACGAGCTACTGGCACGCGGTCGCGCTGCTGCGACTCGACCGGTCAGCCGGTCTCGCGGCACTCGAGTCGGTTTTCGCACACGGCGGCGTCCCGACCGGCCTGCGCGGGCCGCTCCGCGGCCGCTTCCTGGCGAGCATCCTCGGCCACGGCATCGACCCACCGTTTGAGGCGCTCACCTCCCGGTGGCTGCCCTGGAAGGGCAAGACCTTCGACCCGGACGCCGCCGAGGGCCGAAATCTTTTCAGCCCGGGCACGCGGCGTATCCTGCGCATCACGCTGCCGAAGTACCGCACTGCCTCTGAGCGCAACGGCGCCTGCAGCGCCTTCCGCTTCATCACCTCAACAGGCCCCAGCGCATTCACGCCCGACGTCGACGTCGTGCGCATCGACTACCGCGACGTCCCCGAGAATCCGAGCTGGCCGATCCGGAAGATTCTCGACGAGCTTGTCATGATCGAGGAGGGCCTGTACCTCGGTCAGGCACTCATGGAGTTTCGCGGCACCCTGCGACGGGCGGCCTGGTTCTCTCTTGAGTGGCAGCCGATCCCCGCGGCTCAGGCGTCGTAGTCGAGCACGACCCGATCGGTGCGTGGCCGGGCCTGGCAGGTGAGCACGAATCCGGCGTCGATCTCGGCTTGGTCGAGTGCGTAACAGTGGTGCATCTCAACCCGGCCTTCGACCACCCTTGCTCGACAGGTGCCGCACATGCCGTTCGTGCATCCGTACGGGACGTCGGGTCGAGCCGTCATGACGACGTGCAGCACATCTTGACCTGGCCCGACGACCACCCTGGTCGAGCGACCGGCCAGCATGATCGTCACATCGGCACTGGAGGAGTTGGCTACCGCCGCCGTGGCGGCCGCGGGTTGCCCGGTAGCGACATGGAACAACTCGAATCGCACGGCGTCGTCAGCGACTCCGTGGTCGCGCAAAGACGCGCGAGCCGCGTCGATGACGTCGCCAGGGCCACACAGAAACCACTCGTCGACACTCGCAGGTTGCATCGCGATATCGAGCAGCTCGTCGATCTTGGCCTTGTCGAGGTGGCCCGAGAGCAACGGTGAGTCGCGAACTTCACGCGATAGCACGTGGAACACGACCAACCGGTCGGGGTAGCGATCCTTTAAGTCGGCCAGCTCGTCGAGGAACATCACCGATTCAGCCGCCCGATTGCCGTAGATCAAGGTGAATCGGCTGGCCGGCTCGGCGGCCAGCGTGCTCGACAGGATCGACAGCACCGGAGTGATTCCGCTGCCGGCCACGATCGCTGCACGATGGCGCTCATGCGATACATCGACGACGGTCGTGAACCGACCCATTGGCGTCATGACGTCGACGTCATCGCCCAGACCGAGACCGGCGAGCGCATGACCGGAGAAAACGCCGTGGGCGACATGCTTCACCGCAATACGCAGAACACCAGGTGCCGCACAGAGCGAGTAGGTGCGCCGCGCGTCGTCACCGGCGGCGAGGCAGCGAACGACGACATGCTGACCAGGCGCGAAAGCGTAGTCGGCGGCAAGGTCGGCTGGAACCGCGAACGTCAGCGCTACCGCATCGTCGGTAAGGCGATCGATGGCCGACACCTGAAGAGTGTGAAACTGCGGGTGCCGCGACACTCGTGACTCAGTACGGCTTGATGCGATCGAACGGCTCACGGCAGTTCGCACAGCGGTACATGGCCTGGCACGCGGTGGCGCCGAACTGGCTGACCAACCGGGTATCGGCCGACTCGCACCGCGGACACCGCACCACCGGCTCGGACTGCCCGCGGGTGGTGAAGGCGACATCGACTCGGCGGCGCGGGCCGGCAGGGGACGGCGGCACGATTCCGTGTGCGGCAAGCTTGCGGCGTCCGCTCTCGGTGATCCAGTCGGTGGTCCAGGCCGGCGCGAGCACCGTCGTCACCTCGACGCGATCAAACCCCGCGTGGAGCAGCGCAGCGATCACGTCGGCGCGGATCAGTTCGGTGGCCGGGCAGCCCGAGTAGGTCGGAGTAAGCACGACGTCGACATGCCCGTCGGCCGCTACGGTGGCGGCACGCAGAATGCCGAGATCGCCGATGGTCACGACCGGAAGCTCCGGATCGGACACTTCGGAACAGATATCGAGCACCGACGCGGAGATCGCGGCGTTCACCACGTGGCGCCGGGATGCATGCGGTGCAGATACTGCATCTCCGCTAGCAAAAAGCCGAAGCACTCGGTATGCACACCGCGGCGGCCGCCGTGCGACGTCCAGACTGTCGGTGGCAACACCAACGTCGCGGCCGCCAGCGCATCATTGATGGCGCGCTCCCAACGCGGCCGCAGTGTCGACGGATCGACCGCGATTCCTTGCCCGGCGAGGCCCTTCTCGATCTCGTCGGTGTCAAACAGCTCAGAGGTAAACGGCCAGAGGCGGTCGACGGCGGCCTGCATGCGACGACGACTGTCATCGGTACCGTCACCGAGACGCACGGTCCATTGCAGCGCGTGGTCGTGGTGATAGGCGGCCTCTTTCACCCCTTTCGCGGCGACCCCCGCAAGCAATTCGTCGGTCGAGCTGATGAGCTCTTCGTACAGAAACAACTGGTAGGTGCTGAAGAACAACTGGCGCGCGATGGTGTGCGCGAAGTCGCCGTTCTCCTGCTCGACGAGGTGCACGTTGCGAAACTCGCGCTCGGTACGCAGATAGGCGAGGTCGTCTTCATCCCGCGTGCCACCTTCGACCACCGCCGCGTAGTCAAGCAGCGCACGGGCTTGGCCGAGTAAGTCGAGGGCGATGTTGGTGAGTGCGATGTCTTCTTCGATCTCAGGTGCGCGCGATGCCCACTCGGAAAGCCGCTGCGACAGAATCAACGCGTCGTCGCCGAGGCGCAGCGCGTAGCTGAACAGCGGAGCTGTCACGGGATCGGCGGCATCGACCGTATCGTCGCTCACATCTGTCGCACCTCCTCCGGCAACTGGTAAAAGGTCGGATGCCTATAAACCTTATCTGCGGCAGGTGCAAAAAACGGATCCTTTTCGTCGGGACTCGATGCGCAAATCATTTCTGAGCGCACCACCCAGATGCTCACGCCCTCGCTCCGACGTGTGTAGACGTCCCGCGCATTCCGCAAGGCCATCGTCTCGTCGGCCGCGTGCAAGCTTCCCGCGTGCACGTGCGAAAGCCCGCGCCGGCCACGGATGAAGACCTCCCACAATGGCAATCCGGCAACTGCAGCAGACGCCGGCGGGCCGGCGGCGGCGCTCACGCGACTGCCTCCCCCGTCGCCATCCGCGCCTGATCGGTCGAGTGTTTAGCGGCGTATGCCACGGCGGCTTCGCGCACCCACCCGCCCTCGTTGTGTGCCCGCACCCGGTGGGCGATGCGCTGCTCGTTGCACGGACCGCCGCCCTTCAGCACCCGATCGAACTCGGCCCAGTCGATTGCGCCGAAGCGGTGCCGCCCGGTCAGCGGATCGAGCTGCAGATCGGGGTCGGGCAGGTCGAGGCCCAACACCTTTGCTTGCGGCACGGTCATATCGACGAACTTCTGCCGCAGCTCGTCATTGGAGAAGCGCTTGATCCCCCACGCGATCGATCGCGCACTGTTGGGCGAATCCACATCTGGCGGCCCGAACATCATCAGCGAGGGCCACCACCATCTGTTGACCGCGTCTTGCGCCATCGCGTGCTGCTCGGCCGTGCCGTTCGACAATGTCAGCAACAGATCGAATCCTTGCCGCTGATGGAAGGATTCTTCTTTGCAGATCCGCACCATCGCTCTGGCATAGGGGCCGAAGGAGCAGCGGCACAGCGGCACTTGGTTGGTGATCGCGGCGCCGTCGACCAGCCAGCCGATCGCACCGACGTCGGCCCAACTCGTGGTCGGATAGTTGAAGATGCTCGAGTACCGCTGCTTGCCCGTGTGCAACAGCTCGAGCAACTCGGCGCGATCGACGCCGAGGGTCTCGGCGGCACCGTAGAGATACAGGCCGTGCCCGGCTTCGTCCTGCACCTTAGCCATCAAGATCGCTTTGCGGCGAAGCGACGGCGCCCGCGTGATCCAGTTCGCTTCGGGCTGCATGCCGATGATCTCCGAGTGCGCATGCTGGGCGATCTGCCGGATCAGCGTCGCCCGGTAGGCCTCAGGCATCCAGTCGCGCGGCTCGATGCGCTCGTCTGCTGTCAGCATGGCGTCGAAGCGCTGGGCGAGCGCGCCGAGCCGATCGTCGTCCGCCATGTCGGCCCCTCTGCGCGACTCAGCATCTACCGACCGAATGTTCGGTCGACGCTGCTGCGATCAGCGTAGGTCGGTCGCAGCGAGCCGGTCAAGCAACCGTCGTCCCGCAGCCCAGGATGTTGTGAGCGTGGCCGATTCTGGTGCATCCAGGGCTGCAAAGGAGGTGCTAGCGCACGCGACGGTCAAAGATGGGGGCATGACCGATAGGGCCCGGACGCCGTGGTGAACCGGCAGCCGCTGCCGCGGCCGCGATCCCGGGCCACCGTGCTGCATGCCGACCTCGACGCCTTTTATGCCTCGGTCGAGCAGATCGACAAGCCGTCGCTGCGCGGCAAACCCGTCGTGGTCAGCGGGCTCGGGCTGCGCGGCGTGGTCGCAACTGCGAGCTACGAGGCACGGGTAGCTGGTGTGCACTCGGCGATGTCGACGATGGAGGCGCGCGGGCGCTGTCCCAAAGCCGCGTTCCTCGCACCGCGGTTCGAGGCCTACCGCGCCGCGAGCGTGATCGTCATGGGCTTCCTGCACGAGCTTTCGCTGCTCGTCGAACCGCTGTCACTCGATGAGGCGTACGTCGATCTCGAGGCCGGCGACCATGCCGACCTATCAGCAGAAGGCGTCAGGAAGATTGCTCGCCAACTCAAGGTTTCGGTACACGCCGCGACAGGCCTGACCGTCTCGGTCGGCATTGGCAGTTCGAAACTGATTGCCAAGATCGCCTCAGAACTCGATAAGCCCGACGGGCTGCGCATCGTGGATGCCGGACAGGAAGACGCCGTGCTGCGACCACTTCCGGTGGGTCGGTTGCCCGGAGTCGGACCGGCGACCGCGGCCAAGCTGCGGGCTATCGGCGTCGCAAGCGTCGCCGAGCTGGCCGAACTCGCTGAGGTCGATGCGATACGTGCCCTCGGCAACAGCCAGGGCCGCGGCCTTTGGTTGCTCGCGCACGGTCTCGACGATCGAGAGGTGACACCGGAACGCGAGTCCAAATCCGTCAGCGTGGAGGACACCTTCGAACACGACATCGCCGACCTCGGGCGCCTTACTGCAGTCGTCGACGGCATGGCCCGCAGGGTCGTCGATCGACTGCGAGGGGCCCGGCTGTCAGGTCGCACCATCTCCGTCAAGGTGCGACTGCACGACTTCACGACCTTGACCCGCTCGGCCACCCTGCCGGCTCCGACCGACGATCCTCGGATCGTGATCCGACTCGCCCGTCAACTACTCACCGATGTCGATGTCAGCGGTGGATTGCGGCTCGTCGGCGTTGGGGTGAGCGGCTTGGCTGACTGGACGCAGGACGACCTATTCGGCGAACTGATCGCCGCCGACCCCGATGACGATCCTGACCCGACCACCGAAGCAACCGCCGACGAAGTCGACGTACACCCGCACGACCGATCGTGGGTCGCGGGCCGTGACGTCTTGCATGCGACGTGGGGACACGGTTGGGTGCAAGGGTCAGGCGCTGGGTGGGTGACCGTGCGTTTCGAGACCCGCGAGACGCCACCGGGTCGGGTGCGATCGTTTCGGGTCGCCGACCCCGACCTCAGGCCGGCGCCACCGGTCGGCTGGTAGTTTGCAGCGGGTCGCAGCTTCATACGTGCAGGAGGAGACGGATGTCGTTCGCGACGCCGACCTTCCTCTGGTTCTTCATGCCGATGGTGCTCGGCGTGTACTGGCTGCTGCCAAGGCGTGCGCGTAACGGCGTCATCGCCATCGCCAGCTTGGTGTTCTATACCTGGGGCGGTCACGCGTTCGTCTTCTTGCTGCTCGCCTGCGTTGGGGTGAACTTCGCCACCGGCATCGCGCTCGATTCAGATCGACCGTTCTTGCAAAGGCATCGGCGGACGGCGCTGGTGACCGCCATCGTTGTCGACGTCGGAGCTCTCGCGGTCTGGAAGTACGCCGACTTTGCCTCGCGCCAGGTGAACTCCCTCACCCGCGCGTTTGGTGGGCACGGCAGCCATGTGCTGCATTTCGTTCTGCCGATCGGCATCTCCTTCTTCACATTCCATCACCTGAGCTATGTGGTCGACGTCTACCGTCGCACCCGCAAACCGCTGCGCAATCTGCTCACGTTCATGACCTACATCCTGATGTTCCCGCAGCTGATCGCCGGGCCGATCGTGCGCTTTCACGAGATCGCCGACCAGCTAGAACAACCCGCGGTAGACCGGGTTGGCGACTTCGCCGCCGGTTTCCCACGGTTCGCGCTCGGGTTGTCCAAGAAGGTGATCGTCGCCGACAACGTCGCGCCACTTGCGAACAGCGTCTTTGCTCTGCACGCCAGTCAGTTGACAACCATGAATGCGTGGCTCGGCGCGTTGGCCTACACGATCCAGCTGTACTTCGACTTCTCTGGCTACTCCGACATGGCGATCGGTCTCGGCCGGATGTTCGGCTTCCAACTCCCCGAGAATTTCAATCGGCCGTACTCCGCGTCCTCCATCACGGATTTTTGGCGGCGGTGGCACATGTCACTGTCGCGCTGGTTTCGCGATTACCTCTACATTCCGCTCGGCGGAAACCGCGGGACGAAGTGGCAGACCTACCGCAATCTCTACATCGTCTTTGCACTGACGGGTTTTTGGCACGGAGCGAACTGGACGTTCCTGATCTGGGGGCTCTACCACGGCACGTTGCTTGTGATCGAACGCGTCACCGGGTGGGGTACCACCGAGTCGAGATGGCAACCGCTCCAGCGCGTTGCGACCCAATTCCTGGTGGTCATCGGGTGGGTCGTCTTTCGGGCCCAAAGCCTGCCGGCCGCGGGTCACATTCTCGGCGCGATGTTCGTGCCGACCGGCCACGGGCTCTCTGCGACGGTGTCGACGGCGCTCACCCATCGCACGCTGCTGATCTTCTTGGCCGCATTGCTGGTGTTCGTGCTGCCGCGCGGATTCGTCATGGGCCGGTTCGTCGAGTTCGGCTCCGGCCGTGCCGCGCTGGCGACGAGGCTCGCCTACGTCGCAGTTATTGCACCGGTGGCGGCCGCGCTCGTTGCCGTGGGCACGTTCAGCCCGTTCCTGTACTACCAGTTCTGAGAGGAGGCGATCATGGACCAGGTGTCCGCTGGCTCGACGGCACGACTGCGGCGCAACCCCGCGCGCCTGCTGATAGCAACGCTGGCGGTCGCCTTCTTCTTCGCCCCTGTGGTCGCGGCCGTCGCGGGTGTGCACGCGCCGACCATCGAGAACCACCAGCTCGGTCGGCTGCCTGACCGAAGCGACGGCTGGCGATCGTTCAGCATTTTCGATCTGTGGGCGACCGATCATCTGCCCCTTCGCAACGTGGCGATCAATGCCAATACCAGCGTCGAACGCGACGTGTTCCGCGAGACTCCCGACTACGGAGCGAACGGAACCGCGACCACGACCACAGCGACCGGCGTGGCTGGCATCTCAGTACCGCAGCCCGTCGCATCGGCGGCCGCCATCCCGGCGTTCCCGACCGTGGTCGGCGGCCTCGATGGCTGGCTCTTCTATGGCACCGATTTTCGAGATGCATGCAATCCGGTGCTCTCGCCGACAGTGATCGCGCAGCAGCTGGGGCGACTGTCCAACATCATCTCGCGAGCCGGCAAGACCGTCGTGGTCATCGTCGCGCCTGACAAGACCAATATCTATCCCGAGTACCTGCCGACGGCCTACCAGGGGACGACGTGCACGTCGAAAGCGGAGACTGGGCTGTGGTCTGCGTTGGCAGCGAACCCGCCGGGCGGATACCGCGACTTGCGGGCAGCGCTCCTTGCTGCAAAGGCACAGGCACCGGCAATGTTGCTGTACCGCAAACTCGACACGCACTGGAACGGCCGCGGCGCTTTGATCTACGCCCACCTGCTGGCCGACAGCCTCAACCCACAGTTGTGGCCCACGCTGAACGTCACGCCGCTCGGAGACAAACCGGCGAACACTGACCTCGCCGCGCTCCTCGGCACGAAGGAAACGGAGCAGGCGCCCGCTTTCGCCGTCAGCCGTCCGGGTGTTGTTCAGACGATCGCGACCACGGGTCAGGTGGCCAATACGACGACAGATGCGCCGCTGGTCACTGGCCGCACCCTGTTCATCAGCGACTCGTTCACCGAGGCCTCCCGGTTTGCCATCAACCCGTTCTTCCAGGACGCCGGATTCATCAACTCGATCGCGGCGCAGACCCAGTTCGACAACCTCGCCTCAGCGATCGGCTCCGCAAAGACCGTCGTGGTGGAGATCGTCGAACGCGACGTCGTTGGCGGCCAGGCGCCGATTCTCGAAAGCGACGTACTCGACCGGCTCGCACGCAGCTTGGGTGAAGGATGACCACATGACACACCGCACGCTGATGCTTCCTGGCACCGACGAGGTTGTCCCGGCCGATGAGGTGACCCCCGACGGCTCCGTGCGGGGGGCGGTGATCGTCGTCCAGGAAGCCTTTGGGGTGAACGACCACATCGTCGACGTGTGTCACCGATTCGCGGCCGCCGGCTACCACGCTGTCGCGCCGCACCTGTTCCACCGCGACGGCATCAACGCATTGCCGTACCAACTCGAGCTGGCGCTTCCGCATCTGGGGGCGTTAACAGCCGACGGCATTCGCCACGACCTGGCGGCGACCGGCGATCACCTTGCAACGCAAGGGTTTGCACTGTCGGCGACCGGCATCGTGGGGTTCTGCATGGGGGGCTCCATCTCCTTCGTTGCAGCCGCTGAAACACCGTACGGCGCAGCCGTCACGTTCTACGGCAGCGGCGTGAGTGCGGGCCGCTTTGGCTTCCGGTCGATGAGCGACCTCGCCGTTGAGGTGCAGTCACCCTGGCTCGGCCTGTACGGCGATCTCGACCCTGGCATTCCGATCGAGGAGGTCGAAAAGCTGCGCACGGCGGTGGCGGGCGCCACGGTACCGACGTCCGTGATTCGTTACGCCGACGCAGGCCACGGATTCCACTGCGACGCCCGACCAGGCAACTACCACGAGGCGGCCGCGACAGATGCGTGGAGCAAGACGCTCGACTGGCTCGCCCGCTACCTCGTAACCTAGCCCCGCACACGCCGGCGACCGCCGCCCGCGCCCCCGGGCCGATCTTCGGAGCTCTGCGGTTATTCCAGCGACCCCTACGACTCCGACAATCCGGGGGCCGCGGACGCTTTCGGTCGGCTCGGGTTAGCGCAGGCCGAGGATCTCGACGAGGGTGCGGGCCGCCGGCCCACCTTCGTCGAGCGCGATCTGCAGAGCTGCCGGCACGTTGAGGTCGTCGCGCAGCGCGTTCAGTACGGCCTCCTGGGCGGCCGTACCGTCGCCGCTCCCTCGTGCCGGTCGCGCCGACACCCCGAACAGCAGCTCGAGTTCGGCCTCGACGACATCGAGTTGCGCAGCCTCGAACGGCCAGCTGTCGCCGAATCGGCGGCGCACCAGCAGCAGCCGTAGTGCACCCGCTGTGTGTGCCGCGAGCACATCAGACACGAGCACCAGGTTGCGCGCCGACTTGGCCATCTTGGCCTCGCCAGCGCGCACCATGCCGACATGCATCCAGGACCTCGCAAATGGTCGGACGCCGCTGAACGCTTCGGCTTGCGCCGCTTCGTAGGCATGATGCGGAAAGCGCAGATCGGCACCGCCGGCGTGCAGATCGACGGACGAGCCGTACGTCGACAGCGCCATCGCGGTGCATTCGGCATGCCAACCCGGTCTGCCCTCGCCCCACGGGCTCGGCCACGCCGGCGAGCCCGGATCGGTCGCTCGCCAGACTGCGACGTCGAAGGGAGTGTCCTTCGCCGGATCGTCAGGCTCGTCGTGAAACTCCGACAACAACGCGAGCGCCTCGTCGTTACTAAGTCCTGCGCTGGCGGGCAACTCGCCGCCGCGGAAGTACACCGACCCATCGCGCACATACGCGTGGCCGCCGTCAACAAGGGCCGACGCGAGCGCGACGACCTGCCGCACGAAGTTGTGTGCGCGAGGTTCGTGAGCCGGTCGCCGGACGCCGAGTAACGCCATGTCTTGCTCGAACTGGAACTGCTGCACAGCGGCAAACGCGTCGTAGGGCGCGCCGGCTCGCCGAGCCGCGGCAAGCAGCACGTCGTCGACATCGGTGACATTGCGGCAGACCTCGACCTCGGTACCCAGATGACGAAGCAGCCGACCGACGACGTCGACCCAGACGTAGGTGGCCGCGTGACCCAGGTGCGTGACGTCATAGGGCGTAACGCCGCACACGTAGATGCGGGCCTTGCCCATCAACGGCAGCGACCGGCCGGCGATCCGGACGGGTCGTAGCTGCTGGTCTAACGCGACCGGCACGCCAGCTCCCTCAACACCCTGAGTTGGGCGCGACGATCGGCCCGCTTCGCAGCCTGCCAGAGTCGGCGCCTTCGTGCCCACAGGGGTGGGTCACCCTGCGGGTGGAGACCTCTGGGTACGAAGCGAGGCACCGTCATGGCGATGCCCATCGTGCCCTACGTATGCGCGTCTTCACTGACGGCGGCGTCCGTGGTCGGGGTCGTGGGCCGGCTCGCCAGCCGAACGGTGTAGCCGACCCCGCGCACGGTGTGAATCAACGGCGGTCCGTCGATATCGACCTTCTTGCGCAGGTAGCTGATGTAGGTCTCGAGCACACCGGAGTCACCACCGAAGTCGTAATCCCATACGTGGTCGAGCAGCTGAGCGCGGCTCAGTACCTTGCGCGCGTTGACCAGGAGGTAATGCAGCAGCCGGTATTCGGTCGCGGTGAGTTCGATGAGGCGGCCGCCGCGGAACACCTCGCGGGTGTCGTCGTCCATCTCGAGATCGCTGAACGAGACCCTGGTGCCGCGGCCGGTACCGTGACTGCGTCTCAGCACGGCATGCACGCGAGCCACCAACTCGGCCAGCGAGAACGGTTTCGTCACGTAGTCGTCGCCGCCGACATTGAGGCCGAGCACCTTGTCATCGGTCGCGTCGCGCGCCGTGAGGAACAGCACCGGAACGCTCTTGCCTTTGGCCGCCAGCCGGCGGGCCACCTCGAAACCATCGAAGTCGGGCAACATGACATCGAGCACCACGAGATCGGGCCGCGACAACTCCACGGCCTCAAGCGCCTCATTGCCCGTGCCGGCCGTGCTGACCTCGAATCCCTCGAACCGCAAGGCGGTCGCGACCAGATCAGCGATGCTCGGTTCGTCGTCGACAACCAAGATGCGGTGCGGCGCAGGTGTTGCGTTCGTCGGCACAACTCCACCTTCCTTCGAGCGCACCGCGGTCGGTCGACGACTCGACTATCTCCTCACCCTGTCGCCGTGACCTGCACAGGGCCTGAGAGAAACCTGGACGCATCCTGGGAATCCGACAGCCCGCCACCATGCGGCTCAGCCCAGTACGACGACCTGCCGCTGCTCGTGCGACCGGCGAGCGGCCTCGATGATGCGAAGGCCCTCGATGCTGTCGCGCGGGTCGACGGGCAGCGGACCCTCGCCGCGAAGCGCCACCGCAACCCCTGCGTAGTACCGCTGATAGGCGCCTGCCTCGGTGGCCACCGGCGTCGCATCATCGCCCACGCCGAGGGTGCCCCACTGGGTCTCGTTCTCGTTTCCCCAGGTGGCGTCGCGGTCAGGGCGGCCGCCCGCGCGCAGCGCGTCTTCCTGCACATCGAGGCCGTGCTTGACGTACGCAGCGCGACTGCCGAGCACCCGAAGCCGAGGTGCTAGATCAGACGCGACAGCACTGCACCAGAGATGGCTCCGAACACCGGACACGTGCGTCAACGCCACAAAGACATCGTCAGCGGTCTGCACGCCCTCGCGACGCTCGTCGATCTCGGCATACACCTGCGTCACCGGTCCAAAGACAACCAACGCCTGGTCGATCAGGTGCGCGCCGAGATCGAACAGCAACCCGCCGGCGTCCGCCTCGTCACCACTTTCGCGCCAACCGTCCTTGATCACCGGGCGCCATCGCTCGAACCTCGACTCGAAACGGGTGATGTCACCGAGCGCGCCTTCACCGAGCAATCGCTGCAGGGTCAGGAAATCGCCGTCCCATCGACGGTTTTGAAAAACACTGAGCGGGACGCCGTGGGCGGCCGCCGCATCGACCACCGACTGGGCCTCCCCCACCGTGACCGCAAACGGCTTGTCGACGACGACCGGAACGCCGGCCGCGATCGCGGCGTGCGCGATCGGTGCGTGCAGGCGGTTCGGGGTGGCGATCACAACCAAGTCGATCTCGTCGGCCCGGGGCCACACCTCGTCGACACTGTCGAATACCCGGACGCCGTCGTACGCGAGCCGCGCCTGCGAGGCGCGTTCCGCGTTGCTCGTCACGACGGCCGAGACCGTCATGCCCGCGGTCGCCGCGACGAGCGGGGCGTGGAACACCGAACCGGCGAGTCCGTAACCGACGATGGCCACCCGCAACGGTTGATCGCTCATGCGCCCATCGTGCCCGACCGACTCGGGCTCGTACCGGGCGGTCAGGTGCTTGCACTGACCCGGGAGATCCCGATGCCGCCTTCGGTGCTCGCGCCGTAGCGCGCTTTCTCTTTCTTGAGATCGAGGTGACCGATGGTGCTGCGGGCGTCGAGCGCGTCGTCGGAGAGGCGGTCGGCCGGGATCAGCCAGACGATCTCGAACTCGAGGCCGTTCGGATCTTTGCCGTACAGGCTCTTGGTGGTGCCGTGGTCGGAACTCCCGACCAAGGCGTCAGCGGCGGCCAACGCCGCAGCCGTCTTCTCGAGTTCGGCGAGCGTGTCGACCTCCCACGCCAGGTGGTAGAGCCCGACGGTCGTACGGCCGGCACCCGAAGGTCCCGCTGCCGCACCGATCTCGAACAAGCCGAGATCGTGGTCGTTAGTCGAGCCGGGCGCTTGCAGAAACGCCGCGCCGCGAAAGCCCTCAGGTGTCATCGGGATGAGCTGGAAACCCAGCACCTGCGTATAAAACTGCACAGACTCGTCGAGGTTGCGCACGTAGAGCACCGCGTGGTTGAGCCGAAAGATTCCCATAGACGAACCCTACTGCATAATAGTTGAACATTCAACTGATGTGCAGAAAGCGTGGCATCAGTCCGTCAGCAGGTGAGCGCGGTCTTGATCAACGCGGCGTAGGGCGCCCGGCCGGCCATCTTCAGGTGCACCCCGTCGGGGGTGAGCCAGGTCGGGTGCGTGTTCGCCGCGATATCCCAGTTGACCAGCACCGCATTGGGATGTGCCTTCACTACCACGGGGAACATGGCGTTGTTCGGCGGTTCCCACGGTCGGGCCATGTGGTTGTTGACGACCACGACCTTCTGCCGATCACCGAGCTCGGTCAGCACCGCATCGAGTTCTTTGGAGCTGACGATGCCGTTGGTGCCGGTCTCGATGACGACGTCGGTGCCCAGGTGCGCGGCTGCGCGCAAGGCCGCGATCTCGGCGAACACCGATTTCGCCTGCCAACCGACCACCGCGTACACCTCGGTGCCGGGGCACACCAGCTGCAGTGCCTTTGCCGCATCGAGCATGACTGAGTCGCCAACGGCACTGACGGTCGGTGGGCTGGCTCCCCTCGGGATCGGCGGCGGCCGGGTCGAAACCGCGGGCGGGGAATGGGTGGCGCGCGAGGCGGGCGTCACATGCGTGACGTTGACCACTGCTGCAGATGGCGCCGACGCGGTCGGCCGCAGAATAGTCGGCGTCGAACTCGCTGGCTGCGAAACAGCAGGCGGCGACGCGACCGCCGGGATCATCGGCGCCACCGAACCGACCGGCGCGGCCACGGTGTGTTGCACACGCGCAGGGGTACGGGCCACGCGGGTTGACACGAATGTCGTGGTGCCGACCACTGCAAGGACGCCGAGCACCGCGCCAAGCACCGGTGCCGCCGACCGCAATCTGACAAAAGCCGGTCGCGGTCGACGCGCCGTCTGTGCACGACCCCGCCGCATCGGAACCTCGACGAGCCGGTAGCTCAGCTCGGCCAGCACGACAGTGATGGCAAGCCGGACGACGAGGGCAGCGGTGCCCGTCAGCGGCCAGTCGAGCCCCGGCCTGGTGTAGACGAACACCGGCCAGTGCCAGAGGTAGAGCCCGTATGACCTGGTGCCGATCCAGCGCATCGGTGCCACGTCGAGCAGCTGGCCGAGCCGACTGCCCTGCGCCGATGCCGTCGTGACCACGACGACTGCAACCGCACCGAACGCGAGGAAGCCGCCACGGTAGAGGCTCGGTGTGTAGTAGCCGCACGCGTGCATCGCCCAGCACAACGCCGCCAGGCCGAGTAGTCCGATCACATCGAACCCGACCCGCATCGCAGCGGGCACCGACTTGTCGGGCCGACGAGACCGGTTCGCGAGCCCGGCCACGATCGCGGCGGCTGCGGCGCCGAGCAACAGTGAGCTGGCATGCGTGTCGGTGCCGAAATAGAGCCGCGAGGAGTCGGTGTCGAACGGCACGTTGCCCTTCACCGCCAGCGCCCGCATCCAGAATGCTGAGCCGAGCGCGCCAGCAATCGCCACCGCCGCGATCCACCGCAGGCGCGCACGCATCGCGAGCAAGCCGATCAACACGATCGGCCAGATCAGGTAGAACTGCTCTTCGACCGCGAGCGACCACAGATGTTGGAACGGCGACGGGCGACCGACCGCGACAAGGTATGAGCGGTGGTGCAAAACGAACCACCAGTTCGAGACATAACCCAGAGCCGCGACCACGTCGCCGCGAGCCTGGGTCAGGTCGCCACGGAAGAGCACCGCCATGAAACCGACTGCCGCCGCCAGCATCGCGATCAAGGCCGGTAGCAGCCGACGCGCGCGGCGGAGGTAGAACCGCCCGAGGGTGATGCGGCCCTCGCGGCGCGCCTCGCTCAGCAGGATCGAGGTGATGAGGAAGCCCGAGATGACGAAGAACAGATCCACGCCGAGGAATCCGCCGGCCGCGGACGGCACGTCCGCGTGGAAGAGCAGCACGCCGATGATCGCGATCGCGCGCAAGCCGTCAAGCCCGGGGAAATGGTGATGGCCGGCCGGCTCACCGCGCGGGATCACGGACTGCTGCCCGGTGCTCCGTGTGACCGCGATGCCGTCCGCAGTCTTCAAGACAACCCCTGCCACCGTGTCGTCGAGCGCCAAGCCGTCCGCGATTGTGTCACTGCATCGGGTGTTCCCCCGGCGTTCTTGACCGGCGCGCCGCAACCGTTGCCCGATCGAGTTCGAAGCCCGATCCAGTCGGCCGCGCGCAGCATGCCAAGACGACGCGCGCCGGTCGAAAAAGGTTGCGTCTCGAGACCGTGTTCTTGGTTGAGTACTCAGCCGAAGGTGAGGAGCGCGTCGGACGACCGCTCCAGCAAATCGGCCAGCGAATTCGTGGCGTCGACAATCTCGTCGGTCTCGGCTAGCAGCAGCGTCGTGACACCGACAGGATCGCGCGATCCGGCCTCGACGAGCTCGTGGTGCAAGGCCCGCAGCGGCTGCCGCACGATCGTGACCCGGCCGAACCGCAACCGGGCCGCAGCCGCGCCAAGTTCGGCATCGATCCCCGCCGCCAACTCGGTCAGCACCGAGGGGACGCCGTCGGGCACCGCGACCGGCGACAGTCGCAGCGTGTGCGCCGCAATGGCAAGCCGGCGAAAGGTCGCCAGAAGTTCACCGGTCAACGGGTGGTCGATCCGCCGCGAGGTCGGGTCCCCAAGCGATCGCTCGATCGCCGCTTCGGCATTGGTTCGTGCCAATCGGACGGCGCGGCCAGCCCCGGCTGCGCCGGTCGGATCGGCCGCCGCGTCGATCGGAAATCGAAGAACCAGCCCGACGTAGCGGCGCGTCGTATCGGCCAGGTCGGCGACGGCATCGCCGACTCGGCGTCGTCCCCATGTCGGCCATACGGCATACGCGCCGAGGGCAAGACCCGCGCCGAGCACCGTGGACACCAGGCGGTCGCGCGCAGCTGCGGCCGTGTTGGGGTCGATCCCGGCGAGCAGGAAAATCACCGCACCGGTGACCGCGACACTGAAGGCTGCATAGCTGGCGCTGAAGAGCGTTCCGGCAAGTCCGCCGAACAGGCCCACCAAAACCACGAGCGCCCAGCCGTGCGGATGGGCGACAAGGGCGATCGTGGTGGCGATGCCCACCCCGACGAACGTCCCAATCGC
>Ga0080027_10000059_pt1 | contig 43305 bp, 34 predicted proteins | sample OrgsoiDNA2013046_FD_70962 | JGI IMG/M metagenome (GOLD analysis project Ga0080027, IMG submission 70962) | Permafrost soil microbial communities from the Arctic, to analyse light accelerated degradation of dissolved organic matter (DOM) -... | ecosystem: Environmental > Terrestrial > Soil >... | reverse complement strand
CGATCCGGCCATTCCGCCAATGCCCACGACAGAACTCAAAATTTGTTTTGGAAATATATCAGAGGCGAGGGTGAAAATATTTGCACTCCAGGCCTGATGCGCGGCGGCTGCCAGGCTGATCAGCGCCACTGCCGGCCAGATACCAGTCGTATACCGTACAAAAAAAACCGGAACCACACAGCAGGCAAATAAAAGCATGGCATATTTTCTCGCCTTATAAACGGGCGATCCCCTTTTTATCAGCCATCCGGATAAATATCCGCCGAGGATGGATCCGAAACTGGCAACGACATACACGGTGGATACATGAATAGCCGATTTCGTGATATTCAGATGATAGGTCGAATTAAAATAAGAGGGAATCCAGAAAAGATAAAACCACCAGATGGGATCTGTCAGGAATTTACCCAACAGAATGGCCCAGGTTTGACGAATACGAAACAGCCCCCACCAGCTGCTGGTCCTGCTCTTTTCCGTGAGCAGGTCTTCATTGCCGGAAACGATGGGCGGTATATCCCTTGTTATATTTTCTTCGGCACCCACATCGCTGTTGATATATTCAAACTCCGCAGGGGATAGTCTTTTCTGTTTCGACGGAATTTCATACAACCACCACCAGCCTGTTAACCAGATAAATCCCAGCGCGCCTGTCCACAGAAAAGCGGGCTTCCATCCATAGCGGGAAAATATCAGGGCAATCAAAGGGGGACCGATAATCGCTGCAATATTGGTTCCACTGTTAAATATGCCGGTTGCAAAAGCGCGGTCCCTTTTCGGAAACCATTCAGCGACGGCTTTGATGGCAGCAGGGAAATTTCCTCCTTCTCCCAAACCCAGGGCAGTTCGGGCGAATGCAAATCCCAGTGTCCCGGTTGCGAGTGCATGACACATCGCCGCGATACTCCAGATGATGACGGAAATCGCATACCCCAGGCGCGTTCCGATCTTGTCGATCAGCCGGCCGAATAATAATAATGAAATGGCATAGGCACTGGCAAAAGCCATTACGATCCGGCTATAATCTTTTTCTGACCAGCTGAAATCATGGGCCAGATTGTCTTTCAGCAATCCGATCACCTGGCGGTCGAGGTAATTAATAGTGGTAGCAAAAAAAAGCAGGGTCACCACCACCCACCGGTATTTTCCCATTGGCTGCCGCATCGCTTAAAATTTTAAACTAAGGAAGCCCGGATCGCGGCAATTTGTTTTAAAAGCGCGCTGGTATTTGATTTTAATTGTTTCCAGTCCTTTTTTTCCACAATAGAATGACTGATCAGGCTGCCTCCCATCCCAACGACTGTCGCACCCGCTTTAAACCAGAACTCCATATTGCCCGCATCCACCCCGCCAGTCGGCATGAACAGAAGATCCGGAAAAACTTCCCGGCAGGATTTAATGAATCCGGGGCCGGATGAACTGGCCGGAAATAATTTGACCAGGGAAATATCATCGTAAATCGCCAGCATAAATTCAGTGGGTGTAATACAACCCGGAATCCATAAGATATTTTCATTGAAGGAAAACTTGGACAACTCCCGGGTATAACCCGGGCTCACCAAAAAATCAGCGCCGTTCTGAATGGCCTTCTCCGCCGATTTTGGATCCAGCAGGGTTCCCATACCCAATATCAGATCAGGAAATTTTTTATAGGTTTCCTTTTTTATGCTCCTCAGATTTTTCAACGCCTGTTTCCCGCGGTTTGTATATTCAATTACCCGGATTCCTGCATCGTACAATGCCTGCAGGATTTCAATACTGGTTTCTTCATCCGGATGATAAAACAAAGGTATCACACCCTGCTGAATAATGGCTTTGATGACTTTTTCTTTATTCATACTTTTTCATTCTTTCCTGAATGGTTTTCAGATCCTGTTCCGTTGCGTCACCCGTTTCAAAAAATTTACCAAACCCTGCCGCGACAGCAAACTGAATACAATCCTTTTCCGGCAGATCTGTGTACAATCCATAAATTAATCCCGCCATAAAACAATCTCCCGTTCCCACTTTGTCCATAATTTTCTCACTTCTGTATTCGGAAGAATCTGACCAGTGATGTTCTGAATACAAAGAGCCATAATATAAAATACCCTGTTCCCCTTCTTCAAACCGGAATGTACAGGCCACGGTTTTGACCCGCGCTAACCGCTTTAATATGCGCGCCGAAGTCTGGTGCGCATGCTGAAGATAACCCGTTTTATCTTTGGTTTTCAGAAGCGCCGGATCCAGCGGGATGGCGAGCAGATCATGGGCAGACCAGATATTGCCCATGACCACATCACAATAAGGCAGAAGTTCCCCCATCACGTCATGGGGTTTCCGTTGCTTCCATAATTTCGGGCGATGATTCAGGTCGATGGATATCGTGATATTTCTTTTAGAAGCAGCCTGCACAGCCTCCAGACAAACCGCTGCCACCGATTCATTTAATGCCGGACTGATCGCACTGAAATGAAACCAGGAGACCCCCTGCAGGATCTGATCCCAGTTGAACATTCCCTTTTCCAATTCTGCAAATGATGAGTGTGAACGGTCATATATAACCGAACTATTTTTCAGGTCGCTGCCCTGCGCCAGGTAATAACTACCGATCCGGTCGCCGGAAAATAAAATCGTGTCGGTCTGAATTTGTTTTTCCTTCAGCGAATCAATGATATTTTGAGACAATGCATTGGAAGGAAGGGTAGTGCAATAGGATACCGGCAGATTCCATTTCGCCAGGGCGGAGGCAACATTCAACTCAGCGCCGCCCAGGAAGACCGGTATCTGTTTCTCCTTCAGCCATCGTCCTTCCATTGCCGGCGAAAACCGGAGTAGGGCTTCCCCAAAACACAAAATTTTTCCCATGGTTCCTGTTTAAATCGCCCGATTATTTCCCGTCCCGGTCAAAAAAATCCCGCGCATTCAAATAACAAATGTCCCGGATTATTTTCCCGGTCCATTCCGGATCATCGGGCAGCTCGCCTTTTTCCATTTCTTCGCCGAACAGATTACAGAGTATCCGCCGGAAATATTCGTGTCTCGGATAGGAAAGAAAACTCCGTGAATCCGTCACCATGCCTACGAAGCGGCTGATCAGTCCCATATTCGACAAGGCATTCAGCTGTTTGATGATGCCCTCTTTCTGATCCATAAACCACCAGGCAGCGCCCCATTGTACTTTTCCGGGCACCGATCCGTCGTTAAAGTTACCAATCATCGTGGCCATCATTTCATTATCCGCCGGATTATTATTGTACAGAATGGTGCGGGCCAGCCGGTTATTTTTATCCAGCGCATTCAGAAAAACACTCAGGCCCCTTGCCTGTGGAAAATCACCGATGGAATCCCATCCGGTATCCGGACCCAGCTCCCGCATTCCACGGCTGTTATTATTTCGCAGGGCACCCAGATGAAACTGCTGTACCCATTTTTTTTCATGGTCCCATTCGGCGAACTGCAGCAGCAGGGCAGACTGGAATTTTTTTATCTCTTCCCGCTCCGGCTTCTTACCAGAAAATACTTTTGTAAAAATATTTTGCAGCTCCGGTTCTGTCCACGCCACATCATAAAATTGTTCGAGCCCGTGATCCGACAGCCGGCAACCCTGCGCATGAAAAAAATCATGGCGGCTTTTCAGCGCATCCAGCAAATGGGACCGGGAGCTGATAGAAATATTCGCCGCCCTGCCCAGTTTTTCAAGATATATTTTATATGCGGCCGGATCATGGATCGCGGCGGACTGGTCGGGCCGGAATGTCGGCAATACATTTACCGGGAATGATTGTTTTTGAAGCGATTGGTGATATTCAAGTGAATCCGCGGGATCATCGGTTGTGCAAACCCACTCCACTTTCATTTTTGTCAGTAGTCCCTGTACGGAGAATTCGGATGTTTGCAATTGCAGATTAACTGCTTCATATATTTCCGGCGCAGATTTTTCATTGAGTATGGTATCGATTCCGAAATATCTTTTCAGTTCGAGATGCGTCCAGTGATAAAGCGGATTGCGTATTGTATAGGGAACTGTTTCCGCCCATTTCACAAATTTCTCCAGATCGCTTTTTCCGCCCGTGATATAAGACTCATCCACGCCGTTGGCGCGCATGGCCCGCCACTTGTAATGATCTCCGCGCAGCCAGGCTTCCGTCAGATTTTCGAAGCGGTGATTTTCGGCGATCTCTAATGGCGGCAGGTGACAATGGTAATCGATGATGGGCAGTGCGGCTGCATGATCCTGGTATAAACGCCTGGACGTTTCCGTTTCCAGCAAAAAATCTTCGGAAAGAAATTTCTTCATAATGATTATAATGATACCCCTCTTTTCCAGGGAATAAAATCGTCCTGGTTCAGCAGCACCGCCTTGGGCGTGATCTCCCCGCTGGCCGCCCGGATACAATAAGATAAAATCTCACTGCCCATTTCTTCGATGGTCTTCTCTCCTTCAATGATGGCCCCGGTATCGATGTCGATGATGTCCGGCATGCGGCGGGCAAGGGTGGAATTGGTGGAGATCTTGATCGTCGGACAAACGGGATTGCCGGTGGGCGTACCGAGTCCGGTTGTAAACAGGATCAGCGTAGCGCCCGATGCCGCCTGACCCGTGGTGGCTTCCACATCATTGCCCGGCGTACAAACCAGGCTAAGACCGGGTTTCAGCGCAGGCTCCGTATAGTCGAGCACATCCACGACAGGTGCGTTGCCGCCTTTTTTTGCTGCACCGGCAGACTTCATCGCATCGGTGATCAGTCCGTCTTTTATATTTCCGGGAGAAGGGTTCATATGGAATCCGGACCCTGCGCGCTGTGCAGATGCTTCATAATCTTTCATCAGGCTGATGAATTTCCGCGCGACAGTTTCATTCACTGAACGGTCCACCAGCTCCTGCTCAACCCCGCAGAGCTCGGGAAATTCTGCCAGCAATACCTTTCCGCCCAATGCCACGAGCATGTCTGCACAATAGCCCACGGCGGGATTCGCGGTGATGCCGCTGAACCCATCACTACCGCCACATTTCACGCCGATACAAAGTTTATCCAGCGATGCCGGTTTCCGCTCCAGCTGATTGATTTCGATCAGTCCTTCAAAGGTTTTCCGGATCGCTTCCTGAATGAGATTTTCTTCGCTCTGCGACTGCTGCTGTTCAAAAACAAAAACCGGTTTGCCGAACTGCGGATCGAGATTTTTTATATCGTCGAGCAATTCGCTTGTCTGCAGATGCTGACAACCCAGACTCAAAATCGTAATGCCGCCAACGTTGGGATGGTTGGCATAGGCCGCCAGCAATTTGCCCAGCACGGCGGAATCCTGGCGGATGCCGCCACAACCCCCTTCGTGATTGAGAAAACGGATGCCATCCACATTTTTAAAAACACGGGAACGGATATGCGTAGACGCAAAAGAAGGGGTGTCGGGATCCGTTATTTTTTTCCCTTCTTGCTGCGCCAGGATCAGTTCCCGGGTGAAGGATTTATATTTTTCTGTGACGGAATACCCGAGTTCGTCCTGCAACACTTCCCGGATCACGTCGAGGTTGCGGTTCTCACAGAATACCGTCGGAATAAATAACCAGTAGTTAGCCGTACCCACGCGGCCATCGCTTCGATGATAACCGTTAAAATGCGCATTCCTGAATGCAGAAACATCCGGTGGCACCCATTGATAGATAGCGTTCCGGAAATCAAAAGCGCCGGAAGCGTGTTTCAGATTTTCGGTGGACACGCGACTGCCTGCGGTGACGGCAGACTGTGTTTTGCCCACCAGCACTCCGTACATAATCACCCCGGTACCCGCCGGTGCGTCCTGCATATAAAATTTATGTTTGGCGGGGATATTCTCCCGTAACGTATATGCGTGCCCGTTATAGGAAACGGTTTCGCCCGCCTGCAGGTTTTTCAATGCGACCAGGATGGAATCTGCCGGATGTATTTTCAGAATGCTGGTTTTCATCAATGATTTCCGCTTGAATGGTGCGTACCCAAATTTACGGAAGCCGGACTCATAATTTTTTAAAACTATATTTGTTGGGCGATGATGCCATATATGAAATATCTCTTTTCCCTTATCGTTTGTTTGATCGCCTTTACGGGGCGGATCCTGGCCCAGGACAGCACCACAGCCATCCGGCTGGATCAGGAGGGATTCTATCCCGGTGCGCCCAAGATAGCCGTCATTGTTTATTCCGGTAATACTCCTTCATCCATTCCAGGAACCGTATTTTTTGTGCTCCGGGAAAATGGGGGAGATACGGTTTTCCGGGGGAAATTATCCGGTCTTCGTCCGTCGAACAATTCTTCCCTGTCTACCCGCATCGCTGATTTCAGCGAACTAAAGCAGCAGGGCAGCTTCCGGATCCTTGTTCCCGGACTCCGGGATTCTTATTACTTCAGGATAAAAGAAAAAGTACACCGGCCGGCAGCCCTGGCATCGCTGAAAGCATTTTATTATTTGCGGGCCTCGATGGCGCTGGATCCTGTTTTTGCCGGCAAATGGAGCCGCGCAGCAGGACATCCGGACGATTCGGTGATCATCCACCCATCCGCTGTTTCTGCAAACCGGAAAGCGGGCACGATCATCGCGACGCCCGGCGGATGGTATGATGCAGGCGATTACAATAAATATATCGTGAACTCCGGCATCAGTACGGCCACGCTGCTATCGGCTTATGAGGATTTCGAAAAATATTTCGACACCCTGCAAACGAATATTCCATCGGTCGGTCACGGCATACCGGATATCCTGAACGAAATAATCTATAATCTGCGGTGGATGCTGACGATGCAGGATCCGGATGACGGCGGCGTGTACAACAAATGCACCAGTGCGAAATTCGATGCCATGGAAATGCCGTCGGCGGATCATCTTCTGCGTTATGTGGTGCAGAAAGGAACGGCAGCCACCCTGGATTTTGCCGCTGTAACGGCCCAGGCCGCACGCATTTTTAAAAAATATGGGAAAGAATTGCCGGGACTCAGTGATAGTTGTCTGACTGCGTCAAAGAAAGCCTGGAACTGGTCACTTTTACATCCGGACATGGCCTATGATCAGCAGGCCATGAATGCATTGTATGAACCGAAGATAACCACCGGGGGGTATGGCGACCGGACCTTTTCCGACGAACGGTTCTGGGCCGCGAGCGAATTATTTATCACCACGGGCAGTATGAATTACTATGATTCCCTTGTCGATTATATCAATAAACCCTTTGGCCTGCCTTCCTGGTCTCAGACCGGCCTGCTGGGATATTACAGCCTGATCCGGAATAAGGAAAAAATGTCGAAGGGCGAAGAGGACAGCCTGCGCAACCGGTTGATCCGCATGACCGATGATTATATCCGCCTATCCGCGCAGAACGCCTTTCTAACGGTCATGGGCGGCCGAAAATCAGATTTCGTCTGGGGCAGCAATGCGAATGCCGCCAACCAGGGCATCCTGCTCCTGCAGGTGTATTTGTTCACGCACGATAAAAAATACCTGGACGCCGCGCTGGGAAACCTGGAATATATCTGCGGGCGGAATGCTACTGGATATTGTTTTATCACCGGCATCGGCAGTTTTTCCATCCGCCATCCGCATCACCGGCCTTCGGTTGCGGATGGTATTGATGATCCCATACCCGGACTCATGGCCGGCGGACCGAATCCGGGACAGCAGGATCATTGTCATTATGATTTTCACGAAGCCGAAACCGCCTATGTCGATTCCGACTGCGCCTATGCGTCAAACGAAATCGCCATCAACTGGAACGCACCTTTGGTTTATCTCGCGAATGCGGTGGAGGCGCTTATAACGAGTCGTTGATTGCGTGAAGCTTTAACTGCCAACTGCCAACTGCCAACTGTCAACCTAAAAAAAGTATGCAAAACATAAAGATAGCAACAGCGCAGTTCGAGAACCGATCAGGCGACAAAGCCTATAATTTATCTGTGATGGACCGGTTGTCGAAAAAAGCCGCTGAAGCGGGTGCCGATGCCATTTCTTTTCACGAATGTTCCGTGACCGGTTATTCCTTTGCAAGAAAACTTTCCCGTGAACAGCTCTTTGATCTTTGCGAATTCATTCCTGATGGAGAAAGTATACGCAGCCTGCAAAAGATTGCCCAGAAAAATCAGATTACCCTCCTGGCCGGGCTTTTTGAAAAAGACACCGCGGGGGATATTTATAAAGCTTATGTGTGCGTGGATAAAACCGGACTGATTGCCAAACACCGCAAGCTGCATCCCTTCGTGAACAAACATATTTTACCCGGCAGCGAATACACCGTTTTCAAGCTGCGCGGCTGGACCTGCGGCATACTGATCTGTTATGATAACAATATTATTGAGAACGTGCGGGCGACCAAACTGCTGGGTGCGGATATTATTTTCATGCCCCATGTGACCATGTGTACACCCTCTACCCGACCCGGCGCCGGATTCGTTGATCCCGCGCTCTGGACAAACCGCGAAACCGACCCGACTTCGCTGCGGATCGAGTTCGACGGACTGAAAGGCCGGAGCTGGCTGATGAAATGGCTCCCGGCCCGGGCTTATGATAATGCCGTGTATGCGGTCTTTTCGAACCCGATCGGAATGGACGACGACCAGTTAAAATGCGGCTGTTCCATGATACTGGATCCTTACGGAGATATCCTGGCCGAATGCCGCCGTTTTTCAGATGAATTCGTGATGGCTACCCTTTCCCCGGATAAGCTGGAACTGGCCGGCGGCTACCGCTATATGAAAGCCCGGCGGCCAGAATTGTATAAAGATATCATCGGTAAATCTCATATAGCGGAACAAAAAGTTTCCTGGCTTGACCAGGCAAGAAGCAGGAAGCTGGATGCCTGAGACTCAGGGGGAAATTGCTGGCTTCGTGCTGCCTGCATCCAGCATCCTGCCTTTCAATTTCTGATTTCATAAATCGATTCTGAACACTTACTTTTGCTGCCCGGTAACGACGAGTTCGGGGCGTAGCGTAGCCCGGTTATCGCGCCTGGTTTGGGACCAGGAGGTCGCAAGTTCGAATCTTGCCGCCCCGACAAACAGAAATACAAACCTTTCCGCTTTAGCGGGAAGGTTTTGTTGTTTTACGCATATTCCAGTCTAACTATAAGACTGGTGTTTTTTCAAACTATTGATTTGGAAAGATAGGGGTTAATACATTTTCATAACTAAATTTTGGACTAGGTAAATAATCAATTATAAAAACTCTTTTATTTGTCATTGACAAATACCATCTTCCTAATTGTGGGTCATACATCCTCGCCCCATAATCATATTCCTCCAACCCCGTTCCATCAGAAAATTCCTGATTCTGCAGTTCCTTACCATTGTATTTATAATTATTCTGGATGTATTTCGGCTTCAGCGCTTTGCTGGAAATCCCCGCCATCGTCAACCCAAAGGGACAGTAATGCGTACCCTCTCAGGAGTTATTTTATTGAAATTCAGAATATCGAGGAGACTGAAGTTCTACACCGTAAAATATAAACTTTTCGTTGCGCTTTATAAATTGAAAAATATAATAATTTTGGTATTTCCGCCCGTCTTGTCCTGATACTAAATCATTAAAATTAACTGAAAACAAAATAAGCTTCTTGCCCTTTTTCAATTTGAAATTGGCAGGAGTACGATCTGGATATTTTTCTTCAATAAAATAAAACATAGAATCAGTTAAGACTGCTAAAAATCTTCTATTATTAAATTTTTCAACCACAGAATCAATGAATAAATCAATTTGCATTAATTGCTTTTTTGGTAACCCCGTCAAAATATAACCAATTGTAACACAATAAACATTTTCAAGCGATAGTCTTTTTATTTTGTTGCTATCCCTATTTTGTAGACCTGTTAAAAAGTAATTCCATGTTTTCAATAAAAGGCTTGAATCGCTTTTAGATATTTTCAATACAGTCGAGGGTTCTATAGATGACTTCTGTGAAGTCGCAGTAGTTGTAAATACCACTGTAAGCAGAGTAAAAGCAAATTTAATTTTTTGGAATCGCATGTTATTTTTTGATTTATGGAATATTTCCAATTAATTTTTTATTTATCGACTAACTGCTTTAGGCTTCAGCCAAGATGGTGGGTCTGTATAACAACCAATACATATTTTATTAGGGTTTCTATTTGGTTTCAAGTCAGGAGGCAATTTTTTATCATCCCAGGGGTGAATGATATGACCTGATTTAAATGGATCGTCATTCTCGGGAAGAATCGGACTCAAATCTTTATCGTTAATCCCCTCGCTTTTAAGAAAATTGGTTTTGTGAAATTTATTGTCATCGTCAAATTGACCCAAAGTATATGTATAATTTGTATTATGATCCAATTCTAATAATATCCCCGAGGGGGTTAATAAATAATAATCAATCTCATCGATTGCGTTCATGATATAATCATCTCCCTTCCCACCATTTGCTATAGTACCCTTACTGAAATCTTCAGAAAGCACATCGCCTGCAGGGTGCGAATGAATATCAGCTGTCACTTCACCTTCTACTCCTTTAGGCAAAACATGTTGCGAACTTGATGGCGGAGGTGACGCTGCTTTATTGTCATGCTGAATATCATTATCAGCATACTGCACGGCAGGTGTATAGGAATAATACTCCTTTCCTTTTTTTGTATGAGCTTTATAAATAAGTGAGGACAATTCCATTTGATTTTTTTTACCATAAGTTCTGGCCCAATCTACTGCAGCAGCATGTTGCGACTTGAATCGTTGACCCGGTGCCATTCCATCAGGATCCTCAAACCGAATTGGATTATCCAAGCAATAATTGTATTGCGACCATTTCCTGAGTTTATCCGCTAATGGGTCTGGAGTATCCCACCTTCCAATCTGTGGATCATACATCCTAGCACCATAATCATAATCTTCAAGCCCTGTTCCGTCGGAGAACTCCTGGTTCTGAAATTCTTTCCCGTTGTACTTAAAATTATTCTGGATGTATTTCGGTTTCAATGCCTTGGAACTGATTCCCGCCATCGTGAGACCAAAAGGATAGTAATGCGTTTCTTCCAGCAACGGACCCGTATAGTGAACCACCTTCAGATTGTCAAAGAACACATTCCAGCCAACTGTTTCATTACTTACCCAAACATACAGAAAGCCGTTTTTTGTAATCGGAATGCCGGTGCTTGCTAAGGTAGTTAAAACGCCGGAAACGTTTGCCGCCATGGCGCCGCTTTGTGGTGAGCTATTTACGTATTTTAACTGATCATCCAGCAATATCCAGTTCAGGTAGGCTTTCGGTTTTCCGGTTGGATTGGGGTCATTGGACATAAAGTTGTTCAATGCTGAATAAATGGGACTTGTCGTGGTATTGTTCAGATCCGTCATGGAACCTTTACCACCGGAGGCAACATTTACAATTCCACTGGCAAGGGATGCCAACACATCGGTCAGACTGCTGTTTTGCGTCGTATTGGTTCCACTGTTATAAAAATACTGAACCAGCAAATCGATTTTGTTCCCGCTCATTACTTTTAAAAGAAGGGACGGCCCTATTTTATGACCGCCAACATCCCCGCTCACTTTGAAAACCGTGTCGTTTGGATTGCTGTACGTCAGATCAGCAGGATATCCCGGAGCGCTGGTTCTGGCCACCGCCGTCGTGGGAATATTAGCGAATAATTGATTTTCAGTGGTTCGGAATGCGGCTTCACCGCTGGCCAGGTATTGGGCTGTATCTTTTTGCTGGGTCAGTACCATCCTGGTATTTCCCAGGTGGTCCTTTTCAAAGAAATCATATTCCCAGCTGTATACCGTACTCCCATTCAGATATTTATGATAAGCCCGTCTCGCTCGTCCTTCTTCGTGGACCATAGTCATCATGGTGTCCTCTCCCACCGCACCTCTTGCGAGTGGTGAAGAAGCCTGATAAATAAACCCTTCTATATACGTTGTCCTGGTCGTTTTTGCGGGTGCTACCGTAGAATCCACCGTGGTCTTGTACAGTTTAGTGCCGGCTGCGTCATAAGTATAGCTGACTGTTCCCTTTGAGGTGATGGATATTTTTTGAGGCAGATTCAGGTAAATTATATGCAATCGAACGGATGGCTTTGTTATTATCCACACTAAGATTTCCATTTACGTCATAGCTATAATCAGTGGCTTGCTTGGTTCCCGTGAAATGAAAATCTCCCAGTTTCGTAATGGGATCATTGGCAGAATCGTTTACTATGCTGAGTTTATTGGCGTTGGTTTGATATGTGTACACTAATTTGTCAATAAAAACCGAACCACCCACTTTAAATCCCATTTGATTCATTGACAGGATATTTCCATTGGCGTCATAGGTAAGGCCGCTGACACTAAAATCTATTCCGGCATACTACTTTACCACCACCATTTGTTTTGCACCAATCATTTTATTGTCAGCATAAAGAACATAAGAGTAAACGCCAGATGTCAAAGAACCAGCATCAACACTTAAAACCCCGCGGCCGCTTCCGCTCACATTGATCGTTTGAATCAGTTTGCCACTCATATCGGAAATCAGTATTTCAGCGTGCGTAAATCCGGAGGGTAATGAATAGCTGATAGATGTATTTCCATGAAACGGATTTGGTGCATTCTGGGCGAGCGAAGATCCGTCGGTAAGAAAAGAACTCATATTCGATACACCTTTCAATAGTTCCTCAATACGCTGTAGACGGGCTTCCAGCGAATCGATTTTAGCAGTATTTTTTTCCCTCTCCTCCTGTAGAGAATCATTCAGTTCCTGAACCGCTTTGACCAGGGGCACTACAAAATCGCTGTAACTAAGTCCATACAGATCTTTTTCACTTTGAGGCTTATAAAGCCCGCTGAAATCATAGTTGAATTTTTTAGCCGCCGTTTCCACTTCTTGAGCTACAAAGCCGGTATATAGTTTTTTTTCTTTTGCTGTGATTGATGCTTCTTCAAATGCTTCCATGACAGAAGAAGACTTATAGCCTGCATCGTTTTTACCAGTTTGGATGGAAGGTTTTGCACTTTGGATATGATCATTAATGCCATGTATATTATAATGATAGGTCACCGGTCGGAGCTCTTTAATAAATTCCAGTCCAGGCACATTTGGTTGTATATCTTTTTTATATCGCCCATCGGAAAACATTGTATAATTAGCTGTCGCCATTACAGCTACAATATCAGTATTGCCTAACATGAGCTGATTACTTGCAGTGGCAACAGCTCCCGCTCCGATTGCGGTCATATTTGATAAATCGCTAGAACTTACATTAGCCTGAAATCCTACTGCGGTATTATAGAATCCGGTAATATTTGCATTTAATGCCAAGGTACCCACTGCTACATTGTAATTTCCAGAGGTATTATTTTCCAACGCGCCATAGCCGAATCCAGAATTTGCATCCCCGTAAGTATTCGCCAACAATGAGGCTCTTCCTACCGCGGCATTTGAATTGCCTGATATATTATTTTGTAGTGACAAGGCGCCTATTGCTGTATTTTCCTCACCCGATAAATTACTATTTAGTGCCCAAAATCCTGTTGCGGTATTATAACTCGAATTGTAGTTGCTTGTTAACGCTAAATACCCAGTCGCAGTATTATAATTACCTGAGCCATTAGAAAATAGAGAATTAGAACCTATGGCCGTATTTCCAAGTCCTCCATAATTAGCAATTAAAGATGCGTAGCCAACAGCTGTATTATCAGTGCCGTCAACGTTTAGTTTAAGAGACTGGTGCCCTACCGCCGTATTGTTACTGCCAACCGTATTGGCGTAAAGAGAGCCGTCACCGGTTGCTGTATTATTGTCTCCGGTAGTATTGTTATAGAGAGAGGTATAACCAATAGCTGTGTTTAAGGTGCCAGTTGTATTGAGAAATAAGGAATAAGATCCATTTGCAGTATTGTAACTCCCTGTCAAATTCGAGTACAATGCTTTAGATCCGATAGCTGTATTGAATCCGTCTCCTCCATTAGTTGTAAATAATGCAGAATCACCAATGGCAATTTGATTGTGCCCAGACAAACAGGAGAGCATGGATCTCACACCAATGGCCACATTGGAATAACCGGTTTTATTGGAATAGAGGGAAAAATATCCCATCGCCATATTTCCGCTACCGGTCGTGTTTGCTTGTAAAGAGCGAGTACCGATAGCGGAATTTGCATTTCCATTTGTATTGACTGCTAATGAATAAAATCCAATTCCCGTATTGGCAAACCCACCGGTATTGGCTGAGAGAGCGTTATTACCAACTGCCGTAATGCCTAGGCTCATGGTATTACCAAAAGATATGAATTTGGAGCCTCCAATAAAAACCGAATTATCTAAATATAGCTGCTTCCATCCTTTGACTAAGGATCCAAGATTGTTCGAGTTATCTGTGCCAGGTAAAAGATCTTGGTTGATGGAAGTCGCTGCCAAGTTGGATAAAGAAGTGTTAGCCTGGGCGTTAGCCTTTTGTAAAGTAAAACAAAGGAGTATACAAAGTATACCCAATGGGTAAAAAATTAATTTCATGTGGATTTATTTTAAGTATAATAAATGCTAAGCAAAAAAACAAATGGATCAATGAGAACCCCATGTAGGTTCTACCCAGCCAGAAAGTCGATCAGCTTGGATGCGGAAAAAAGGTATGAATCGAAGGATACCGCTTCTTTTATTAAATAAATGAGATAAATAAATATAACGCTAAATTCTAAATCAGAAATTATAATCTGCACCAAAAGCTGCTCCTCTAATATGAGTATAAATTCCTATTTTTCAATAATGTTCCAGCTCCGGGGATCTCTTATTAATTTATTAAGAATGTCCCCAATCTTCGTCAGCCGCTTCTCTTCCTACTAAAGCTCTCCCAAATAGATCATTACCCGAAAATAATGTCCCCTAATGCATAACAAAATGTTGTTCGTCTATCTTCGCACTGAAAGGAAAATATAGAGGGTTCTGGTCGATTTCTGTTACTGGAAACTTCCGAATTATTTTTACTTTCAAACCTCCGGATGTATTTGATGTTGATTATCTCGATTATCACTAAAATGAAAAATATGTTACAAAGAAAATTACCGCCTTCCCACCCTGGAGAAATCCTGAGAGAAATGTTCATTAAGGAGCATAAACTTACAATTACTGAAGTAGCTGCCGGATTGGGGGTTTCAAGGGTCAACCTGTCTGCAATTGTTAATGAACGCGCTGGCATAAGCCCGGAACTGGCAATTAAACTCTCCGAAGCATTCGGTAATACAGCTCAGTTTTGGATCAATTTGCAAAAGAATTATGAATTATGGCATGCGGAAAGAAAAGTGAACCGCAAGAAAATCCGGCATTTTCAAATGGCTTAGTGGTTTAAAGGGAAGCTCATCCGAACTAAAAAAAAACACATATCCCTTAAACCGCTTGTTGCATCTGGTTGCCAAACCAAAACTCGTTCTTCACCAGGATGGTGTTCAGGTTGGTATTTGAATATTCGTAGTATCCCTTGGATACGAGGAAATTGATCAGGTCGTTCCTGCGGGCGCCGGCGCCGGTGGGGGAGTATTCGGCGGCTTCCGCACAAATTACTTTTGGCCAGTATTTATCGAAGGGGATCGAATGAAGAATTTCCAGATCCATGCCTTCCACATCGATGGAAAGAAAATCAGGGAATATTCCATTGCAGTATTTATAAATTATTTTTTCCAGGGTTGTCAACCGGATTTTTTTTACCGATTCGAGTTTCACACCCATTTCCGTAAGCCGTTCAGATTCATCTTTTGAAAAACTGCTGAGGGTCGGATCCTGTAAAATATAAAAATCCAGCTCCCCTTCTTCCCTGCCGACCCCGATATTCAGATTGATATCATTTTTTCTATGCCTCCTGAGCTGGTGGATCAGCTGGGGATTGGCTTCTATATTAATTCCGCGGCATCCTTTTCTGTAAAAAAAAGCCGTGTTACTTAAAAGATATGGATCATTGGCTCCGATATCCAGATAGGTCGGAAACTCCAAACCCCGGAGCCTGAATATATAATCCACCAGCAGGTCTTCCCCGCATTGCGAAAAAGACAACCGGCCCTGGTGAAGACCGCTCAGCTTCTTTAATTTCCGCAGCATTTTCCCGGCTAATTCTCTGGCTTTTCGATACATATAAATGGATTTTATAGGTAAACAGGATTTGGATGGCCGGTTTCCCCACAGGATAACGCCGGGAAAATCCAAAAATTTCCCGAATTACAAGCAATCTGTGATTTATCCGGGGCAGTAACCCCTTCCTAAAAGCCCTTTTTCCAGTCCAATGCTCATCTAATTGATTTTCAGCACGTTAAAGGTTTATATTTTTATCCTCTATCTTTGAGTGCATGACTAAAATCTACCGGACCGGAGCTGTCGGCGCCCTGCTCGACGAGTATGAGCGGTCCATTTCGGAGCTAAAACAGGTGATTGCCGATATTCCTGATCCAACACTCACCGTCATCGTGGATCCCGATACCAGCGATGAAGACTGCCGTTCTTTCCAAACCATCTTATCGCATGTAGTGCATTCCGGTTACGGTTATGCAACCAGTATTCATAATTCAAAAGTACATAAAACTGTGAGGCCGGCGAAAACATATCATCTGACTATAAAGGAATACCTGGATGATCTGACATCCCTTTTCACTTTCACAGAAAATATCTTTGCAGAAATAAAAAATAATGAACTGGAACAATTTGACGACGCGTTAAAAATAAAAACCGGATGGGGTCAGTTATATGATATTGAGCAACTCACCGAGCATGCGATCGTACACATCCTGCGGCACAGGCGGCAGATAGAAAAATTCAAGCTGATCATTCCTACAGCCCACTAAATAGTACTCATGCAGGAAATAAGTCGCCGCTTCCCGTTTATAAATAAAAAGCTGTTTGTTTATGCAGGAATGGGTCTGTTTATAGTTGCCGGAATGTCAGCGACGCACAGACCCATAGAAGACCCCGGATGGAAAAACCTGAAAGTGATCCCGAAAAATATTGAGGAAGACCAGATGGAACGGATCATGTACAAAATTTCCCATGATCTGAGTGTTACCTGCAGATTTTGCCATGCCGAGACCAGGCCGGGCATTTTCCCCGTGAGGGTTGATTTCGCAAGTGATGAATTACGGGAAAAAGGAATCGCCAGAAAGATGATGACCATGACGGACAGGCTGAATAAAAAATACTTTGGCTACAAAAACGATTATGGATTCGGTTCCCTGAAGAAGTCAGTCATTTCCTGCAATACCTGTCACCGGGGGCTTAAAAGGCCCAATAATAAATTGATTTCGCTGGATTAAAATTATTGCTTGTATAATTTTTGCCTGTATATACCGGTAGTTGTTTTAACTGAAACCAGAAAAATGCCTTTGGTCAGCAAAGACAGATTCAACTGAACGGCAATCTGGTTACCATCCAAATGGATATCCTGTATCAGTTTACCTGTGATATCAAATAATTTCACGTCCGTCATGGGATCCCTGAGGGAAGAAATATTTGTAAAATCACCGGCCGGGTTCGGATAAATTTCAAATCCGTTTGGCGCATCAAATTTTACTGCAACGATGGGTGAAAAATAAAAATTACCATCCTTATCCACTTCTTTTAATCTGTAATAATCATATCCTGGTACCGGCTTATTATCCTGAATGGAATAATCCTGTTCTGATTCACTTTCTCCAACAGCGTTTACCTGAGCAATAGACGCGAAACTTTTATTGTCAATGCTTCTCTGAATTACAAAATAATCCGTTAAATGTTCCACGGAAGTAGCCCACGAAACCAGTACATGGTTGTGGTTGACACTTTTTGCAGAAAAATTCAGCAGTCTGACCGGCAACGGGTTACTATTGCCTGTGTCAAATGTAAAATCCTGGATTTTTCCGGTTGACAATGCCGAATTATTTGCGCTGGTAACCGCCATGCCATAAAGGGGAACGTTAACAGGATCATTTCCAAAATGCAGATCCACTGACGTGCCGATCTGGGTCCAGTTCACTTTATCCGGGGATATATAACCGGTATAATTTGTTCCTGTCTTCGTTAGTTTCATCCAGGGTAATGGATAGGGGGCAGGAAAAATGCCTGGTGTTACCGGACCGCCCGGTATGTCCCGGTATTCAAAAATAAAATTTGCACCATTGTCAACGGATGCCATAAATGCAAACCGGGAAGTACTCGTCAAACTGTCCCTGATCATGATACCCAGTTTATTGGAAGCATATACCTGATCCTGTTGTACTAAAAGACCAAATGCTTCATGATCCATTTGATCACTGCTTGTATAAGCAAACTGGAACTGGTCAAACGTGCCACCGATATCAATCCCTGATCCTTTCAGCGTATATAGGTTTCCATTTTTACAGGTGGATCCCGCTACGCCGATATCTCCCAGATCCAGATTATGATACCCCCCCGGAAAAATATCACAGGAGTTGAGCAGGCAGCCTGTCGGCGTAAAAGATCCCTGGCTGACCTCGCTTGAAACGCCATTGCAATTTGCCTGTACGCTATAATAATATAAAGATCCGCAACTCAGTGCCGACAGATCGATGTAATTCGTATCGGCCGTTTTACTCAGCCATTCCTGTGATAAGAAATGACGGTATTTTACAATATACCGGGTTGCTCCGGAAACGGAATCCCAGCTGATATGCTCTGTATCCGGCGACAGGGTATTTGCAGTCAGTTCACCAGGGAGCCGGCAGTCACTGGCCGGAGCTCCGAATACCTGGATTTCATTGATGGCATAAGGATTCGCACCATTTCTCGTAATGCCTACCATTCGGATATATCTTCCGGTAACCCCATTATTCATTTCTGTATAAGCTGACGTATTGCCGCGTACGGATTTGATGATCGTCCAGTTTATGGCATCATCTGATATTTTTAAATCATAGTCTTTGGCGTAATTCATACTAACCCAGTTAATGGCAATTCTGCAGATATCAAATCTGGCCGGCGTACCATTACCCAGATCAATTGTAATGTATCCGATATCCTGGTTCGCGGCTGTCCACCGGGTGCTGAGGTCGCCGTCCGTTACATTCACTTCACTGCCGCCGCCGGAAGTAGCGCTTACCGGTTTACCAATAGCTATGTTGTTGCCACAACTGGAATTTGTTTTTATTCCATAACAGATAAGCTGATTTTTATTTGCAACGATAAATACTTTTCCTTTCACGATGGAAGGGCTGGCAAATTTATTAAACAGATTTAGCTGGTCATTGGTGACCATATCGGAATTCCATAGTTCCTGCGTAATATCGCTGGCATTGAGTGCGTGCAGAATCCCATGACAGCTGCCCATGCAGGCATTTTGGGGCTGGTAAGCCCACAATATACCGGTTGAAGGATCGGATCCGTTTGAAGAAACAGATAAAAATGCTCCCGTGAAACCGGAAGGACCCGGCATGGCCGCATTTATCTTATCCACAGTGAGACCATTACCGGATATCTGATAAGAAGTGAGCTGACTGTTTTCTGAATACTGATAAACCAAAGGAACCGGACCACCAAAGTAAGCATAGCTTGAATGCTGTGTCGCGCCCGCCGGAAGAGGAATGACTTGTGTCACAAAATTCTGATAAGGGTCATAACCTCCGAGGTTAGCCCTGTCCATCACATAAATATTTCCATCCTTACATCCTGTCACAGACAGATTGGTATTGGGAATAAGCATTACCTGGTTACCGAAATCTTCGTCTGCATCGTTTAGCGCAATATAATTAAAGGGCGTAAAATAGCTGGAGAGGGTTAAATCCGGTGTGAGTTTTACTACACTTTCTCCCCGGTTTGCGGGATCGGAAGCAAGTGTATTGGTATACAGATGAATCCTGTTCTGATCATCGTTGGATGTGGGAATTTCATTCAGCGAATTGCCGGTTGTAACATAGATGTTTCCACTTTCATCAACGGCCGGTGCGGTGCCGCTCATCCAGATACCGCCCCTGCCGTCATTCGGCGTGGCAACATATGCATGAACCAATGCCAGACTGCCCGCATCGTAACTCACGATCCAGCCATGCGTCGGATTATTATCACAGTTAGAAGCAAATGTGATATACACTTTGCCATTTGATAGTATCAGCCCGGCGCGGTTTATTTGTGTCCGCGGATTAAAACTGATGATACCAGGCGAAATTTGTCCGTCCCCTGTGCCGGTTACCGTGGGGCTGATTTCAACCGGACTGTTTGGTCTGTCCAGACCGGTCGTTATATCGATCGCGTGCAGGTATTGATGGAAGCCATTGGATGTGTAACCATATTCCTTGTATTTGACAGGATATATTGGATTCGGATCATTCCAATCGTGGTTATCATAACCCGGTTCCTCCGGATTAACCACTTTCGTTACAAAATACATAGTCCCGGCAAGCGTATCAATCACAGGCGTTCCGATGATTCCCAATTTCAAACTGGCATCTCCCAAAACACCGCCGCACAGGTCGGGATGCAATTCTGACTCAATGATGGGACGGCAAACAGGGCAATCGGGACCGGAAGGTGCCGGTGTTTTATTTGAATAATTCTGCTGCCAGTAGGCATCTGCATTTACATCTGCATCAAAAGCATATACCGAATTATTCACGGTCGTTACAAAAACCACATTCTTATATCCCTTGTTTGGAATATTAACATTCAGCACGACCAATGGCTGGCTGAAAACCTTATCATCCGTCTGATGGCTGAAATTAATTCCGAATGTATTTTGATTAACCGTAGTGGTATTGAGGATCGTTTCATTTGGAAACCACCCGGTGCGGGCCTGGTCGCTTTGCTGGGTCCATGCATTTTGGGCAATAAGCGAACCAGGTAGTACGGAAAGAAGGCATAAAATTCCCAGGGAGAATTTTTTCATATTGTTTAGGGGATATTAAACCACCATAAAATAAGGCGGTTTCAGAAAGCGCTGCCCGCTATTGTTAAATGAATCATTCAATGGTAAATCCGGATCTGTGTAAAGATAAAGGAATTGGATTCTTTTCTTAAAAAATGCCTGGAAGAAATTCAAATAACGAATCGGGCTCGTAGAAATACGATAATCAGTGGAATGAATGGAAAGAGGAACAACCTGAAATATGTTTTCATAGAAAATATTAGACGCGGAATTAATTTATAAAGCCCACAATGATAAATATCATCGATGCAATCGCTTCCTGGTGTTTTTGATCCAGCTTATGGTCGTACCAGAATTTGTAATATTCCCTGGTGATGCCCTGATACCAGATGGCACCGCCGACAGCGCGTCCATTTAAAAAGTAATTAAATCCTTCATAGGATGAACCGGAAACCCTGAACCTTTTACCATTATTTATTTTACTGTTAAAAACGGGTTTTAGTATAATGCTGTCAGTGCCGGATTGAATATAAGAAAGCGGTTGCGTAATGGAATCATCGTAGTATAATATCAGATGAAACGGGAATATTTCTCCAGAAGGCCCCCCGACGAAACCATCCATTTTCTTGTAATTAAAATATCCGAAATCATATGTGTGGTCCATTTTCAGTAACATCGTCACACCGACGGATACGTCTTTTTCAAATACATCGGCCAAATATGTAAAATGCACGGTAAACGAACGTTTATCCGGAGATCTTCCTTCTACATGAATGGAGTCATAAGTGAGAAGGGTTGTATTTCCAAGGCCTAACCATCCGACAGGAGAATTTCTCCTGTAATTTATAACACCGGATTTTTCCACCATTTTTTTCGGGGAGGGATAGACCGCCTTGAATTTCCAGTCTCCAAACCGGAGTCTGGCATTGTGGTTATATTGCGACGTCGTGTAATAATCCACCTCATTTATTTCCCTGTTCCAGGCCGTGGTTTTTATATCGTTGTGCTGTGCCTGGATACTTCCAATAAAAAAAAGAGAAAATAAAATATGAATAACGGGGTGTTTCATATCCGTGTCTGTTTACTTAAATAACAATGCCAAAATTACACTGTATGGAACCCGCATCCTAATGAAGAAATACTTCACTGAATTTTTAATTGGTAATATTCTGTCTGGTCAAGGAATTTATTCGAATCGAAAACGATTTTTCGCAAAAAAAACAGGAACTTGGATATCTATTTGCATTAATTACTAAAAGACTTACATATGCTTGGTGTTAATATTCCTGCCCCTGAATTTGAACTGAATGCCACGCCGGATCAGAAGTTTGCCCTAAGTGAATTAAGGGGTAAAAATGTGATTTTGGCCTTTTATCCGGCCGACTGGAGTCCGGTCTGTGGAGATCAGATGTCGTTGTACAATGAGATGCATCGTTATTTTAACAAGTACAATGCAGAGTTGTTGGGCATTTCTGTAGACGGGAAATGGTGTCATGCCGCATTTCGGGAGACCCGTCATTTGCATTTCACCCTGCTGGCTGATTTCGAACCAAAAGGTGCCATCGCCAGAAAATACGGTGTTTACAATGAGAAGGAGGGGCGTTCGGAAAGAGCTCTTTTTGTACTGGATTCGGAAGGGATCATCCGTTGGAGCTATCTCTCTCCTGTCGGAATCAATCCGGGAGCAGATGGCATTTTAGAAGCATTGGAATTGATGTCTCAAAAAAAATAATCATGGCTGGATTAAAACCACCCGTTAGTTCTTCGGACCATATAAATGGCAAACCGGATTCTTCCATTATATTGGTTGAATACGGAGATTTCCAATGTCCGCATTGCGGTGCGGCCTATCCGGTCGTAAAACAGATTGAAAAAAAGTATAAAAATCAACTGGCGCTGGTGTTCAGGCATTTTCCACTCGCTGAAGTGCATCCTTTTGCTCAGGCAGCCGCTGTTGCGTCGGAAGCAGCCGCCAATCAGGGCAAATTCTGGGAAATGCACGGACTGATTTACGAATACCAGTCGAGGCTGAGCCCTCAGACCCTGATCCGGCATGCAGAAACCCTGAAATTAGATATGAAAAGGTTTGAAAAAGATACCCAGGACCCTTCTTTATTTGATAAAGTGGAAGCCGGTTTTGAAAGCGGGATTATCAGCGGCGTGAATGGAACCCCTTGTTTTTTTATAAATGGAGCGAAATATAATGGTTCCTACGAATTTGATTCTCTATCCCGTGAATTGGAGTTTATTATCGCTATAACCCGATAATTTATCGAATTTATTGAAAATAAATCATATTTATTTTTTTTGTTATATTAAATGGATACCTAAGCTTAGCCTGCAGGAAACCCAATACAGAAAGAAATTCCCAAATAATTTAACATTTTTCATTTTGATTACTAAATAATAATATATCTTAGTGCCTCTACGATTGGAGTTAGAAGCCATCCCTGAAATACCCAATCTATTATCCTTTTTCGACGAACTATTGCTGATTGTGTCCCGGTATTTTTTTAATCAACGGCTATGCTTTTGGTCCGCTGCCTGAGTCTGTTAAGATATTTTCGAATATGTTCATTACATATGATCTTTTTATCATATTGGTGAAAAAGGCAGTTATCAATACCTGGTATTAGTAACCGCCTTTCGTTTTTTGGAGTAAATAGACCCCCGGCACTGTGACAGGGAAAAGCGAAGCGTGAACTGGATAAAATAAATTAAAATCAGCAGAGCGATCATTGACATACCCTAATACTCTAAAACACAATTGATGAATCAAGTGTCAAAAAGCTGGTACGCCGTATATACCAAACCACTCTGGGAAAAAAAGGTATCTAAACTGCTGGACCGAAAGAAGATAGAAAATTACTGTCCGCTGGCTAAAATTCAGCGGCAGTGGAGTGATCGTAAAAAAATCCTGGAAACTCCTTTATTCATTTCCTATGTGTTTGTTTATATCACTGAAGAAGAAAAGTTATCGGTCCGCCAAACGGATGGCATATTGAATTTTGTTCACTGGCTTAAGAAGCCTGCGGTCATTCAAACGGAAGAAATCATTCTCATCAAACGGTTTCTGAATGAATACCGGGATATTAAGCTGGAAAAAACATCCGTTAATCTGAATGACAGGGTACGGATCATCAGCGGTCCCCTCATGGAGAGAGAAGGTAATATTTTGGAAATCAAACATAGAACGATTAAAGTATTGTTGCCATCCCTGGGTTATACATTGGTTGCAGAAATTGAAAAATCCAATGTTGAAATCCTTTCCCTTTTTACCAGGGAAGAAATTGCCGTTGCCTGAAAATAGACAGGCCCGGGCCCAAATAATAAATGCCGGTACCCCACCTTATGGTGAAATTTCCTCTGCTTTTTCTGGCAGTCCTGCTATCCTGTTCCTATTTAAAAGGGCAGTATAGTGTAATTAACAGCAGCATAGGAGTTGGCGCCAATATCGTCAGCCCCGATCATGTTCCATTCTGGTTACGTTCCAATCAGTTTGGAAATATCCCACCTCCGGGAAATTCTGTTTCATTTTACGGTTCGTTCCATAAGGATTATGATACGATAGAAAATCCATTGATTGACTGGGGCGGATCTTTGGAAGTCCGCGCGAATATCGGCAACCAGGTCCAGGGTATACAGGGAAATATCATCGAAGGTTACCTGAAGATGGCCATTTCAGTATTTCAAATTAAAGCCGGCCGGGATAAGCAAGTCATGGGACTGATGGACACTACACTGTCATCCGGATCCTTTGCGATGTCAGGCAACGCATTAGGCATTCCAAAAGTAGAAATTTCAGTACCTCAATATTATACCATCCCCATTTTCGATGAGCTTTTTGCCGTGAAGGGAACTTTTTCCCTGGGATGGATGGGTGCGGTTCCCATTCAATATCAATATATAGGGTATTTAAATACTTACCTGCACCAGGCATCTTTTTATGGAAGATTTGGAAAGCCTGACTGGCAGCTGCATTTATATGGAGGCTTCAATCACCAGGTGCAATATGGAAATGAGGATAAGGTTTGGGGAAAACAATATGATTTAAACGGATGGCAGACTTTTATCCGGGTAATCACAGGAAAAACATGGAATTATTCGAAAATCGGCAATCAGATAGGAAGTATTGATCTTGGCCTGCAATATGATTTCAATACAGTCAGCCTTTTTATCTACCGCCAGAATTTCTATGATGAAGGTGCATTGGTACACCTGGCAAATATTGCAGATGGATTAAATGGAATAAGTTTTACAAATACCGGTGATAAAAACGGTTTCATTCATTGGAATAAATTTCTAATAGAATTTTTCTATTCAGCAAATCAGGCGGGTTACCCATGGTCAAAACCCACCAAATCCGGGGATGAAAACTACTATAATAATTACGAATACGCAGATGGTTACTCTTATAAGGGGGCCGCTATCGGCTCTCCGCTTATCAGCTCAAAATATGATACCAGGCCTTTTCCAAACAGCAAGTTCGATTATTTCAATAATAACCGGGTTTCTGCCCTTCATGTTGGACTAGATGCAACCATTCAGGATTTTCATATTATTACCAAAGCAACGTATTCCAAAAATTACGGAACCTTTTCCACCAGCCCCTATGGGTCATCTACGGGTACAATCCGCGACAAACCTGTTGGATCTTTTCCGGAATCAAATCAATTTTCATGTTATCTCCAAATTGAGAAGCCTTTGAGTGACAGCTACTCGCTCAATATTTCAATGGCTCTTGATCATGGTCTGCTTTTATATAATACCAGCGGGATCAGTTTCCAGATAATGAAATCATTTTGATTGATCATTTAAATCTTTCTTCAAATGAATAACAGATATACCAACCTGTTCAGGTTTTTCTTTGCCTTTATTGACCTACTGGCTTTGAACCTTATTCATATTGTCATCATTCTTTTATTAAACCGGATCCCTGCCAATGGGGAGCGCAGTTACATGCTTCTGTTTATGGCAGCTAATATGTTCTGGCTGCTTGCTGCATTTTCAACGGCGCTGTATATTGATAACGCGAGCCCCAATGGAGATAAATTTGCAAAACGAACACTAAAAACTTTTGCTGTATTTAATATTCTTATGCTGGTTTTCATGTTCATCTATCATTACCCCTATTCCAGGCTTTTTATGATTTCCAGTTTTGCCGCATTCCTGGGTTATCTCCTGGTTACCCGGTTATTATTAGTCGGTTTTACATTTTATATGCACAAGGTGAGCAAAGTGACCAAAAGAGTCGTCATTTTAGGATATAATGAATTAGCCAAAACGCTCGTTCAGCGTTTTGCAAGCCAGAGAGTCAATTTCCAGATAGACGGCTATTTTGAAGATGAGAATCTGGTAAAAGAATTAAGCACTTTACCAATCATTGGAAATATTGATGAATGCGTGGAATATGCCAAAAACAATGACATCCATGAAATTTATTCCACCATCTCACCGGAAACCAATGCAAGCCTGTATGCCATGGTGCAGGTCGCCGAGAAATCATTTATACGTTTCAAATTCGTCCCGGATTTTCAATTATACGTGAACCGCAAAACCCATATGGAATACCTGGACGAAATCCCGATTTTATCATTGAGGCCTGAACCCCTGGAAGACATGGGGAATTCGGCGAAGAAAAGATTCTTTGATATTATTTTCAGTCTGGCAGTGTTTATTTTTATATTATCCTGGTTAATTCCCCTTATGGCCATCCTGATAAAATTAACTTCCAAAGGCCCGGTGTTTTTTACACAGCTGCGGTCTGGAAAAAATAACAAACAATTCAGGTGCTATAAATTCCGGACACTAAAGGTAAATGGAGAAGCCAATTCAAAACAGGTTACAAAAAACGACGCTCGTATCACTCCGCTCGGAAAATTTATGAGAAAAACCAATCTGGACGAATTCCCCCAATTTTTAAATGTACTGATCGGGAATATGTCTGTGGTAGGCCCCAGACCGCATATGCTCAAACATACCACCACGTTTTCAAAAATCATGAGCGGGTATATGATACGCCATTTCGTTAAGCCCGGGGTCACCGGCTGGGCCCAGGTAAATGGTTATCGGGGAGAAATAAAGGAAAATGAACAATTACATAAAAGGATTGAATACGATATTCTTTATATGGAAAACTGGAGCCTGTGGCTTGATATCAAAATAATCTGGCTGACCATATACTCCACCTTCAGGGGTGATCAGAACGCATACTAAAATAAAACGATTGTAAACTTAAAACGGATTTCTTATTTTAACAGAATGAATATGTTTAAATTAAATTTTGCCGGTTTCTTTTTTTTAACCCTCCTGTCTGGCTTACAAAGTTGTAAAGTAGGTAAACAACTTCCGTACTTTAAAGATCTTTCAGATTCTACCGCTATTACAGTTATTACGTCCAAAGTTTATCTGCCGTTAAAACTTCAAACGGATGATGAATTACAGATTACCATATCCAACTCCTCTCCGGAAGCCAGTCAGTATTTCAACATGACGTCCCCAACTCCGCTAACAACCGTTCCCGGCACAACGCTGCCTGGGAATACGGGTAACGCGGTTGGCGGAAGCAATAGTGTATCTGCAACTTCACAGAGTGCTTTGAATATTTATCGTGTTTCATATTCCGGATATATTACCCTTCCGATCCTTAAAGAAATCAAAGCTGCAGGTTTAACAACCGATGAATTAAAAACCGTAATCCTGGATCTCCTTCAACCCTACCTTAAAGATCCGGTAGTTATTATCAAACTGACCAATTTTAAAGTTACCGTTATAGGTGAAGTAGGCAGGCCGGTTGTTGTTCCGGTAAATGGCCAGACCATTAATGTTTTAGAAGCCATCGGTGCTGCCGGAGATATGACTGTTTATGGTATCCGGAAAAATGTAAGAGTCATCCGAAAACTTCCTGACGGCAATACGGAAGTAGCAGTTCTTAATTTTAATAAATCAAGTACATTTCAATCGCCCTTCTTTCAATTAAAACAAAATGATATCGTATATATCCAGCCCAGTAAAAATAAAAGTATCGCCTCATCCCAGACCGCTATATGGATTTCAATTATTTCTTCTATAGCTTCTATAACGGCCATTATTCTTACCAGAAATTAAAAATATATCAATTTATTATTCCCCCTTCAAGTTAAATTATGAACGATCAACAATTTGATTTTAATGACTCCTCTTCAAAAGAGGAAGAGCTGGATTTGAAAAAGTGGCTGTTCCGAATGCTCAATATCTGGCCTCTTTTCGTAATAAGCATCCTGCTTTGCGTTGCAGGGGCGGTTTTGTATGTGCTTTATACGCAACCGACTTATGAAGCTTCAGCAGCCATATTGGTAAAAGATGAAAAGAAAGGCGCGGAAATGATGGATAATTCGATGCTCAAGGAAATCGGTCTAGGCGGGAATAATAAATTAGTCGAAAATGAAGTGGAGGTTCTGAAAAGCCCTGATCTGCTGGAGGCTATCACAAACAAGCTGAAATTATATATTGATATAAACCGGATCTCGAAAATCAGGAACACGTCGGTATTTGAAAACGAGATTCCGTTTATTATTGAATTAATAAACCCACAGGATATTAAAAGCGAGGAATATGCCAAAGAAAATGATCTCAAAAAACCAGAGTGGAAAATTGGTATATATAAAAAAGCATTCCTCTTTAAAAATGAATCCGACAAGGATTACAGATCACTTCAATATGGAAAAGTATATAACTCAAATGAAATTTATTTTCGCTGTTACCCGAACCCCTCATTTTCTTTAGATCATGAACACGATAGTATTTCTAAGTTTTACAACTTAAAAATAAGCTCCATAGAAGATGTAATTAAAAAATACGGGAAATTGATAACCATTGAACAGGCAACTAAATTAGCCACGGTGATCAATCTGGGTATAACGGATAAAAATGAAAACAGGGCGACGGCCGTTCTTCAGTCACTGATCGATAAATACAACCAATTGGGAATTGAGGATAAGAACCGGGTTACTGACAGTACCATTAACTTCCTGAATGAAAGACTGATAGCAGTTGTGAAAGAACTTGTAACGGTCGAGGGATCAGTAGAAAAATTCAAATCAAAAAATAAAATAACCGACATATCTGTAGATGAACAACAGTATATGACCCTGGCCCAACAGGTCATAGCCCAAAAAGCACAAAGTGAAACGCAGTTAAATATCCTGAATATGATGGAACAGGATCTTGAAAAAAATCAGGATAACCCGCAACTGGTTCCCTCTACACTGGGAATAGAGGAACCCTCCCTTGGCATACTGATTTCGCAACATAACCAACTGGTGCTCCAAAGAGAAAGAATACTTGATAAGTCCGGGTTAAAAAATCCATTATTACTCGATATCCAGGAACAGATTAAAGAAATCAGAAGTAAGATGCTGGTGAATTTAAGAAACCTGAAACAGGCTTATAAAGTTACCCTGCATGATATTTCGCAAAAAGATGAAGAGCTTTCGACCAGAATTGAAAATGTCCCGGTACTTGAAAAGAAACTGATCTCCATCACCCGAAATAAAATTGTCCAGGAACAGATTTACGCTTTTCTCCTGCAGAAAAGAGAAGAATCCGCCGTTACCCGCGCTTCTAATATTGAAGATTCCCGCACCATTGCCCAACCCCGAAGCCTTGGTAAAAAATGGCCAAAAAGGATAATCGTTTACAGCGCAGGGCTTTTATTGGGGCTTCTGATACCCATGGGCATCATGTCAGCAAAGGACTTCTTAAATAATAAAGTCGGAGATGCAAGCCAGGTAAATGATAATATCGACCTGCCTTTACTGGGTGTTTTATCCCACATTAAAAAAATAAAATTCCCTATTATTGGTCCCCGCTCCCGAACCGTAGCAGCCGAGCAAATCAGGCATATCCGCACGGCCATTAGTTTTACAGGTATAGGAAAGGAAACCAAAACAATACTCACCACTTCATTTCAGCCGGGTGATGGCAAAAGCATCGTAAGCCTTAACCTGGCTGCGAGTTATGCATTGCTGGATAAAAAAACAGTAATCCTTGAATTTGATCTCCGTAAACCAAGTATTACCAAATACCTGGAATTAGAAAAAAAAGAAGGGATCAGCAGCATCTTAAGCGGGAAACTTTCAGTCGACAAACTCTTAACTGAAATTAATGGATTTGATGGAAATCTATTTTTAATACAGGCAGGTCATTTGCCGCCCAACCCGGCAGAATTAATATCCGGTTCCAGAATGATTGGCTTTATGAATGATCTGAAAGACCACTTTGATTATATAATTATCGACACTCCCCCATTTAGCCTGGTAGCGGATGCTACCCTGCTGCAGAAATATGCCGATATTTCCTTAGTCGTACTAAGGCAGGATCATACTTCCCGGGAAGCTTATGCTGAACTGAAGAAACATGTAATAAGGCATCCGGATCATCCTCTTTATCTTGTTTTAAATGACGTGGGAAAAAGAAAAAGATACCAGGGAGGATACGGGAGTTACAGTTACGGATCAGGATATTATCTTGACGAAGAGTAATTATTCATTGGATGACCGTTCAAAATTCAGCAGTTTAAACTTATCCTCTTATGAATGATAATTGTTTATGTAGTCTAGTAATACGCTCTTTCAACGAAGAAAGGCATATAGGTGTTTTAATGGAAGGTATTAAAAGGCAAAACATTTACAACGAATTGGAGATTATTGTCGTCGATTCGGGATCTACAGATGCTACGGTGTCCATTGCCGGTTCATATGGGGCTAAAATAGTCCATATTGAACCCGCTGATTTTTCCTTTGGAAAAGCCTTAAATTCAGGATGCAAAATGGCAAAGGGGAAGTATATATTATTTGCAAGCGCTCACGTGTACCCGCTGTATACAAACTGGGTAGAAAAAATGATCGCTCCCTTTAAGGACGAAAAGGTAGCATTGACCTATGGCCAGCAGGTTGGAAATGAACTGACCAAATATTCAGAACAACAGCTGTTTAAAAAATGGTTCCCGAAAACTTCAAATTATCACCAGGATATTCCATTCTGTAACAATGCCAATTCCGCGATAAGAAAGGAATTATGGTTACAGCAGCCATTTGACGAATTACTCACCGGCCTGGAAGACCTGGATTGGGCTTCGAGAATTCAGCAAAAAGGATATCATATTGCGTATGAAGCCTTTGCTCCGATTGTTCATGTACATGAAGAAAATTCTTCCAAAATAAGAAACAGGTACAGGAGGGAAGCAATCGCATTAAAAAAAATAATGCCCTCTCAACATCTTCATTTCCTTGATTTTTTTCGTCTTACAACAGCAAATATCCTGACAGACAGTATTCATGCATTGAGGGATCATGTTTTTTTAAAAAACATATATTCGATCGTCCAGTTCCGGACAATGCAATTTTGGGGAACTTATAAAGGGTTTAAACAAATTGGTCAGATTGATGAAAAACTAAAACAACGGTTTTACTATCCGAACAAATTCAAGATCAGGGCAAAACAAGATACTGAACCAGGTGAAAAAATCATCTATTCATCCATAGGATCAGCAAAATAATAAATTCAATATGAGTTATAAAATAGTAGCGATTGTACCAATGCGCCATACCAGCGAGCGTGTCCCTGGAAAAAACTATAGGGATTTTGCAGGCAAGCCCCTGTTCCATCATATTATACATTCGCTTCTGGAATGCAAACTCATCGATAAGATAGTAATCGATACTGACAGCCCCCTTGTACTGGAACAGGCAAATGAATACTTCCCGGATATCATTACGCTGGAAAGACCGCCTCACCTCCGCGACGGAAGCATCCCCATGAATGATATTCTGCTCAATACGATTGATCAAATTCCTGCAGACTTTTATTTGCAAACGCATACGACGAATCCATTACTTAGCAGTAAATCAATAGAAGACGGCATATCCTTATTCCTGAAAAACTACCCGATCCATGACTCCTTATTTTCAGTTACAAAAAAACAGGTCAGATACTGGGATTCCCTTGCAAGGCCTATTAATCACAATCAAAATATATTATTGAGAACGCAGGACCTTCCTCCCATTTTTGAGGAAAATTCATGTATGTATGTTTTTACAAAAGAGATACTGCAACGAAAGCATAACCGGGTTGGCGACAGGCCATTTCTCTACGAGATACCGGAGATCGAATCACAGGATATAGATGTGGAATTGAATTTTCTGGTAGCAGAATTTCTTTTCAAAAAAGTGAATGGCATTACATAATATAAAAGAATAACCGATATATGAAGGTCCTGATAACCTGTCCGCCTATGATAAAAGCCATAGGGGAGTTTAGAAGTATATTTGAAAATAAAGGAATAGAAATAATCATACCGGATTTTGTTCAAACATTAACTGAATCAGCACTAATTGACATACTTCCCACCGTAGATGCATGGATTATCGGAGATGATCCGGCCACTGAACGCGTATTTGCAGCCGGGAAAAAGGGTAAACTCAAAGCAGCTGTGAAATGGGGTGTCGGGGTGGATAATGTGGATTTTAATGCTGCTAAAAATATGGGTATCCCTGTATCAAATACCCCAAACATGTTTGGTAACGAAGTGGCTGATCTGGGTATTAATTATTTGATAGGATTGGCCAGGCAAAGCTTTCTTATAGACAGGGAAGTAAGAAGGGGAAACTGGATAAAACCTGCTGGCGTTTCTGTTACAGGCAAAACGATTGGATTGATCGGCTTGGGTGATATCGGTCTGGCATGTGCCAGAAGACTAAAAGGTTTTGATGTTGATATAATAGGATATGACCCCTTTGTAAAGATATCAGCAGAGAAAGCGGGGGTAAACGAAATAATACCCTTTCCTGAAAAACTATCTGATGTGGATTTTTTACTGATTACCTGCGCATTAACAAAATCAAGCTATCACCTGATAAATAAAGATTCCATTGATTTAATGAAGACAGGGGTTTACATTATAAATATCTCGCGGGGCAAGCTGATAGATGAAACAGCCCTGATTCCCGCGTTAATTTCCGGAAAAATAAAAGCAGCTGCATTAGATGTATTTGAAGAAGAACCCATGCCCATGAATAATCGCTTAAGGGAATTTGATCAGTGTATTTTCGGAACGCACAATGGATCTAACACCATTGAGGCGGTGAAAAGAGCAACAGATAAAGCCATCAGTATCCTTTTTGGCTATTTAAACATACCAGAATGAAAAAAAGTGTATTAATAACGGGCGTATTAGGCGGAATTGGAAGCGGGCTGGCTAAAGCCTTTTCAAATAGCGGGTATCATGTGATCGGACTGGACATAAAAGAAAATGTTTCCCCTTATTGTAATCTATTCATCCAATTCGACCTGCATTTATACTGCGATGATCCTTCCTATAAATTGAAAATGGAAAAAAAGTTCGACCAGCTGGTCCCCGACTTATTTGTATTGATCAATAATGCAGCAGTACAAATTTTGGGAAATTTGCAAGAAGTTAAATTGGAAGACTGGAACCATACGTTAAACGTAAATCTTACCGGACCTTTATTACTAAGCCAGTATTTTATGGATAAGCTGGCGCTGTCCAAAGGTTCAATAATTAATATTGCCAGCATTCATCAGCAACTAACCAAGAAACGCTTTATTTCATATGCCACTTCAAAAAGTGCGCTGGTCGGCCTGACAAAAGCACTATCTGTGGATCTGCAGGGAAAAGTCAGGGTTAATACCATTAGTCCTGCGGCCATAGATACGCAAATGCTCCGGGATGGATTTAACAATGATGACAGTATGGTACAAAAGCTCAACGAACTGCACCCCATGCAACGTATCGGCAAACCCGCAGAAGTTTCCAAACTCGCTTTACTACTGGCCGAAGATGAATTAGGATTTATAAATGGTGCCAACCTGCAAATAGACGGCGGTATCAGTAATGTGCTGAAAGACCTGGATTAACAATTACTATTTTACGTCTTCTTTCATTTTAATATGAGCAGATTAATTTTAAGAATAAATGCTTTGTTACTGGCTGGCTATATAACATACCTGTTATTCCTGATCAAGCTTTCAAATAATAATACAAACCAGCTGTTTATCCTGTTCGGGCTGATCCCCATTGCAATAATTCCCCTGTTTAAATACATGCGGAGTAAGTTATTCAGGTCTGTATTAAAAAAAGCCGGTTCAAGCGTTCTGCTTTTCTATCTTTGTTATTGCCTGATTTCCACTTATAATATCGACGCAGTATTCCGGGGTATATCCTATTTCATTATTTTCTCCCTGCATATTTTAATCCTTACCTATTTATTGACTAAAAAACACATGTTTAACATTGAATCCTTAATTCATGCGTTGTTGCTGGTTTCAATTTTTGTAATATTAATACCTCATTTTCTGATAACCGGCAGCTTAAAACTAGGCGCATTTTATAACCTGATCGACCCTAGTTTGCTTGTGAGTACAACGATGGAAGGTCCCCTGCTGGTTGCCCTTCTTTTCCTGCTGGCAGTATTCAATGTATTTTTTAATAAAAATCGGTCTTTTATCAATATTTTCTCCATCCTGTTTTCCGTATTCCTTTTACTTCTATTTAACAGAAGGGGGTTTATCATCAGCTGTATTCTTTCCACTTTAATATATTATGGATACATTAAAACCAAAAAGAAAATAATTCTTTACCTGACATTCGCTTTAATGTTTTTACCCATGTTTTGGGACACCATTTCAACCTTTGTGGTGAGCATATTTAAAAGCGATGTATTCTCATCTTTTATTATCAGGAATGATACGGAAGAACTGGCTACTGCTACGGGAAGAGCCATTACATGGGCCAATATTATAAAACTATTTCTTTCGCTCAATCCAATTCATATTTTCGGATTCAAGGGCGGCCCACCTTCAGATCTCTTCCTTACTTCAGATGATAATGGAAGGTTCCTGCATGCGCATAATACTTTCCTGCAATTATTCCTGGAAGGAGGTTATTTTACCAATATCCTTTTCATTTGTGTCCTCGTATATTGTATACGTAAATATATAGCGTCGCAAAACAAAACCAGAAATATCCCAAACTATTACATTCTGATACTCATTTTTCTTCTTGGTTTATCCGGGACTGAAACATTAGTCAAAGAAGTACTATTTTCAAGCTTTATCTTTTCATTCTGCCTGATAGGTGCCAATTTAATGACGAATTTAAATTTAAAAGTGACAGACAAATAACAATTCATCACCGTCCGGTTATTTTTCAAAAAACGTTCAACTGATTTACATTTGCATCCGGAAATTATACGGCATCAATGACTGTAACCGGGTTTTACGTGAGTTATAATTATGAAACAACAGTTTTACAGTATTTTATTTAATTTTCTGAACTTATTTTTTAAATTTAAAAACAGAAATAAAAAGAAGATATATATCTATGCAGATTCCAGGGGATATGACGTAATCGGCAAATATGGAAAGAGCCCTTTTGGGTCGTATATATTGCCGCTGGCCATGAAATACAACGTGACATATCGCCTTTGCCCGGAAAAATTTACAACCATTGTTGACTTTATCGATTCAATAAAAGATACTTCAACATCTTTTGATCATGTAATCATGCATTGTGGTATCGTGGATTTTTCACCCAGGCCTTTAAGTAGTATTACCAAAGTAATCGAAAGCAAAAAAGCTAAAGCATATAGTAAAGATTTATTTAATTCAAATAAGGCATATTACAGTAATCCCTTTGATGAAATATATTACAACGAAAAAACGATCACCATTTATTCCAAGGCTTATTTATCAACCGTGATCGGTCCCAAACTCCAAAAAATCAAAAACCTGATCTGGATAGATTCAAATCCATTCGTGAAAGGATGGGAAGGGAACTTTACGAAAGGCAGGCCCACGAACATCGGTACAGTCATTCAGGAATTTGAAAAAATACTTGAATTCTTTACTCCCGTGAAAATCAGTCTGAAAAACTGGGATGAAGAAATGATAAAATTGTATACAATTGATAATATACATTTTACGAAAGCTGGTTTTGAAAAAATTACACTGGAAATCAAAAATATGATGAATGCTCAGGCGGATTAAATTTTACATGAAACGATCATGGAATTCCCCAACTCTTATGACCTGGGGAAATATGGTGAGCAGCAGTGTGAAACTGCTTGTATTAACGCCACTTATATTAACTAAGTATAATATTAACGAAATCGCTTTCTGGTACCTGCTTTTAACAATAAATTCTTTTGCAATCGTCATTGATTTCGGATTTTATCCGACTTTTTCGAGAGCCGTATCATTTGCCTTTCATGGCCTGGAATCATTGGAGAACATCGATGACCGGCGTAAACCATCAAACGGTTTACCCAATTGGAATCTGATGCAGAAAATATATGGAACAATTAATTCCACTTATCTTTTTTTAAGTTTTGGTGTCGTAATAATAATATTCGCATTAACCTATTCTCCTGTAAAACATGTAATTGACAAAACGAATGACCAGCCCCAGTTATGGCTTGCATATATATTATACGCTTTAAGTGTGCTTGCATCCTTCTTTTCAAAGAAATTTGATTCTGTCATAATAGGCACAAATAATATTGTCCTGATTAACAGATGGGATATCATTAATAATGCATTAAATACGCTTGTTTCCATTGTGATTGTATATTTTGGATGTAAACTTTATGTGCTTGCTTTAAATCAACTTCTCTTTAGTTTGATTCTGCTGATAAGAGATTACTATTTGGAAAGATCAATTTGCGATGGAAAGTTTAAGCAATTCAAATTCTTCGCCTATTTTAAAGACGTTTTTTATTGGTGTTGGGGACCGATCTGGAAATCAGGGATATTAATATTATGTTCAACGGGGATAAATCAGGCGAGTGGTTTGATATATTCAGGTGTATCGGATACAGCCAGCCTGGCTGCCTACCTCTTAACGTTAAAACTCGTCACAACGATCGCCCAATTTTCTCAGGCCCCATTCTATTCCAAATTACCCCAATTCTCAGGATCCCGGGTCAAAAATGACATGCCAGGCCTTATTAATTCTTCTGCCAGCAGTATGATGAAAGCCCTGTTTGTATTTGTTATTGGAATACTGGTGCTTATTTTTGCCGGTGACTGGATTTTAATAGAAATTCACTCCAAAGCCCGGCTGATTAATTACCAGATTATTATGTTCATGGGCCTCGTGTGGTTTCTGGAAAGAAATCATGCCATGCACGCACAGGTATACGTTACAACTAATAAAATCCCCTTTTACAAATCCGCCATTGTTTCAGGCATCATAAATCTGGGGTTAATTGTTCTCCTGCTTCCCAAAATCGGCTTATGGGCTTTTCCCCTGGCACAGGGAATATCCAATTTATTAATTAATAACTGGTGGAATGTAATGCTGTCCATAACATCCATGAAAGTCAGCTATAGAGAGTATATCACCAAAAGTGCATTGTACCCATTATTACTGCTAATTTTCTTTTACTGTATCAGAATATTCATCTAAATAAAAATCATGCATAAAACGCTGAAGAAAGTCTTATCGCCTTTTTACTACCTTTTTGTAAATAAATATGCATTCGATGATAATACGCCCATGTATAAAAAGATTCTCTATTCCACGAGAGCAAGATTGTCGGGTAACGGTATTTTTCTAAACAGAAGCGAAAAAATATTAAAGCGTTTAAAAAATAAATATAAAGGGCAGCGGTGTTTCGTAATGGGCAATGGTCCTTCATTGAATAGTTTAGACCTGACAAAACTGAAAAATGAATATACATTTGGTGTAAATGCCATTTACCTGAATTATGAAAAAATGCAATTTTACCCTACTTTCTATGTTGTTGAAGATGATTTGGTTGCTGCTGACAGGAAAGATGAAATTAATAATTACCAACACTCACAGCACAAGTTTTTCGGGGCGTATTTGCGATATCTTTTGAAAAAAGATGATAAGACCATCCTGCTGAATGTCTTAAGGAATTATGAGAGCGAATCCGATAAGGAATTTAAACCTTCTTTCTCCGAGGATTGCCTTAAAAAGGTATGGGTGGGGGGATCAGTAACGTACCTGTGTTTGCAGTTAGCTTATTATATGGGTTTTAGCAAAGTTTATATGATTGGGTTCGACCATAATTATACCATCCCCAAGTCGGCTGTCATCAGCAATGTAAACGAAGGGGGATTTGATATTTTATCTACCGAAGACGACCCCAATCATTTTTCACCTGACTATTTTGGAAAGGGATTCAGATGGCACGACCCAAGGGTAGACAGAATGGAACTTGGTTTTAAAAAAGCCAGGGAATATTTTGAAAAAGATGGCCGCGAATTATTTAATGCCACTTTTGGGGGTAAGCTTGAAGTGATACAAAGGTGCAACTATTCTGATTTATTTTGATTTTAAACATTTTAGACCCCTCCCGGTTTTATTATGCTCCACCCCCTGATTTCGGTTCTGATACCTACTTATAACGTTGAAGATTATGTAGAAGAAGCCATAAAAAGTATCATGGGCCAAACATATTCCAATCTTGAAATTATAATTGTTGATGATGGATCAACTGATCATACCTATTCAATACTCAAAAAACTGGCTGAATCGGACACCAGAATAAAACTCTTTAAAAATAATAAAAACGCCAGAATCGTTGAAACTTTAAACCTTGCAATTCAAAAAGCTACAGGATCTTTTATTGCCAGGATGGATGGGGATGATGTGAGTCTGCCAACCAGAATAAGCAAACAATATGAATATCTGGTTCTCCATCCAACAATCGCTTTGGTCGGACTAAATGTCGTAATGATTGATGAGGTCGGAAATGAAATACATAAAGAGAGCTATATTACCGATGCCAATAAAATAAAAGAAGCTTTGCCTTACGCTTCGCCTGTCCCGCATTTTTGGCTGTCAAGGCGGGAATTATATGATAAACTCGGCCCTTACCGCATTCCATCTGCAGAAGACTACGATTTTATCTTAAGAGCCATCGATCAGGGATATGAGATCAACAACATTCCTGACTTTCTCTATTTGCAAAGAATCCGAAGAGGAAATACGGCAACTGCTTTAGGGCTTACACAACAAAAGTCAATAGAATACGTAAAGCAACTACATGAGGAAAGAAAAACAAATTCAGCAAAAAGCGATTCTTATTCGGTCATCCATTTAAACAAAGCGCTGAAATCATCCATATTTGAAAACAAAAGTTATAAATTGTCTTCGAAATTCCACTTCAAATATATTGATACTAAAAATAAATCTGTCATTAGGTCTTTATTTTGGTTTTTACTGGCGGTTTTAATTTCCCCAAAATATCAACTTCGCGGAATTTATAATAGAAAGAAATATAAATCAATTAAAAGAAATCAACAGGTAATATGATAGTCCTTCTGTCCATTTCCGGAAATATGAGCACTACCATCCGAAAACAAGCTCCGGGTAAATAACCGTAATGAAAGTATTGAACATAAGTCAGAGTTTTGAGATTAAAGGAGGGTCAGATATTTACTTTCATGGGCTTACTGAGTTATTACGCCAACATGGTATTGAAGTGGAAGAATTTGCGTCTACAAATGACGACTCCCCTTTCTATCCCAAATCTATCCATTTTGAAAAGCCTGCTGCAGAAGAGTTTTTAAAGTACTTTTATAATAATGAGGCAAAAAAGAAACTGGACAAGCTGATTTCAACCAGGAATGATTTTAACCTGGCACATTTGCATATTTATTATGGTAAACTTTCCGCTTCCATACTGCAACCCCTTAAAAAATGGGGGATTCCAATCATCCAGACGCTCCATGAATATAAATTGGTATGCCCTACGTATAAATTGTATGACGGAAATTCCCTGTGCCTGTCCTGTAAAAACAATACTTTTTATCATTCTATATTAAAAAAGTGTAACAGGAACAGCGTTCTAAGATCTTCGATCTCCGCTTTGGAAGCATATATCTCCCTATGGGCAGGCAGTCAAAAATATATCGATCATTTTATTTCCGTCAGTGATTTTCAAAAAGACAGGATATGCGAAATGGGAATGGATAAAAATAGAATCACGACAATACATAATTTTATCAGTCTGGATAATATGCCCGGCAATTATATCCAGGGGGAATACGTACTATATTTCGGTAGAATTGAGAAAGTCAAAGGCATAGAAGTTCTTTTAAACGCTTTCAAAAAATTACCTCCCGGTATTAAACTGGTTATTGCCGGTGACGGAGAATTTAGAAATGAAATGCTTACAATTATTGATTATTCATCTGATTTAAAAAATAAAGTATCCTGGGCCGGATTTAAGAAAGGCGCCCAACTATCTGAATTGATAAATAATGCCAGGTTTGTAGTAGTCCCATCCATATGGTATGAAACATTTGGCCTGTCTGTTGTTGAAGCCATGGCCCATTTCAAGCCCGTTATCGGATCTGACATTGGAGGAATATCTGAAATTATCATGAATGGAATAAATGGGTATTTAGTACCCCCGAATAATCAGGAGGATCTTGCAGACAAGATCCTGTTTCTCTGGAAAAACATTTCATTAACAAAAGAAATGGGCCATCATGCCAGAAATCATGTCAGGGAGAATTTCTCTCCCCAGGTACATTTTGATAAGGTAACATCTCTTTACAACAAATTCCTTGCATAACGGATGCTGATTAGCGCAAGTAAATATTCTATGTAACTGATATGATTCAATAGTTGTATTCATCTAGCCCGATATTTGCACGGCACTTCTTCAAAAATATCATGACAATGAAAAATCCTGTAATAAAGGCACTTTTAATAACGTTTGCAACCTGTTTCATGAGCTTGGGCCTCTTTTCCCAGACCAGTTATTACATCAGTTCTACAGGAAATAACAGTAATAGCGGAAAATCTCCCGGTACGCCGTGGAGGTCTTTACAAAAAATAGAAATCGGGAACACCTATCTGTTTCATTGCAATGATACATTTTATCAAAAACTCAGCTGCAATCAGTCTGCGGGTCCGGACATGGGTTCCCAGACTAACAAAGACCAGAAAATAACCATTTCAAGTTATGGAAATGGGAATAAACCTGTAATCAGCCTTTACAAAAATATCATAAATAAAAACTGGGTAAATGCCGGAAATAATATCTGGAAGGTGAGTCTTAAAAATGCAGAAAATTATACAGGCTTTAAGGAAGTGAACACCAATGTGGGATTTATAAAAGTGGACGGCATAATATTCGGAAATAAAACTTTCAGCCCTGATTCACTAAAATCACAGTGGGATTTTTACTGCGACGATGAATATTTATTTGTTTATTCAAACGATGATTTATCATCCTCAGCAAAAAATATTCAAGCCGCATGCAACTTCGTAGCCATCTACCTTTGCAATAATATGGATGTGAGCAATTTGACAATAACAGGATCCGGCGGGCATGGCATCAGGGGTGTAAATGTCAAAAATATAAACCTGGAAAAATTAGACATTAGTGAAATCGGAGGATCTTTTTTACAGGGATACGGAAATGGAAGAATCCGTTATGGTAACGGGGTGGAATTCTGGAACGGATCAGAAAACTGTTTAATAAAAGGGTGTAAGGTTTCCATGGTCTACGATGTCGCTTTCACCATGCAGGGTAATGGCCCCGGAACACATTTCCTAAATGTTGTTTTTGATGATAATATTTCAAACAATAATGAGCAATCATTCGAATTCTGGATAAAAGGAAATCAGCCTGGTTTTACGGCCTGCAAATTTATAAATAATTATTGCTCTAATGCCGGCTATGGCTGGTCGCACGACGTAAGGCCAGTGAAAAACTTTGCTGTTTTTATCCTAAATTCTGAGCTGGAAGCAAATGATGATGATATTCTGATTGAAAATAATACTTTCATCAAAGCTAAATCCGCTTATTTCTATATGAATAGTGATCTGTTTGAAAAGAAATCACAATTCATTACAAAAAATAATAAAATTGAAATGGAACCCGGTGTACCCCTCATCAGGAGAGGAAGGAAAATCGTAATAAATACATTAACTGATTCTTTGCAGGAGAATGGTTTTGAAAGCGGAAGTCATTTTTCCACACCGCAGTAAATCCCACATTGATTGTACGTCCCCGGTTTATTCACTCAACCTAAGTTGTAATGACATTTTACTTTAATGGCCATCATTAAAAGTCAATTAAATATTCTATGAAAATCGGAATCATTGGAATTCGGGGTATTCCAAACTTTTACGGGGGATTTGAGCAGTTTGCTGAAAATTTCTCTTTAGGCCTTGTTGAAATGGGACATACAGTAACAGTATACAATTCCAGCTTACATCCTTTTAAAGAAAATCAATGGAAGGGCGTCTATATTGTACACTGCAAAGATCTGGAAGATAAAATCGGAACTGCCGGGCAGTTCATTTACGACCTGAACTGTATCCTGCACGCACGTAAAAGCCAGTATGATATTATCCTCCAGCTTGGATATACCAGCAGTTCCATATGGGGATGGCTTCTTCCGAATACCAAAAGCATCATTGTTACAAATATGGACGGCCTGGAATGGAAACGAAGTAAGTATACGCTCCGGGTGCAAAGATTTCTCAAACACGCAGAAAAGCTGGCAGTTAAGTATAGTAAATATTTAATTGCTGATTCTGTCGGAATACAATCGTACCTAAAAAATGAATATAAAAGAGATTCAGTTTATATCCCTTATGGAGCCCATGTATTCAATGATCCGAATCGGGATGTTTTGGAAAAGTATGATCTTACCCCATATCATTACAGCGTTCAATTAGCCAGACTTGAACCGGAAAATAATTTTGAAATGATCGCTAATGGGTTTATTGCATCGGGGAAAAAAGAGCCATTGTTAATAATCGGTAAACATGAAACAAAATATGGTGCTTATTTAAAGGCAAAATATGCCGGCTATCCGCTCATTCGGTTCTTAGGGGCCATTTACGATATTAATATTTTAAATAATCTCCGATACCATTCCAGTCATTATTTTCATGGTCATACAGTCGGCGGCACGAATCCCTCCCTGCTGGAAGCCATGGCATCCCAATCCATGGTTTGCGCGCATGATAATATTTTCAATAAATCCATTTTAGGAGAAGATGCTTTTTATTTTAGCGATGCAGGCCAGATAGCATCCCTTCTTACAAATGAAAATAAAACTCTGAACAGTGGAATGGTTTTATCGAATATGGATAAAATAAAGAATATATATTCCTGGTCAAATATTAATAATCAGTACATTTCTTATTTTGAACATATTGCAGCCATTTGAAAATAAAAAAACCTTATTTTGTCAAAACCATTTGTTTACTGCTGATCATTTTTTCATCCACATAGAGGGTATAATTATAAACGCCTGAAGAAAGACCTGACGCATCCACACTTAGATTTCCCCTGCCTGAATTATTGATCATGACGGTTTTGATGATACGGCCCGACATATCTGAGACTTCCAGCCTTGCACGGCCAAAGTTCTGCGGAATGCTGTAATTGATGGAGGTTGAACCGGCAAAAGGATTGGGCATGTTCTGACCGAGGGATGCATCGGAAAAAGAAACAGTGCCGGAAGACTGCCCTTTGACCAGTTGCTGAACCAG
>Ga0080027_10000058_pt1 | contig 43366 bp, 41 predicted proteins | sample OrgsoiDNA2013046_FD_70962 | JGI IMG/M metagenome (GOLD analysis project Ga0080027, IMG submission 70962) | Permafrost soil microbial communities from the Arctic, to analyse light accelerated degradation of dissolved organic matter (DOM) -... | ecosystem: Environmental > Terrestrial > Soil >... | reverse complement strand
TGCAATTGAGGTGGATGGTGGATGGTGGATGGAAATTACTAAATAAAATGCATATGATAAGTTATAAAAAACTAGAGGCCTGGACATTTTCTATGGAAGTAGCGAGACAAATCTATATTCTAACAAAAACCTATCCTTCAGATGAAAGATATGGCTTAGTATCTCAAACTCGAAGAGCAGCGGTTTCTATACCTTGTAATATTGCGGAAGGTTTAGGAAGAAATCACAAAAGAGATACCATACAATTCCTTCATATAGCCAGAGGTTCCGCTTATGAATTAGAAACTTTGTTATGTCTTGCTTTCGAAATTAAAATAGTTAATGAGGAACCATATAATACAATAAGTAATATGCTTGAATCTAATATTAGACTTATTACTGGATTTATTAATTATTTGCAACAAAAACCATAAACCATATACCATATACCATAAACCATATACCATAAACCATATACTCTGTTTGCAACGGCCAACGGTCAACGAAAATGCGTAAATTGCATCTCCAAGACCGCAAAAAGATGATCCACAACTTCAACGCCGGCCCCAGCATCATGCCACAGGAGGTTTTTGATAAAGCCGCCAATGCCATTCTGAATTTCCGGGACACCGGCCTTTCCATCCTGGAAATAGGGCACCGGACGGCCTTGTTCCAGTCTGTCCTGGATGAAGCCGTACAACTGGTCAAAGAACTCATGAAACTGGATGCAGATCACGAAGTTTTATTTCTGCATGGAGGGGCCACCACGCAATTTTTCCAGGTGCCCATGAACCTGCTGAATGAAAATCAGTCCGCCGCCTACCTGGATTGTGGAACATGGGGCACAAAAGCCATTAAAGAGGCGCGCTTATTTGGCAATGTGGATGTGGTCGCTTCGTCAAAGGATAAAAATTATACCTACATTCCGAAGGGATACAAAATCCCTGCAGATGCTGCTTATTTTCATTATACCACCAACAATACCATTGAAGGAACAGAAATGTTCTCCATTCCTGATACCGGCGTTCCGCTGATTGCAGATATGAGCAGCGATATCCTGAGTTATGAAACAGACTTTAACCGCTTCGCACTGATCTATGCCGGAGCGCAGAAAAATATCGGTGCTGCCGGCGTAAATATGGTGGTCGTGCGTAAAGACATCCTTGGAAAAGTAAATCGCAAACTGCCGGGCATGATGGATTACCGAAAACATATTGAAGCCGGATCTATGCTCAATACACCACCCGTGTTTGCCATTTATGTTTGTCTGCTCACCCTGCGCTGGTTAAAAAATCAGGGTGGCGTGCATGCCATTGAAAAAATCAATAAAGCAAAAGCAGCGCTGTTATATGAAACCCTGGATGCCCGGCAGGGATTTGAACCGACCGTTGCGAAAGAAGACCGCAGCCGGATGAATGTTGTTTTCCTTATCCCTGATCCGCTGCTCGAAAAAAAATTCATAGATGCCTGCAAGGAACAACAGATGGTGGGTGTGAAAGGGCACCGCAGTGTGGGCGGATTTCGGGTATCTCTGTATAATGCCCTGCCGCTGGAAAGTGTAAAAGCCCTGACCGATCTCATCAAACAAATTTAAACCGTTACATGGCCATTATATCCGCATTCCGCGCGCTCAGACCATCAAAAGAACTGGCTTCCCGCGTTGCGTCATTCCCTTACGACGTTTTAAGCAGTGCTGAAGCCAGAATCCTGGGAGATAAAAACCCCTATTCTTTTTTACACATAACAAAATCAGAAATTGATCTGCCTGAAGGAACCGATATTCATAGTGAGAAAGTATATCATAAAGCGGCGGACAACCTGCTCATTTTCCAGGAAAATAAAATCCTGGTCCGGGATGAAAAACCCGCTTACTATATTTACGAACTGACAATGAACGGCAAAAAACAAACGGGCCTGGTTTGTGTAAGTGCAGTGGCAGATTATGAAAATAATATTATCAAAAAACATGAACTGACCCGTCCCGAAAAAGAACAGGATCGTATCAGTCATATCCGGATCACAGGAGCACAAACAGGCAATGTATTCCTTGCTTACAAATCAAATGTTTCCCTGAGCCGGCTGATCAGCAGCTGGAAAGAATCCAATGAAGCAGTATATGATTTTATTGCTGAAGATGGAGTGGGTCACCGGATCTGGGTGGTGCATAATCCGCAGACCATCACAGAAATCACACAGATATTTCATTTACAGGTACCCTTTACTTATATCGCAGACGGTCATCACCGGGCCGCCTCGGCGGCAAAAGTAAAAAATACATTGGGCAATGAAGCGACTGCAGACGCAGCCTTTTTTTTGACCACCCTGTTCCCTTCCGACGAACTTCGCATTCTGGATTATAACCGGGTTGTTAAGGATCTGAACGGGTTCAGTGAAAAAGACTTTCTGGAGAAGCTTACCAAAAATTTCAGGGTCGAAAAAATAAACAGGGCTTATTCCCCTGGCCGCTTACACCAGTTCGGTATGTATCTGCCAGGACAATGGTTCAGGCTGGAAGCATCCGAAAATAGTCACCCAAATGATCCGATCGGGATCCTGGATGTGAGTATTCTGCAGGAAAATATCCTTTCATCCATACTGGGAATCCAGGACCCGCGAACGGATAACCGGATTGATTTTGTGGGCGGGATCCGCGGCCTGAATGAACTGGAAAAAAGAGTGGACAGTGGTCAGATGAAAGCAGCATTCAGTCTATACCCGGTAAGTATGGACCAGCTGTTTGATATCGCCGACAGTGGTCAGATCATGCCACCTAAAAGCACCTGGTTTGAACCGAAACTACGTGACGGACTTTTAACACATCTGATCAGATAAGCGGTACTTTTGTATGAACGTCGACTGATCCCGGACCGATTTATAAAGCCGGATTTTATTATACATGAAGAAATTTCTGTTTGTCATTCTAATATTCCTGTGCAGGTCTGCCTGTTTTTCACAGCAGGCAGATTCTCTCGAACTGGTTGCAAAACAGTTCATGCGCAGCGGGGATTATGCCAATGCCGTTATCGTTCTGAGTAACGCCTTAAAAAAAGACCCCGATAATCTGGAATTACAAAAAGACCTGACATTTACTTATTATCTGCAAAGGAATTACAGCAGTGCCGTCGAGTCCGGAAGAAAACTGATTTCCCGCGATGATGCCGACGAACAGTGTTACCAGATCCTGGGTATGTCATATAAAGCCATTGATGAAAAGAAGGAAGCAGATAAAATGTATAAGCAGGGGATAAAAAAATTTCCTGCCAGTGGTGAGCTATACAATGAATACGGAGAAATGCTGTGGGTGAAACAGGATGCGGATGCCATCCGTTTCTGGGAAAAGGGAATAGAAGTGGACCCGGGTTATTCTTCCAATTATTACAATGCCAGTAAATATTATTATTTTACCTATGATAAAGCCTGGAGCCTGATTTATGGTGAAATTTTTATCAACCTGGAAAGTTATAGCAAACGCACACCGGAAATTAAATTGCTTCTTGTAGATGGATATAAAAAATTATTTACTGACTTGAAACTGCCAAAATCCCTGTCAAATAAAAATCCTTTTGCGCTTGCCTACCTTTCCGTTATGAGTGACCAGGCTCAATCCGTTAACCTGGGTATTACGCCTGAATCGCTGGGCTCATTAAGAAGCAAATTTATCCTGGAATGGTTTGAGAATTACGGAGGTAAATATCCGTTCCGGCTTTTTGAATATCAGCGGCAACTCCTGAAGGAAGCCATGTTTGATGCCTATAACCAATGGATTTTCGGCGCTTCCATGGGACTTACCTCTTTTCAAAACTGGACCACACAACATGCAGATGAATATAACCGTTTTATCAGTTTTCAGAAAGGGCGTCTGTTCAAAGTACCTTCGGGTCAGAATTATCGCAACCTCATTTCTAAATAACTACTATGAACAAGCCCGAACGGTTGTTTGATTGTATTGCAAACCAGCTGGAAAAATTTCCAAAACCGGATATGCTGGCAGCTAAAGAAAAAGGCAACTGGAGGAAATACAGTACGCAGGAGGTATCCGAAACGGTTGACGCGCTGGCCATTGGCCTGACTGACCTCGGGGTTTCAGGACATGATTTCAGCGTTGAAAACCAGGATAAGATTGCACTCATTTCTTATAACCGGGCCGAATGGCTGATCACAGATCTGGCGGTGCAAAAAACAGGCGCAGTACTCGTACCCATTTACCCTACCACCAGCAATCATGAAATAGAATTTATTTTTAAGGATGCCAATGTGAAATATATTTTTGTCAGTACGGCTGAGTTTTACGCGAAAGCCATGCAGGTGAAATCCGCTGTTCCTTCTGTTCAAAAAATTTTTACATATGATGAAATCCCGGGAGCGGTCCATTGGTCGTCTTTGCTGCAACCACTGACAGAAGTTAAAAAAAAGGAACTGGAATCCATCAGTAAAACAATCCGTCCCGAACATCTCGCCACCCTGATCTATACATCCGGAACCACAGGTACGCCAAAAGGCGTGATGCTGACCCATAATAATATCCTGAGCAATGTGATTCTGTCAAGAGAAAGTTTTCCTTTTGAAGACCGCCCGGATTTTAAAGCCCTCAGCTTCCTGCCGCTGAATCATATTTTCGAAAGGATGGTAAGTTATATTTATATGTTCAGTGGAATCAGTATTTATTATGCTGAAAGTTTTGAGACCATCATAGCAAACCTGCAGGACGTGAAACCCGACATATTTACAACCGTTCCCCGGTTGCTTGAAAAAATATATGAAGGCATCATGGCCAGGGGTGCAGCTCTGAAGGGTTTTAAAAGAAATTTATTTTTCTGGGCGGTAGAGCTGGGGAAAAAATATGACAATAACCGCTCACAGGGTCCCTGGTATTCTTTCCAGCTTTCCCTGGCCGGCAAACTGGTATTCAGTAAATGGCGTGAAGGCCTGGGGAATAATGTCAAGTATATCATCACAGGCGGTGCGGCCTGTCAGGAAAGACTAATCCGGATTTTTAACGCAGCAGGTATTCCTGTTTATGAAGGATACGGACCGACTGAAAATTCTCCGGTTATCACGATTAACCGCCGGGGCCCGGGCGGTTCCCGTTTTGGTACCGTGGGTCCTGTGATCAATGGCGTCGGTCTGCGACTTGAATCCGACGGAGAAATTTCGGTGAACGGTCCCTCCGTGATGAAAGGATATTATAATCGACCCGACCTGACCGCGGAAGCGGTCATTGACGGATGGCTGCATACCGGTGATATCGGGGTACTGGAAGATGGAAAATTTCTTCGCATCACCGATCGGAAAAAAGAATTATTTAAAACCAGCGGTGGTAAATATGTGGCGCCGGCTGCCATTGAAAATAAACTCAAGGAATCCAGGTATATTGAACAGGCAGTTGTCGTGGGATCCGGAATGAAATTCGTTGGCGCCCTGATCCTGCCCGCATTTGACCAACTCGCGGAATGGTGCAAACAACATGATTATGATACCAGTTCCCATCAGGTCATGATTCAGAATCCCCAGGTAATCCATTTTTATAAGTCGCTCATAAATGAATTCAATCCGCAGTTCAACCATGTAGAACAAATCAAAAAATTCGAACTGTTGCCGGATGTCTGGAGCGTCGAAACAACTGAACTTACACCGAAACTTAATTTCAAAAGAAAAATCGTTCTTGAAAAATACAAGTCTTATATTGACAAGATATACGCTTAATTCAACAGTATGCAAATTGAATGCTTTGAGCCTTAAGCCTTAGACGAATGAACGAAGAAAAGAAAAGACTGCAGGACCCTTCCTGGAAAAACTGGGGACCCTATCTCAGTGAAAGGCAGTGGGGAACCGTTCGTGAAGACTACAGTGAAAATGGGACCGCCTGGGAATTCACCTCCCATGAAATCGCCCGCAGCAAAGCCTGGCGGTGGGGAGAAGATGGTATCGGCGGTCTCGGGGATACAAAATTACAACTATGCTTATCCGTTAGTTTGTGGAATGAGAAGGACAGCATCCTGAAAGAACGATTTTTTGGCCTGACCGGCAATCAGGGCAACCACGGAGAAGATGTGAAAGAACTATATTATTTCCTGGATGCCACCCCCACGCATTCCTACCTGAAGATGCTGTATAAATATCCACAGGCTGCGTTCCCTTATGAAGAACTGCTGGAAGAAAACAGCCGGAGGGGTAAAAACGATCCTGAATACGAGATCCAGGATACCGGCGTATTTAAGGAAGGCAGGTATTTTGATGTATTTATTGAGTACGCAAAGGCTGCTGCTGAAGACATCCTTTTGAAGATCACGGTTTATAATCGTGGTCCGGAAGCAGCGCCCCTGCATGTTTTGCCCAATATCTGGTTCCGGAATGTCTGGGACCTGGGATATCCAATCGATAAACCCTCCCTGGAAAGACTAACAGACGACAGCATTTTCATTCAGCATAAATCACTTGGCAAACGAACACTGTATGCTGAAAATCCCGCCCAGGTACTTTTTTGTGATAACGAAACCAACGTTCAGAAATGCTATTCCGTTACCGACAGAAAAGATGTTTTTTACAAAGATGGCATCCACGACTATATCGTTCATGGTACGAACACGGTAAGTCCCGGACAAACCGGTACGAAAGGAGCATTTCATTTTAATAAAACCATTGATCCGGGGAAATCAGAAACTTTCCGGCTTCGCATGCGGCTGGAATCGTCGGACAATCCTTTCGAGGATTTTGATCAGATATTCACAAAACGTATCGGAGAAGCGGATACATTTTATGCCGGCCTGCAAACTAATCTTCCCAACGATGAATTAAAAAGCATACAACGCCAGGCTTATGCCGGCATGATCTGGTGCAAGCAGTTTTACTATTACAATATCGATCATTGGATCAACGGAGATCCTGCCGGGCCGGTTCCACCCGTTCAACGAAAGAAAGGAAGGAACCATGAATGGGAGCACCTCAACTGTTCTGATATCATTTCTATGCCCGATAGTTGGGAATATCCCTGGTTTGCTGCCTGGGACCTGGCCTTTCATTGCATCTGTTTTGCAGATATCGATCCGGATTTTTCCAAACACCAGCTAACCCTGCTCACGCACGAATGGTACATGCATCCGAACGGTCAGCTGCCTGCTTATGAATGGGCATTTTCAGATGTGAACCCTCCAGTCCATGCATGGGCAACGTGGAAGGTTTATAGTATTGATAAAACGGCAACCGGCATTGCCGATACCAAATTCCTGGAAACCATTTTTCTGAAACTGCTCATGAATTTCACCTGGTGGGTAAACAGAAAAGATGAACAGGGAAATAATATTTTTGAAGGCGGTTTTTTGGGCATGGACAATATCGGACTCTTCGACCGAAACACCCCATTGCCGGACGGATCACTCCTGGAACAATCCGACTCCACTTCCTGGATGTGTATGTATTCCCTCAACATGATGCGTATTGCGCTGGAACTGGCCATGACAAATCCCGTTTACCAGGATTTAGCAACAAAGTTTTTTGAACATTTCCTATGGATCGCGCACGCCATGTTTGCGGAAGGTGAAGAGGGAACAGGTCTTTGGGACGATGAAGATGAATTTTATTATGATGCCATTCAGAAATCCGATGGCCAGGATCAGAAATTAAAAATCCGTTCCATGGTGGGTCTGATTCCCATGCTTGCTGTAGAAATTCTCGAAGATGAACTCCTGACCAGTCAGAAAGAATTTACCGAGCGTTTATACTGGTTTCTCAATAACAGACCGAAACTCGCCAGTCTGGTTGCGAAATGGGGAGAAAAAGGAAAAGATGCAAAACATCTTTTATCCCTGCTGCGGGGCCACCGTATGAAAAGGATTCTCTACCGGATGCTGGATGAAAACGAATTCCTGAGCGATCACGGCCTCCGTGCCCTGTCAAAATATTACCAGGAACATCCTTATATTCTTGAGATTGATAATAACTGGTTTTCGATTCACTATGCCCCTGGTGAATCTGACACTGCATTATTCGGGGGCAATTCGAACTGGCGCGGGCCGGTCTGGATGCCGGTGAATTACCTGCTCATCGAATCTTTGAGAAGATTTCATGATTATTATGGCGATGATTTTAAAATTGAATATCCCACCCGGTCAGGAAATCTGTTTACCCTGAAAGAAATTTCAGATAAACTTGCGGAACGCATTATTTCATTATTTACGCGTAATGCAAACGGTATGCGTCCCGTATTCGGCGATCAGCCACTGTTTCAAAACGATCCGCATTTCAGGGATCATATCCAGTTTTTTGAATATTTCAACGGCGATACCGGAAAGGGACTGGGCGCTTCTCACCAGACAGGCTGGACGGGCCTCGTGGCAAGGATACTGAAAGTCAGATAGTTTTTTATTCAGCTATCTTTGCAACCCGAATTACAAAAAGTGGAAAAAAGCAATTTCGTAGATCAGATCCGGGTATTCTGTAAAAGTGGACATGGAGGTGCCGGAATCAAACATTTCATGCGCACAAAATACAATGCCCTTGCCGGACCGGATGGCGGAGATGGAGGTCGCGGAGGTCATATCATTCTGCGTGGAAATAAAAATACATGGACCCTTCTTTCCCTTCGTTATTATAAAAATGTATTTGCTGAAGACGGCGAAGCCGGAAGCGGCAACAACAGCAGTGGCCGCTTCGGAAAAGATATTTATATCGACGTTCCCCTGGGCACGATCGCAAGAGATGAAACCAGTGGATTGAAAGAAGCTGAAATCATGGAAGATGGCCAGGAAGTGATCTGGTTAAAAGGTGGCCGGGGCGGATTGGGAAATGCCCGGTTTGCCACCCCGACGAACCAGGCTCCGGAACACGCCCAGCCGGGAGAACCTGGTGTGGAAGGCTGGAAAGTACTGGAATTAAAGGTTTTGGCCGATGTGGGTTTGGTCGGTTTTCCCAATGCCGGTAAGTCAACCTTACTTTCTGTGATGACCGCAGCCACGCCCAAAATAGCAGATTATGCATTCACCACACTCACTCCGCAGCTGGGTATGGTGGAATACCGGGATGGAAAAAGTTTTTGCATTGCCGACCTGCCTGGAATCATTGAAGGAGCAGCAGAGGGAAAAGGCCTGGGTCACCGGTTTTTAAGACATATTGAAAGAAATGTTGCCCTTTTATTCATGATTCCGGCCGATAGTCCTGATCACCGGAAAGAATTCGAGATTTTACGCAGCGAACTGGAACAGTATAACCCTGAGTTGCTGGATAAGCGTTTTGTAATTGCGATCAGTAAATCAGATCTCCTGGATGAAGAGCTCATCACGGCGATACGAAAGGAATTACCGGATGATATCCCGAATATATTTATTTCATCTGCTACGCAAAAAGGGATCCAGGCCCTGAAGGACCTTCTTTGGTCGATCATGAATGAAGGCACCAGATGACCTGATTTTTGAATTTTCTTACCTTCACGCCATCTCGTCGCATGAAAAGATGTCTTCCTGTTTTGATTCTCCTTTTTTTTCTGCACCCGTTTATAGGAATTGGACAGACAGGGCCTGGTTCATCCGATACAAATCAGACCATTCCACCTGATAACCTGCTCTTACAATCCCAGCCGGACCCGGCAGCCGCTTTACCATTAAAAGAAGAAGCAGAAACGATACGAAAAATCCGGGGGGTCCCCGGCATGGTATATGCGGTTTTTTCAAAAGACAGCATCATTGATTTTCAGGCACTCGGTTACCGCGTTTTTAAATTAAAAAACCGGATTGAAATGAACGATCATTTCAATATCGGTACGAATACGGCAGCCTTTACGGCCTATATCGCAGCAAAATTGGTTGAAGCCGGAAAAATTAAATGGAACACACAACTTCTCAAAATTTATCCCGAATTCAGTAAAAAGACTTTCCCGGTTTATAAGATGATCACTTTCCAGGACCTGCTCAGCAGCAGGACAAGGATACCATCGTTTATGGATATCAGTGACTGGTTTAAAATTCCCAATTACCCGGGTAGTGTCATTTCCAAGAGAAAAGCTTTTACGTACTGGATGCTGCAGCATAAGCCCAACATGGATAATTTTCTCAATAACAAAATCGTTTTTTCCCTGGCAGGTTACGTCATGGCTGCATCCATGATGGAAAAAGTTACCGGCAAATCCTGGGAAGAACTGGTTATGGAATACATTCGAAAGCCGCTGAAAATATCCATCCGTTATTCATGGCCCAATATTTTCAATGCTTCAGAACCCTACGGCCACTGGGAACAGGGAGGCTCTTTTCATGCGGAAGAACCTGAAACCTGGGTAAAGGGAAATCCGGTATTGTATCCCGCTCAGTCCATCTCGGTCAGTATGCCTGATTATATAAAATTCATGCAGATGAACCTGCAGGGACTTGCAGGGGATATATCGCAACTTCCTGCAAAAAACTTTGAATTTATTTTTTTTGGTTTCCCGGATTATGCCCTGGGGTGGAATAATGGTAGTTTTAATGATCAGGCATTTGCATTTCACGAAGGTGTCTCCCTGTTATTTAACTGCAGAACAGAAATTCTGAGAGAAAAGAACATCGGCATCATCGTGATGTGTAATTCCGGAGACAAGGATGGCAGGGGCGCCGTGCTGGACATCACACGCCTGCTGGAAGCAAAATATTTCTGACCAATCATTTAAAAAAATTCCATGAACTGCATTGCGATGATACCGGCAAGATATGCTTCTACACGTTTTCCCGGCAAGCTGATGCAAATGCTGGGCAATAAAACCGTCATTCGCCATACTTATGATAATACCGTTAAAACAGGTCTTTTTGATCAGGTGATTGTTGTTACTGACAGCCGGGTTATTTATGATGAAATTAAAAATAATGGTGGTGAAGTGGTCATGAGCCTTAAATCCCATGAAAGCGGAAGCGACCGCATAGCAGAAGCAGCGGAAAATATGGAGGTTGACATTGTGGTAAATGTTCAGGGAGATGAACCCTTCGTTCAAAAAGTGCCACTGGAGAAATTACTCGCCGTTTTCAAAGATGACGATGGCGGTTCAGTACAAATCGCATCCCTGATGCAGGTCATGAAGGATAAAAAAAATATCGAAGATCCGAATTATGTCAAGGTAGTAGTGGACGGACAAATGAATTCCCTGTTTTTCAGCCGCAGTGTGATACCATATCCGAGGGATTCCGGTTTACGGGTTACCTATTATGAACATATCGGCGTGTATGCATTCAGGAAAAAGGCTTTGATGAATTTTACCCGGTGGCCGGTAACCACACTGGAAGCTGCAGAAAAAATAGAATGCCTTCGATATCTCGAACATGGTATATCTTTAAAAATGGTTTTGACCGACTATATGGGAATTGAAATCGATACGCCGGAAGACCTGCAAAAGGCTGAAAAATGGCTCGGCTAAAATAATTTGGAAATTCAAACGAGGCAATATGAAAGATATCATGTGGGGAATCGATCTGGGAGGAACCAAAGTGGAAGGTATCATACTGCGTGGACACAAAGATCCGGAAACGCTGATCAGGACCCGGGTTGATACGGAAGCTTCCAAAGGGTATGAACATGTGATTGGCCAGATCGAAAAGCTGGTGAACAAGATGAAGGCGGATTCGAAGCTGGAACCTTCCAGCATTGGATTCGGAACGCCCGGCATACTGGATCCCATTTCGCTTACTTTAAAAAACTCCAATACAACTATTCTAAATCACCAGCCTGTAAAAAAAGATCTGGAAGAGCGCTTACAGCTGCCCGTTATTCTGGCCAATGATGCAAATTGCTTCGCCCTGGCTGAAACAACCTGGGGAGGAGTAAAAAAAGCATCTCCAAAAGCAAGGATTGTATTTGGTATCATCCTGGGTACCGGCGTCGGCGGCGGACTCGTGATCGACGGAAAAATATGGGAAGGCCATCACGGAATCGCCGGAGAATGGGGACATAATTTCCTGGATGAATCAGGGGGGCCCTGCTACTGTGGCAAAACCGGTTGTGTTGAAAAATTAATATCGGGCCCTTCCCTTCAGAAATTTTATGAATCCATATCTGGCGATAAAAAACATTTGAAAGAAATTGTATTGCAGGTAAATACCGATCCATACGCCCGTCATACCATTGACCGGTTAAACCATTTTTTTGGTAAAGCGGTTTCATCGATTACGAATATGCTGGATCCCGACGTCATCGTTGTCGGCGGAGGTGTTGGAAACATCGATGAAATTTATACGGAAGGTGTAAAGAGCCTAAAACATTTTATTTTTAATAATTACTGCACTGTGCCCGTGATCCGTCCGGAACTCGGCGATAGTGCAGGCGTGTACGGTGCAGCTGCACTGACCCAGCATTAATTCATTAAAATACCTTAAGCGTTTGACGCTAAGCTTAAAAATATGAAATTCAGGAATTTTAAAATGGTCAGCTATATAGTGTATGGCCGGGGAAGCTTCGACCAGCTGGATGAAATACTCACGCCACAGAGAAAAGAAGGATCTCCCATGATTTTCCTGGTGGATCATTTTTTTGAGAACAAATCATTGGTAAACCGTATTCCCCTGCGGGGCAGGGATAAAATTATTTTCGCTGATGTGAGCCAGGAGCCCAAAACAAAACAGGTTGACGGACTTGCCAGCCAGCTGAAACAGGAATTCGGATCTATTAGTGGAGTCATCGGTATTGGAGGCGGTTCTGTGATGGACCTGGCCAAAGCCGTTTCTTTAATGATGAATAATCCAGGCTCTTCCGCCGATTACCAGGGTTGGGATCTCGTTAAATTTCCCGGCGTTTATAAAGCAGGAATTCCCACATTAAGCGGCACCGGGGCCGAGGTTTCGCGTACAACTGTTTTGACGGGACCCAGCCGAAAACTGGGTATGAATTCAGATTTTACCCCATTTGATCAGATTATACTCGATCCCGAACTCACCGCCAATGCACCGGAGAATCAGCGCTTTTATACCGGCATGGATTGTTATATACACTGTATCGAAAGTCTTACGGGCACATTCTTAAATGAATTCAGTAAATCCTATGGAGAGAAAGCACTGAATCTTTGCCAGCAGGTATTTCTTGGTAATGAAACCTGGGGACCCGTACATGATGACCGACTCATGATGGCATCCTATGCCGGTGGAATGAGTATCGCTTATTCACAGGTTGGTGTTGCACATGCTGTGAGTTACGGTTTAGGATACCTGTTAGGTACCAAACATGGCGTTGGCAATTGTATCGTTTTCGATAAACTGGAAGAATACTATCCTGAAGGAGTAAAGGAATTCAAAAAAATGGTTGAAAAGAACGGGATTGATATACCCCAGCAAATTACCAGGGGCCTTACCGATGAACAATTTGAAACCATGATCAATGTTTCTCTCGGTATGAAACCCTTATGGGAGAACGCTTTGGGACCACACTGGGAAAAACAAATGACGCGGGAAAAACTGAGGGCATTGTATGAACAACTTTAACCTTCAGGCTTTGGGCTCACTAAGGGTAAACACTTATCCGGCATTAATTTTGCTGCGTTTGATAATCCATTGTGAAGTGGTACACCTGATTCCTGTCTAATCCCTGCAACCTTTAACACCATGCGGATCGCGTGTATAATAATGGCTCACAAAGACCCTCAGCAGATTGAGCGATTAATAAATAAATTCCGCCAACTCCCCTTCGACTTCTACATACACCTGGACAAGAAAATAAAACGGAGCCCTTTTGATTATTTGTCTCAAATCCCAAATGTTTATTTTATACAACAGCGTGTTCGTGTGAGATGGGCTTCTTTTAGTTTTCTGAATGCCATCCTTCAGTCTTTAAAAGAAGTGCTGGGGAAGGAAACCGCTTATGACTTCCTGAGCATCATGAGCGGTCAGGATTACCCCATCAAACCGGTTTCAAGTTTTTATAATGAACTGAAAAATAATATTGGAAAGAATTTTATCAGTTATGAAGTGGATGGGAAATGGTGGCAACATGCTATAAGTCGCATTCATAAATATCACTTTACCAATTTCGGTTTCCGGGGAAAGTATAAAATACAATTTTTTTTAAATGCCTTTCTTCCAAATAGAAAGTTCCCTTTGGCTTTTGAACTCTATGGCGGACCCAGGGCCATGTGTATGACGGTTACCAGCGACTGTGCCGGGTACCTTGTAAAATTTGTTGAAACGAATAAAAAACTCCGGCGTTTTATCCGCTTTACCTGGGGACCGGATGAATTTGTCATTCCGACATTAATTATGAATTCCAAATACAAAGAAACCATTATAAATAACAATTTCTATTATATAGACTGGACGAAAGGCGGCTCCAATCCAAAAATACTTACTTCGGAAGATTATGATCAGCTGATTTCTTCAGATAAAATGATGGCCAGGAAGTTCGACATTGTTCAGGAGCCTGCGATTCTTGATTTGCTGGATAAAAAATTCGGGAATTCGGGAATTTGAGAATTCGGGAGTTGAGAAATGGGGAATTTGAAAACTTATTCCCTTCCACTCAGGAGGGATCAAATTCCCGAATTCTCAAATTCTCGAATTATCTCGGCAGCGTCTTAAAAACCGTTTCGCTGATTATAACCGGATACTTCTTCTCCAGCAATGCGATCCACTTGTTCTCCAGTTCATTTTGATAGTCATTGATAGCCAGTCCGCGGGCCTCTTCGAAAGTCCTGGGTGATGGAGCTGCATATGACCGGATGATGTAAGCGAACTGTACCGTTTTATCAGGATTGGTGACCAGGGCCGTAAAACGGCCAACCGTCACACCAGGGTTTCCAGGAATTTGTTTTGATTCAAACCTTCCCGAATCGGCCTGAATCTGCCCTCCGGAACTATCAATCCGTTTTCTCCAGTTATTCATATTTTTTTCCAGTTCCGACTGTAATTTCAGAGCCGAAGGAGTATTGGCGGCATTAAAAATTATGGCTCCCGCGCCCGGTTTCCACCAGTACTTTTTTACATTCACTTCAAAATATTTTTTCAGGCCCACGGAATCTGCTGAGGCAGGGTTCCATATTTGTTGTTGCATGATTTCAAATAGCAGGTTTCCGTCCCGGAATTCTTTCACCTGCATGGCGTATGCTGAATTATATTTTTCAAGGTGCGACTTATAGTACTGAAAGGCGGCAGTCTGACGATATGAATCCATGATCTCTGAATTCTTTTTCCCTTTCGTTAAATTGGGAACCGATTTCAAACTCTTCCGGTAAGTTATCCAGTCTCCCACGGAATATTTTTTATCCCCTATCTGAAACAGGACCGACTGATCGTTGATCCCTGCATTGGATGCAGGTTTTTTATTCTGAAGAATGCTGTCAGTATAATCCCATAAAATATTCCCGGCCGGAATATATTCCCTGAACCGGGTTTGTTTCAAAATGGTCTGCAGCATTTGGTTTCTTGAAACGGACACCCGCGGATCTGCCTTTATTTTTTCCTTCAGCTCATCCAGGATTTTGGGGTCCGATTTGGAAGGAACCGGTATTCTTGAAATTCTTTTAATGATATGATATCCAAAAGACGAGGCATAGGGCTCACTTACATCTCCGTCCTTTTTCAGACTGAATGCCGTGTGTTCATACCCGGGTTCATATTTACCGATCCCGAATTCAGGCAATACACCGCCCAATTGATAGGATAAATTGTCGCCGCTGAATTTTCTGGCCATTTCTCCAAAATCAGCGCCTCCGTTTATTACCTTCCAGATGGAATCCGTCCGTCGTTTTGTTTCTTCTTTGGCTGCATCACTTGCCTGGTAAGGGAAAGCGATCAGGATCTGTGCAATGCGAATGCGGCCTTCCGCTTTTCTTTCCGCTGTTTTTTTCAAAATTATATAGCCGCCATCGGTACGGAAAACCGGGCTGTATTTTCCCAATGTTGTTTTGTACGCGATGGTCTCCATGGCATAGGGCAGGTCAAAGACCGTGATGAAACCGATATCGCCGCTATTCATTTTTACATTCGGATCTCCTGAAAAAGCAATGGCTGTTTCGCCGAAATCCTTCCCGTTTTTCAACACCTGATATGCATCCTGAATTTTTTTCCATGCGCTGGCCGTATCAGCCGGCGAAATATTTTTGGGTGCTGCGACAAATATGTATGAAATCCGGAGATCGAGCTGGCTTCTGATAAATGCTTCTTCAGCCATTTGATTCAGACTGCCGTCATCATTGGTATACTGATCGGCAATCTGGCTTTTGAAATTCTGGAGTTCGGTTATTTGTCCGGCCAGTGTATCGAGTTTCATATCCAGTGCTGCCTGCACTTTCAGCCGGTACCGGATATAGAGATTCAGATAATCCCGGTAAGCTTTCCCGGATGCCTTGATTTTCGTATTATTCTTTCGGAAGGCAGTCAGGAACTCCTCCCGCGAGATGGTTTTATTTCCATAGCGGACGAGGGTTTGACCGAAAAACGTATTGGAACAGACGAGCAGGATAAAGATCAGTACTACATTCTTCATAATCAGGGAGCATTGACCTTTTTCAGTTTGAGGTTGATGATTTCATCCACCTGCTGATAAGAAAGTTTCTTCGCTACGATCCGTTTTTCTTTATCGAGCAAATAGATGACCGGTGTCTGGTAAACATCATACAACTGCCGGTAATCGGGCCGGCCGGCGGCCACTTCTGCATCGTGCTGGGCCGTCGTCTGGTAAACGTTTATCCAATCGCCCAAATTGTGGGTCCTGATAAAATTACGCCAGTTGTCCTGACCTCCGTCCACCATCACACTGTAAATCTGCAAGCCCTCATATTTCCATTTGGCCTGGTAAATGGAATCCAGCTTGGGAATGGTTTCCTTACAATGGCTGCAGGTGGGATCCCAAAAGCAAACCAGTACAAAATTGGCGGCCACTTCATAGAGTGACCTGATTTTTCCGGAGCTGTCAGTCATTTCGAGATTGGCTGCCGGCTGACCGATCAGGTTCGCCATAATGCTATACGCCCGGTCATCCACAAATTTCCGGTACTTCTCCGTAAAAAAATCTGCCTGCCCGGCATTGATGTATTTTTCAAACAGATGTATAAATACTGCATCCTGGCCCATGAATTCCGGATTGATATATTTCTGTGTAAAATATACCAGCAGAAATTTAAACATTTCTTTATTGGTGCGGGAAAAAATGAGCATATGGTCAATTTCCCGATCTATGGAATCTGTTTGCGGCGACACCAGGTCCTTATAATATTTATCCAGTTTGGGTTCCAGGATCGGAGTCCGGATCAGCCGGTCGTCGGTCCATGAAATACCATCCCAGTAATGATCTTTATAATAATGATAGGCAAAAGTGCTGTCTGGTCTGCCATTCGCCAGGGTGGGCACGGGCGGAATCATCGGTTCTTTCAGCGCCAGCAGGAGAACGGTCAGCAGGGAATGAGGGTCTTTTGTTTCAATATTTTCCCGCTCGAGTTTCACCTCATCATTTACTTTTTTAATTTTATCTCTGATGGCGATGGAATCATTTTTTGTTTTTGCCTTCGGGTACTGCGATTGTAAAGCCGCGATTTCCTTCCCATGATTATTCATGAAGGCAGTATAATTCAGAAAAGTTGTGTTTTCGGGTGAACCCGTAAAAACAATACTTGCCGGAAGACGGGTCGTGTCGGCAGAAATGGAAAACTGCTGCTGCTGATCAATCAACAGTTCAAAGAGGATTTCCTTTTTGGGAGAAACAATAAAATAAATTCCCCCGGCTAATTTATCCCTGCCCCTGAAAATACCTTCAGAATTCCCGTCGAGTATAACGGAATCGGCCACTGCCTTCATTTTCCCGTAGTGATATCCCAGGTAAACCTTGGCATTGGTAAAAGGTTTCAGCGTGAGATGGATGGAATAGCCCTGAGAATAGCCGAAACAGGCAGCGAACAGAAAACCAAGGGCTGTAAAAGTCTTTTTAGATAAAGGGTTGATCATAGGGAGCTAAATTAGGATAATCCTACATTTGACGCCGTGGGAAAAAAGAAAAACATCGTATTGGAGAATCTGCTGGTCACCGGATACGCGGCAGAAGGCAAATCCCTGGCAAAACACGAAGGCAAAGTGATTTTTATGGAGAACGCTGTTCCGGGGGATATTGTTACAGTCAGGCTTATAAAAAATAAAAAGGACTGGGCCGAGGGCCAGGTGATCCGGATTACCGGTTATTCTTCTGACAGAATAACCCCTTTTTGCAAACATTTTGGTGTCTGCGGCGGTTGTCAGTGGCAGATGTTGCCATATGAAAAGCAGCTGGAATACAAACAGGACCAGGTGTTGCAGAGCCTGAAACGCATCGGGAAACTGGAATTACCGGAAATCAGGCCCATCCTGGGTTCTGAAAAAACCACCCGGTACCGGAATAAACTGGAATATACCTTTTCCAACCGCCGTTACCTGTTAAAAGAAGAGCTGGGGGATCCCGGAATTTCCGCCCTGCAAAATGCAGCCGGATTTCATGCGCGGGGCATTTTCGACAAAGTGGTGGATGTGGATGAATGTTATTTGCAGGATGAACCGACCAATTCCATCCGGAAGGAAATTAAACGCTGGGCCATTGAAAACGGGTTATCGTTTTATGATATCCTGCGCCACGATGGATTTCTGAGAAACACCCAGGTGAGGCTCTGCCGCTCGGGAGAAATCATGGTAAATATTGTTTTCGGGTATGTGGATGAAGCCGTCCAAAACGCCCTGCTGAAGCATGTTCAAAATCAGTTTCCCTCCATCACCACCCTGCTTTATACCATCAACCCGAAATGGAACGATAGCCTGAACGACCTGCACCCCATGGTGTTTTATGGCAAGGGATATGTGGTCGAAAAACTGGAACGGTTCTCTTTTAAAATCGGGCCGAAATCTTTTTTCCAGACCAATACCGCGCAGGCCGAACGTTTATACCAGACCGTGAGGACACTGGCTGACCTGAAGGGAACTGAAACCGTATTTGATCTGTACTGCGGAACAGGCAGCATCGGAATTTTCCTGAGCGACCAGGTGAAGAAACTGGTAGGTATCGAACTGATTCCGGAAGCCGTGGCAGATGCAAAAGAAAATGCTTTGTTAAATCAGGTTCACCATGCAGCGTTTTTCGCCGGTGATGTAACAGTCCTCTGTGAGCACGCTTTTTTTGAAGAACACGGCAGGCCTGACCTGATTATCTCTGATCCGCCTCGCGCGGGCATGTCGGACAGGCTCGTAGCCAAACTACTGGAAATTGCTGCAGAAAAAATAATTTATGTCAGTTGTAATCCCGCCACGCAGGCGCGGGACCTGCACCTGCTTTCAGAAAAATATCATATTTCTGCAGTTCAGCCCGTGGATATGTTCCCGCACACCCTCCATATCGAAAATGTTACTGCGCTTTTCTTAAAACATTAACTTGCAGCCAGTAATTTTTTTTGAAACATGACCGATTTCCGATTTGGGCGTTCGCAGGTAATCCCGCCCGTAATTAAAAACCTGATCATAGTTAATGTCATCGTTTTTTTAATCCAATGGACATTTGAGAACAGGGGTTCTTTCTCAATGGATAACTTTTTTGCGTTGCATGATATCCGGTCAACTTATTTTAAACCCCACCAGATCATTACATACATGTTCCTTCATGGTGGATTCTGGCATATATTCTGGAATATGCTGATCCTGTGGATGTTTGGAAGCATTCTGGAAAATTACTGGGGACCCAAACGATTCCTGATCTTTTACATCGTTTGCGGAATTGGTGCGGCCCTATTGCATTTACTGGTTATTTACCGGGAGTTAACGCCCGTCTGGGATAGTTTGAATACATATTCTCTTCATGACCAGGAAGTCCTGCGGTTTCATCCCAAATCAGATTTGAATACGCCAACTTTGGGTGCTTCTGGTGCCATTTTCGGCTGTATGGTCGCTTTTGGCCTGCTCTTCCCCAACAGCCTGATTTATATATATGCCCTGATTCCGGTAAAGGCTAAATGGGCCGTACTGGCCTATGTTTTATATGAACTATTTTTGGGCGTTCAGAATAATGCCGGTGATAATGTGGCCCACTGGGCGCATCTGGGCGGCGGTCTCGTCGGACTGATCCTGGTATTTTACTGGCGAAAAACAGATCGTAAAAATTTTTATTAAACAAGGGCTCTTTCCGGATGTTAATGTAAAAGGGTTGCATTGGGGAATATTTTATCAGTATGAGTGCCATGAATGTAAAAGCAGACAATTACAGGAAAAGAATGTACCTGGGTCAGGATGGCAATGCGCTTGTTCAGCTACTGGTACTGAATGCCGTTCTGTTTGTCGTCCTCAAATTTGTTTATGTATGTTTTGTAATGACCGGGGCTTCTGGACCGGGCTTCGTGAGCCATGTTTTTAACTGGTTCGTACTGCCTGCAAGTCCGGAAAAGATTGCCTGGCGGCCCTGGACCCTGATCAGTTTTATGTTTACCGATCAGCAGTTGTTCCGTTTTATTTCAAATATGTTCTGGTTATGGAGTTTCGGGTATATCCTGCAGGATCTGACAGGAAACAGGAAGTTGATTCCCATATACCTGTATGGCGGTATGGGCGGAGCTGTTCTGTACATGATGTCCCATATTGTTTTCCCTTCCCTCCGCCCGCTGGCAGATACGGACATCCTTTATGGTGCGAATTGTTCAATAGCCGCTGTAGCTGTTGCAACAACCATTCTTTCTCCCGATTATAGGATATTCCCCATGATCAGCGGCGGGATACCCATCTGGATACTGACCCTGGTTTTTTTGCTTCTGAATTTTTCAGGGGTTGCGAATGGCGATGTTGCCGGCTATATCGCTTATGCTGCAGGAGCCGCGATGGGATTTTTATTTATAGATCAGTTGCGCAGGGGACGGGACGGGAGTATTTGGATCAACCAGTTTTTTGACTGGTTCGGCAATCTCTTCAACCCGGATAAAAAGAAAAATATTAAAAATAAAAAAGACGAATTCCATTATAACGTGGCAGGCACGCAACCTTATAAAAAAATTCCGAATATCACACAGAAAAGAATCGATGAAATACTTGATAAAATCAATCAGCAGGGATACCGCTTTCTGACCAGCGAAGAAAAAGAAATCCTGCGAAGGGCAGCTGAAGAAGAGGATTTGTAACTTCAACGTTCTTCTCATGACCTCATTGCGGAAATTTACCAAACGCTTTTTCCTCCTGCTGAATTTTGTGACAGGATTCTTATTCTTACTGGCCTGTTGTAATGCTTTCCTGCATCCTGATAAATGGTGGTTTATTTCCTTACTGGCATTTTTTTTCCCTTTATTCCTGGTTTTGCTGTTGGCATTTTTTATTTTCTGGCTTTTCGCCTGTGCGAGGTATGCGCTTATTTCCGGGGTATGCCTGCTGATTGGCTGGCAGAATATCCATGCATTTTTTGGATTCAGTCTGGCAAAACATGATTTTTCCCATAAAGCATCCAACAGTATCCGTCTAATGACCTGGAATGTAAGAAGCTGGGACGAATTCACTACAAGAAAACAGGGTGCATCCGGTCACCGGTTGCCCATGCTGGAGCTGGTAGGACAGCAGAATGCGGATATTCTTTGCTTTCAGGAATTTTATGAGCCCGCCGATTCTGCGAAATCGAATATCCGGTATATCAGCCAACTGCTGCACTTCCCATATTTTTTCTTCTCCGGTGATTTTCAAACGCATAAAAGCAAATATCAAAACGGGGTGATCATATTTTCTAAATATCCGATCGCCGGCACTTCGACGCAACACTACGATGTGGATTCCCTTCGTAAACCGGAAAGCCTGATTTCAGCAGATATTCTGGTGAACGGGCATATGATACGTGTATATACCACCCACCTTCAATCCGTACTATTTAAACCAAAAGATTTCCGCAATGTGGAGATCATACAGAATGCAGAAGACAGTTTGCTGGAAGCTTCCCGGTCCCTGGCAAAAAAACTCAGGAATGCCCTGAGTCTGCGGGGCTACCAGGCCGACCGGGTCAGAAAGCAGTTGGATCTTTGCCCCTATCCGTATGTCATCTGCGGTGACTTCAATGATGTGCCTACTTCTTATACCTATTTTCATATCCGTGGAAAACTACAGGATGCATTCATTGCGAAAAATTTTGGAATCGGAAGAACCTATATTCATATTTCACCCACTCTCCGGATTGATTATATTCTTCCATCCCCGGAATTTCTTATTGATCAGACGATGAAACTTTCCTCCCCGTTTTCAGATCACAAAGCCGTGCTGACCGACCTGCAACTACAGGACAGCAAGCGATAAATGTTTATATTTGGGCGAAGGAATGAGCAACTTAAAAGTTTATAATTCATATACAAGAAAGAAGGAAGAATTTATTCCCATTACACCCCATCATGTGGGCATGTACGTATGCGGACCAACGGTAAGCGGGGAAAGTCATCTGGGCCATGCCAGGCCATACATCACTTTTGATGTTCTATACCGGTATCTGCTGCACCTGGGATATAAAGTACGCTACGTTCGGAATATTACCGATGCCGGTCATTTTGAAGAAGAAGGACGTGAAGCGGAAGATAAGATCTCCAAAAAAGCGGTGATTGAAAAACTCGAACCCATGGAGCTGGTACAAAAATATACCAATCTCTTTCATTGGGCCATGCATCAGTTTAATACCCTGGATCCCAGCATTGAACCCACTGCCACGGGTCATATTGTGGAACAGATCAACATGATCCAGGAAATTATAAAGGCCGGGTACGCCTATGCTGTAAACGGTTCTGTATATTTCGACGTTAAAAAATACGCAGAAAAATATCCTTATGGAAAACTCAGTGGCCGCAAACTGGACGAACTGCTGGAAACCACGCGCGACCTGGAAAACCAGGAAGAAAAACACAACCGGCAGGATTTTGCCCTTTGGAAATCAGCCCCACCCGGTCATATCATGCGGTGGACGAGCCCCTGGGGAGAAGGATTCCCCGGCTGGCATATTGAATGTTCCGCGATGAGTACTAAATACCTCGGAAATCAGTTTGATATTCATGGCGGCGGTATGGATCTGATGTTTCCGCATCATGAAAGCGAAATCGCGCAGAGTATGATTTGTAATCATCAGCTGGCTGCCCGTTACTGGATTCATAATAATATGATTACGATCAACGGAAGAAAAATGGGCAAGAGTTATAATAACGTGATCCGGCTCACAGAAATGTTTTCCGGAAATCATCCGCTCCTGGCCCAGGCCTATCATCCGATGACCATTCGTTTTTTTATTCTGCAAACACATTACCGGAGCACCCTGGATTTTGGGAATGAGGCGCTGCAGGCTGCAGAGAAGGGGCTGAAGCGGCTTTGGGACGCCTATCAGGAATTACTGAAAATGAAAACGGATCCGGCAAAAAAAATAAATGTACAGATCGAAAATCAATTCACCACGCTTTGCCGTGAAATGGATGATTTTATGAATGACGATCTGAATACCGCTAAAGTGCTTGCCAATATGTTTCAGCTCGTGAACCATATCAATTCGTTCCGGAGCGGCGATCTGGAAAAAACAACCCTTTCTGCAGAAACCCTGTCCTATACACAGACCCAGTTCAAAACCTATCTGGAAGATGTGCTGGGCCTGCAGAATGAAAACGGACCCGGTTCAGATAAACTCGAAGGGATCATGAACCTGCTGATCGAAATCCGGCATGAAGCCAAGGCGAAGAAAGACTATCAGAGTTCAGACCGGATCCGAAAACAACTGATGGAAATCGGCATATCCCTGAAGGATGAGAAAGATGGCCGTGTCAGTTTTAGTTTGGAATGAAATGACTATGAAAAAACTATTAATAAAACCGGGTTTACAAATGGCGCTGGCATGCGCGGGCCTCGTATTTGTCTTGGCGTGTAATCAGGATTCAAATCCAAATATCAATCCGGCCACTTCCTCCATCGCTTACGTGCTAGCCAATGGGACGAGTACTACGATTTTTAATTCAGCTGTCGTGAAAGCAGGGCTGGACACGGTTTTCAACAGCCCTTCTGTTTTTACCGTTTTTGTGCCGAACGACCTGGCCTGTATACAATCAGGATATCCTCAGGATACGATCAACAAATTCACGCCCGCGCAGGCAAGGGCATGGGTTCTATACCAGACCTATGCCGGAACGGCCCTTACGCTGGAATCTTTTATTGGCTATAAGGAACAGAAACTCATTATGTCCGACGGCGATTCTATTTTCATAACAGGAGATTCTAACAGGACTTTTGTAAACGGTTTCCAAATGTTTAATGCGGAAGTCACCGCCACCAACGGACAAATGTTAGCACTTCAAAGTGCATTGAGATCCCCCACACAAAACCTGGCTCAGATCGTGAACACCGATACTTCTTTCAGTTTTCTGAATGAAGCGATTACATTGGCCACCCAGGTTCCTGATAGTTTGAATAACCTGCTTTCCATCGGGGGCCCGTTTACTTTTCTCGCTCCGGATAATGACGCGTTCAGAAATCTGGGGTACGTTTACCCTGCTGATCTCAGCACGGCGAATCCAGACAGCCTGCGTTCGATGATTTTACTGGGTTTGATTCCGCAGCGGTTATTCCAGTATGATGTGGCAGACAGCAGTCAGTATCAGACATTCAGTGGCGATACGCTTGTATTTTATTATAAGGGACTCGCAAACACCGTGCAGGTGTTGGGTACTGATTCAACGGCTGTTTCAAATGTTATTTCCATTGGCTCCCTGGCAATTAATGGAGTATTGTTTAAGATTGATTCTGTCCTGAGGCAGTAATGCGTAATTTCCGCATATGACCAACAGCCCGGCTTCTTATATTTCACATCTTTCCAAAGATAAAAAGTTCGCCCGCATTTTGGCCGGCCAGGAATCTTTCTTACTGAAAAAACGAAAACAGGTTTACCTGCATTTAGTCAGTTCCATAATGAGCCAACAGCTTTCTACGAAAGTTGCAGAAGTTTTCCATAAAAGGTTTTTGAAATTATACAGTGGAAAGCCAAGTCCCCGGCAAATTCTGGATACGCCGGTTGAAACACTCCGATCCATCGGATTGTCAGGTTCCAAAGCCAATTATATACATAATGTAGCCCTGTTTGCCATAGAACATGGCATGGATTTCAAAGTTCTCGGTAAAATGAATAATGAAGAAGTGATTGAATACCTAACCCGGATAAAAGGAGTGGGTCACTGGACGGCAGAAATGTTGCTCATGTTTACCCTGGGGCGGGAAGATGTATTTGCAGTAGACGACCTGGGAATTCAGCAGGCCATGATCCGGGTTTACAAGCTCGATAATACGGATAAAAAAAAATTAAAGGAGGAAATGCTGCGCATCTCAGCGAAATGGTCTCCTTTCAGGACCTATGCCTGTCTACATTTGTGGAGGCATAAAGACGGCGCCTGAAGAATTATGAACAGTAAGCAACCCCGGAGGCCTGTTTCACTGTATTCATTGAATGTCCGGATTACAGGATTGGGTTGAAATAAATAAATTATATTGCAAGTTGATTGTCTATCACATATTAAATAAATAAAAAATGAAGAACATCAGATGGATTCTGTTTGTCGGCGCCATAGTTAGTTTTGGTATGATCGGTTGCAGCAAAACCGGGGCTACAGGCCCTGCCGGACCAGCGGGTCCTGTAGGACCAGCCAGCGTATTTTCTTCCCAATGGATTACGTTGCAAATGGTTGGGGGTCTCGACGCAAATGGAGACAGTCTTTATACAGAAACGATAACCGCCTCTTCTATTACAACGGATATTCTTGACAGCGGTATCATTCTTACCTACGTCAATGATGGGACGGATGCAGTTGTCCCGTATACATTCTTTACCCAAACTTCATGGGAAGTATATTCAACCGGGCAAATAGATTTGTTTTCCTTTACGAATCAATTAACAGGTTTTGCCTACCGGTATGTGACAATACCCGGACAACTGGTAGTTGGGAATGGTACGCAAAGGACGTATAAGGGATATACCCCTCAGGAATTACAGTCAATGCCATTTGAGAAGGTTCAAACGCTGGCTGCTGATAAAAATTAAAATGCCAGGCTGGGTTGGAATCTTTGATACCAGTCGTCAAAGTAAATACGATAAAATTTAGAATTTTAATAAAAGCTGAAAGCTTTAAGCCTTACGCCTTAAGCTTTCAGCTTTTTATCTGTCATACCTGCGCAGGAATTCTACGATATACGGATCCACCTGGGTTGCCGTATCGCTAAGGGGTTTACCAAAAAAATGAACTTCATATTCATTCTTGTAAACGCCTTTTGCCTGATTTTTTGCCAATTCTTTTTTGTTGAAAGAAGTGTAAACCATATAACCGGAAGCGAAGGTTCCGAGGGATATATAAACTACAAACAGGGTGGTAGATAAAAAGCGGGTTAGTTTGTTTTCAGCCACCGGGAGTTGTAATGCAAATGCGGCCATCACCGGCATCACCGGAATCCAGAATCGCGGATCGTTAAATGGCCAGTTAAAAATGATAATACAATAAAACAGGAAATAAGCCTTGAGAAAAAATGGCAAATTGTTTTTCCTGAAGTACACTTTAAAGATGAACCAGCAGAAAATAATAAATCCAATCAATTCAAAACCATATTTACCCATTTCCGCCACATGATCGATCACCTTATTGGCAGGAGTATTGATAAACATTTCGCCCCATTCCTTGAATCGCCATCCCATTCTGGTCAGGAAGGGAGCATCTTTAAAATGTTCTGACAATACATTGGCGTAATGGTTGATCCCCAGGAATTTTGAAAAAAAGACCAGGCCAGCTGCCAGTAGAACCAGGATGGTTCCCACCAGGATCTTATTTTTTTTCAGGAATGCCAGCTGCGCTTCCCGGAACTCCCAAATCAATCCAATGGCAATAGCGCCCATCAGGGTAATACCCACTGTTTTGGTTACAAACGCGAGCCAGGAGAAGAAAAGAGAAAGCAGTAACATCTGCATTTTCTTCTGAATGATGAAACGGTGAAAAAAGTAAACGCCCATCAGGGAAAAAAAGATATACTGCATTTCTGAAAGGGGGTGTGCAGTATATTTTACAAAGAGCCAGTTTATCAGAACAATCAGGGAAAATAAATAAGGAGATATTTTCCTTTCAAATACCTTATAAAAAAAATATAAACCGGTGAAAAGAAAAATGCAGTTGATCAGTACCAGCCAAAACGATTTCAATATCCCGAGTTTGGAAAAAACCAGCAGCAGGGCCGTATAGCCGTATGGAAAATAATCCGTGGCCGCCGGTGAATCCAGCGGGCATCCGAATTCAATACAATCCTTGATGGCGAAATACCGAAGCCCGTCCATATGGATACGGAAAGGCGTAAAACAGTCCGCGAGGTACACGCCTACGATGATAATAAATGCAGAAAAAGTGAGGGTTTTAAACCGGCTGCCCGGATGATACACAGGTTGAGATAACATCTTCATAATGATAAATTTTTCTCTCCGACCGCAATCAGTGATAATCCCATCTGATTAAAAACGATTTTGTCGATCACCCGGATAACAGGAATCAATTTATTATACAGATCCAGTTGATTTTTGGGAAGCAGGGTTTTTTTCTGCACAGAACCTGAAAACCACCAGCCCAATATACCGGCTGCATTAAAGTATTGGGTATGGAGCACGGAAAATCCTTCAGACTTTAATAAACAGGTCAAACCATTCCTGTTATATCTTCTGAAATGTCCCAGTTCCTTATCCAGCCCATTGTAAAGGGATGCATAAGCCGGAACCAGTACGACCAGTCTTCCCTTTGGTTTCAGCATATCAAAACAATTCCGGATGGCCAGTTTCTCGTCTTCCACGTGTTCGACCACATTAGATGCAATAACGGAATCAAACCGGCCGATCAGCATGGAATGTGAATGGATCAGATCGGGTTCTCCCAGATCCAGGGGATAAACATTTTGCAAATGCGGATCATCAGAAAATTTCTTTCTCAGAATATCACAATATTCTTCCCGCAAATCGCTCAGATAAACCTTATTAAAATTTTCCAGTAATAATTTTGAGATGTTACCAATACCGCTGCCGATCTCGAGAATATTATTTTTACAAAAGGGTGAAAGAGCAGAAAACATCCATTGATTAAACCGATGTGCTTCTGCAAACAAATCAAGCGTTTCCTTTCCTGTAACATCTTCTTCCGGAGAAAGTAATGTTGGACCGGTCATCTGGAAAACACATTGTATTTAATAATACTGTACAGCGCACTGACCCCATCCTTCCAGTTAATTTTCTTTCCTTCGGCATATGTACGGCCATAGTATGATATCCCAATCTCGTAAATACGGATATTGGGAATGCGGGAAATTTTGGCGGTCAGTTCAGGATCTATTGCAAACCGTTTTTCTTTTAACGGAATGGACTGCAGCGTGGTTGTTTTGATCAGCTTATAGCAGGTATGAACGTCAGTCAGGTTCAGGTTTGTAAACATATTTGTGAGAAAAGTCAGGAACCTGTTTCCAATGGAATGCCAGAAAAATAATATGCGGTGGGGATTACCTCCCATAAAACGGGAGCCATAAACGACGTCTGCTTCACCCCGTAAAACGGGTTTGATCATCAGGTTGAATTCTTCCGGATCATATTCCAGATCGGCATCCTGAATAATACTGTATTCCCCAGTCGCTTTGGGAATGGAAGTATGTATGGCTGCACCCTTACCCATATTCTTCTCGTGCTTGAAATACTTATAATCTTCCTGGGGGTGTTCTTTTATATACCGGAGTAAAACATCTTCGGTGTTATCCGTAGAGCAATCGTTGACCAGTATGATTTCTTTCTGAATATTATTTATGAGGGTAACTTCTGCTATCCGGTTGAGGATAAGATGAATGGTCCTTTCTTCATTATAAACGGGTATCAGGATAGAAAGCTTGGTGAAGTCCTTCATACTTTTCACAGATTAGTTTAAGGTTTGGCCAATAGGGGGTTCGGAGCCGCTAAAATAATCTTTAGAAAGGGATTGTGCAAGTACAATTGGAATTCCGGATAATTCCCTATCTTTGTTGATGTTTAAACATTAAAATATACAGCATGAAGAAAATGATCTTACCTGTTCTCGGATGTCTCGCCATTGCCATTTCAGCTTTTGTTCCTTCCGGATCCAACCATTCCCGTGTTGCCTATCCGGCCGTTCCGGCAAGTAATACAACCGGCACCCGCGCTGATATTCCTGCAAACCGGACAGTTATTGCAAATCCGCCTTTTCAAACAAGTATGTGGACGATAGATAAAGCGCATACCAGCCTTAAATTTTCTGTTTCCCACCTGGTCATTTCTGATGTAGAAGGTAATTTCAAAATAGTGGATGGTACGATGGAATCATCCAAGGCTGATTTTTCGGATGCAAAAATTACGTTGACAGCAGAAGTTAAATCTATCAGTACAGATAATGATCAACGGGATACCCATTTGAAGTCGAACGATTTTTTTAATGCCGACAGCTTCCCGCAGATAAAATTTGTAAGCACCAACTTTACTCCCCTGGGAAATAATAAATATAAACTGGTGGGCAACCTGACCATTCGCAATGTGACTAAACCCGTAACATTTGATGTGAAATATGGTGGCACAGTGAACATGTACGGCACGCATGTCGGTTTCAAAGCAACTACAAAAATTGACCGCAAGGATTATAACCTGAAATTTGCAGGGAAAACAAGTACCGGTGAAGCAGTGGTTGGGGACGACGTGGACATAACAGTGAACGTTGATTTCAAAAAATCGTAGGAAATTCGGGAATTCGGGAATTAATTATTTATTCTCGAATTCCCAAATTCCCGAATTCCCGAATTATTTCTTAGCATCATAATTCTTCTGCGCTTCCTGGGCTTTTTTGAAATCCAGTACAACCCCGTTGATGCAATAACGCAGTCCTGTAGGGGGCGGACCATCATTGAATACATGACCCAGGTGGGATTTACAATTACCACATTCCACTTCAGTTCTTTCCATTCCCAAAGAGTTATCTTTTAAATAGATGATACTGGTTTTACTGATCGGTTCATAAAAACTCGGCCAGCCGCAGCCGCTTTCAAATTTCGTATCGCTCCGGAACAAAGCATTTCCGCACACCGCACAATAATACGTTCCAATTTCCTTGGAATGTTCAAACTTACTCGTATTTGGCCTCTCTGTTCCTTTTTGACGGGCAACATAAAATACGTCAGCAGGAAGTAATTTTTGCCACTCCTCATCCGTCCTGTTTACAAGGGAAGAATCCGGATGGCCCTGGGAATTGTTCATACTCGTGTTTTTATTTTTATTAGTCTGGGAATAACATGCCTGAAAAAGAAATGCAAGCATTAAAAATCCGCCAATTTGAATGAATCTGTTCATATGCTGTAGATATATAACAAATCTACGTACTGACTGTTCGGCCGGTTTGTCATTTCCTTGACATAACCCGCAATTGGCAATTAATTATCATTAAACGCTCCGGTATTACGCTCAATTTACACAATGAAACGGACGATTTGTTAAAGGAATTATAAGATGCGTACACTATATTTGTTCATTACCCAAGGCTCGATACTATGTTTAATTTAATACTATTCGGTCCTCCCGGTAGCGGGAAAGGCACACAGTCGGAGAAGCTGATAGCCCGCTACGGATTTAAACACCTGAGTACCGGAGATATTCTAAGAAGCGAATTAAACAGAGGGACCGCTTTAGGTCTGGAGGCAAAGGGACTGATGGAACAAGGCAAATTGGTGCCGGATGCGGTGGTTGTCGGAATGATCCGCTCCGCCCTTGAACAAAACCCGGATGCGAAAGGTTTCCTGTTTGATGGCTTCCCCCGGACAAATGCACAGGCGGAGGCGCTGGATGCCCTCTTAAATGAAATGAACGCCCCGATTCAGGTATTACTGGCACTACAGGTTTCAAAAACAGAACTTATTAAAAGACTCTTAAACCGGGGGCTCACTTCGAGTCGCACGGATGACGCGAATGAAGCCGTTATTGATTCCAGAATAGTGGAATACGAAAAGAAAACGGCGGCCGTTGCTGAATACTATAAAAAGTTTAAGAAGGTCGTTTATATTCCGGGCGAAGGAACGGTGGATGAAATTTTCAGCGCACTTTCGAAAGAAATTGATAGCAGGAGGTAAAATACAAATGTGCAAATGTGCAAATGTGCAAATGTGCAAATGTGCAGATGTGCAGATGTGCAGATGTGCAAATTAAGAGCCCTTAATGACCAGCATCGTTAAGGGCTCTCTGTTTATCATGATAAATTTTGAAACTAAACCCATCTGCACATCTGCACATTTGCACATTAATTTTAAGCCTCCGGCTTAAAATTCCGCATCCCGTTTCTTAATCGCCTTTTCCACCCTGACCGAAATACGGATACTTATTTCATACAACAGGATCAGCGGAAGGGCCACAATGGTCTGACTCATCCAGTCGGGCGAAGGTGTAATCACCGCTGCCACAAACAGGATGGCCACATAGGCGTATTTACGGTATGTTCTCAGAAAATTCGGAGTGATCAGACCGATATGAGTCAGCACATAACTAATCAGTGGCAGCTGAAAAGCGATAGCGCATCCGATCAGGATGTCCAGCAGATTATCGAGATAATCATCCAGTGTAGGGCGGGTGATGAGCATGCCGCTCATGCCGAGTTTATAGTTGGAAAGAAAACTGAAAGTGAATGGTGCCAGCAGAAAATAACCGAAGGAAATACCGAGCAGGAAAAAAATGGTCACAAAAAATATCGATCCCCGGGTACTTTTTATTTCTTTGGGCGAAAGGGCTGGTTTCACAAAACGCCAGAACTCCCAGAAGATATAGGGAAACGCAATGATAAATCCGCAAACAAAGGCGATCGTAATACTCGAGATAAACTGGGACCCGAATGCAGTGGTTTGCAGCTGAATATTGGCAGCAGGCAGACAAAGTGAATTTCCAAGATGCAGAAAATGGCTCAGGTTACAAAGCCCCACCACCGAAAGAAAATTCTGTTTCAGCGGCCCCATGATGATATTCTCAAAGATCCAGTCGATTTTTAAAAAGGCAAAAATGGCAAGTACCATGACGGCCAGTACGGCCCGGACGATATGCCATCGCAATGCCTCCAAATGTTCGATAAATGACATTTCTGCCTGCCCCGGGGTCCTCTTAAAAAAATTCAAAGCCATATCTGCTGGGTTGCCATTTATTCAGGCTCCGCAAAGGTAATTTGAAATGAACTTACTTCCTAAGCTAAAAGCCCAAGGCCTAAAGCCTAAAACTAGTGTCTGACAGGATTTTTGCACTCATGAAATCACTAAAAAGTTTTGGGCTTTAAGCTTTCGGCTTATTTAAGGAGTTTCATCTTTACCATCTCGATCCGGGTATCACTCACGCTGAGGATCTCAAATTCATAATCGTCGATAATGATATGCTCCTTCATGCGGGGAATGGCTTCATGACGGTTAATGATGAACCCTGAAAGGGTTTCAGATTCATTTTCCGGAAACTCCAGTTCATATTTTTCATTCAGATAGTCCAGTTCAAGGCGTCCGGCAAATATAAATTCGTCATTCGGCAATTTCTTTTCCTCAAATTCTTCCGTATCATATTCATCCCGGATCTCACCAAAAATTTCTTCCAGCAGGTCTTCCATGGTGACAATACCGGCTGTGCCGCCAAATTCATCCACTACCCAGGCAATACTTTTTCTTTCCCGACTGAATTTACTGATCAGGTCGGTAGCGCTCATGCTTTCAGGAACAGCGGGGATGGGCAGCAGGATATCATTTGTAGACAAAGGCGCTTTAAAAAGATCCAGCTGATGGATATATCCTTTCACATGATCGATATTTCCATCGTACACCACCAGTTTGCTCAGTTTGCTGCTCATGAATTTCTTGCGGGCATCATCAATGCTCATCCGGATATCGATCCCTTCAATTTCTTTTCGGGGGATCAGGCATTCCCTCACTTTTACTTTAGGCAGGGAGAGTGCGGCTTCAAAAAGATCCGTATTCAGTTCCTGTTGTGGTTCATCCGTTTCATTTCCCTGCCGGAAAAAATGACTCAGGTCCGCTTTCGCAAAAAGATCCTTGCGTTCATCAATGCGCACATTGAAAACATATTTCAGGATCCATTCCGAGATGCGTGTAAAAAAAACGGAAACAGGATAAAATAAATTATAAAAGAAATTGCTCACCGGGGCGAAGAAATCGAGCATACTATCGCTTTTCGCCCGGAAAAATGCTTTTGGAATCAATTCTCCGAAAAAAAGGATAAAAATCGCAGATGTAAAAGTCTCAAACATTAAACGGAAAATATCCACCCAGGCCTGCGGAACGGTCGTCTTCTTAATTATGAATTCCCATAACGGAGATAAGGTTTCCCCCACCAATAACCCAAATATGACCAGGAAAAGATTAAATCCGATCAAAAGCGCACTGATGAACCGGCTGGGTGTATCCAGGAAACCTGATAACAGGATACTACGCTGAAGGCCCTGCTTTTTTTTTATTTCAATGGTGAGCCGGTTCGCATTGGCAAATGCGATCTCAATGCCGGCAAAAAAAATGATCATCAGCCAGGCGATGATGATCCAGATCAGGGTATTGGTATTGATCATGTAAATACGAATATAGCTTTTAAGGCTGAAAGCTTAAAGCCTAAGGCCTAAAACCGGTCAACGGTCAACCTCTCTGGCCAGGAATTCCGAAATCGTATGCCGGGCCTCTTCGCAGGCTTTTTCCAGGTTGTCATTCACGATAATTTTATTGAAGTGATGACGGAAAGAGATTTCATAGGCTGCTTTGCTAAGCCGGTCCTGCAGCGCTTCCGCAGATTCGGTGGCCCGGTACTCCAGCCTCCGCTTCAATTCTTCTATTGAAGGGGGTTGCACAAAAATGGATAAACTGTGTTCCGGGTAATGTTCCTGAACATGGATAGCGCCTTTTACATCGATATCCAAAATCGGTATTTTTTGATTCGCGTGAATCCGCTGTAGTTCTGTTTTCAATGTGCCGTAATATCTCCCCTCATACACCATTTCCCATTCTACAAATTCCTGGTTTTGAATTTTACGCTGGAATTCTTCCAGCTCCATAAAATAATAATCGACACCGTTCAATTCATCCGGCCGTTGCGCCCGCGTGGCAGCAGAAACTGAAAATGCCAGTTGGGGAAAATGATGCAACAGGTACCGGGTGATGGAAGTTTTTCCTGCACCGGAAGGTGCCGTTATAATAATCAGCATCGGAAATGTTTAAATTCTTTTAATCGAAGCGCCGAGGCGGTTGAGCCGTTCGTCAATATACTGATAACCGCGATCGATCTGGTCGATATTCTGAATAACACTTTTCCCCTCCGCGCTCATGGCGGCGATGAGCAAAGAAACACCCGCCCTGATATCGGGACTGCTCATCGTGATGCCACGTAGTTTGTGCAATCTTCCCAATCCGATCACCGCAGCGCGATGGGGATCGCAAAGAATGATCTGTGCACCCATATCGAGAAGCTTGTCTACAAAGAACAGGCGGCTTTCAAACATTTTCTGATGAATGAGTACACTGCCTTTAGCCTGCGTGGCAACCACGAGCATCACACTCAGCAGATCCGGCGTCAGTCCGGGCCATGGATGATCATATATCGTCAGAACAGATCCATCCAGGTAGGTTTGTATTTCATATAAATCCTGCTGGGGAACGAAAATATCGTCGCCCTGAATTTCAAGTTGAATGCCCAATTGCCGGAATTTATCCGGTATCTGACCCAGTTCCGGAACGCGGCAGTCTTTTATCAGAAGTTCACTCTGGGTCATGGCTGCCATACCAATAAAGGAACCGATCTCAATCATGTCGGGCAGCATCCGATGCGTTGTTCCTCCGAGTTCCTTCACGCCTTCGATCACCAGTAAGTTGCTTCCAATTCCACCGATTTTTGCACCCATGCGTTTTAGCATGCTGCAGAGTTGCTGGATATAGGGTTCGCAGGCTGCATTGTATATCGTTGTGATGCCCGTCGCAAGACTGGCTGCCATTACAATATTGGCTGTCCCTGTAACGGAGGGTTCTTCGAGCAGCAGGTATGTTCCTTTTAATTCGGACGCTTCCAGGCGGAAATAATCATCTCCCGGATCATATGAAAACCGGGCGCCCAGTTTTTCGAAACCGGTCATATGCGTGTCCAGTCTTCTTCTTCCGATCTTATCTCCTCCCGGTTTGGGTACAAAGGCTTTTTTAAATCTTGCGAGAAGGGGTCCGGCCAGCATGACAGACCCGCGGAGTTTCCCACTTTTTTTACGATAGGTTTCACTGGTCAGATAATCCACATTCACATCGTCGGCCTGGAAACTACAAACATGCCGGGAAGACCTGTCTGTTTTCACACCCATCTCCTGCAGCAGTTCGATCAGCAGGTTCACATCGAGGATGTCCGGAATATTTGAAACGGTGATTTTGCCTTTGGAAAGTAATACTGCACTGATAACCTGGAGCGCTTCGTTTTTGGCTCCCTGTGGAATGATTTCTCCTTTCAACCGTTTACCACCGGTTACTTCAAAGGAATTCACTAGTATCTTTTCTTTTTGAATTTGCTTCCGCCGCGATCGTTATTATTATTATTGCGGTTGTTGTTGTTATTATTCCTTTGAAATTTCTGATTGCGTTTATTTCGGTCGTATCCATATCCGTTACCGCTTCTTTCACGGTTTTCACTTGGACGGAAACTGCGCACGAACGGGGTGTTCGTAAATTCTAACTGGCCATTGGTGATTACATTGAGTTCTCCCTGAATGGCATCATCATGAACCGTTTCCTTATGCCAGTTATTATACGCCAGCTTCATGTAATATGCAATCGCGTTGGCAAATCCGTTTTTTTTCTCCGGATTTTCTTCCGCTAATGCCTTGTCAATAATCAGCTCCAGATTCTTACCCAGATGTGCATGTTTCGGATAACGCTTCGGATAAGGAAGCGGATCCGTTTTAGGCTTCAGCGTTTCACGCGTTGGGATTGGATATGGAGAAGAAACATCCAGTTTGAAATCAGATATCAGAAATAAATGATCCCATAGTTTATGCCGGAAGTCTTCCACATTTTTCAGGTGCGGATTCAGAAATCCCATCAGTTCGATAACAACCGATGCATTTCTTTCACGGACTTCAAGATCTTCGATGGTAAGCAGGTATTCGATCATCCGCTGGATATGGCGGCCATATTCACGCATAATCAGATGATTACGCGTTGTATTGTATTCCATTATGTAGTATTTAAGCCTGACAAACCTACGGAAAAAAATCAGTTTACGATAACTTTGGTCAGGAACTGTTTGTTATTCCCCTGATTTACAGCCCGGAGGAAGTAAATTCCCCTCGCCGGCCTGTTTAACAGGTCCATATTCGCCATGCTGCCTCCCGCCAGGTTCACCTGTGTTCTCTGGATGATCTGGCCGGTTGTATTCACCAGTTCCAGACTGAAATTTCCCGTCTGCTTTTCATCAAACTGGATAAGTATTTTCTGGGTTACCGGATTCGGAAAAATCTGAATGCCGGGTCGCTGATCTGCCTGTTGCAGATCCACCATTTTTATGACCGAATAAACGATTTTTCCTTCCGGGTCTGTGCGTTTGATCCGGAAGTATATTTGGCCCACATCAGTTTGAGTAGTGTTGTATTGATACTGGTATTGTGCAACAGTACCGACTGGAGCAGATCCAGCCGGGATGGTTCCTGCGGCCTGCCAGTTTTCGTTGTCTTTACTGTATTCGATTTCATAAATGATATTCTTTTGGTCATTCGTTCCCAGCCATTGTAATGAGACATTGCCATTGTTCTTGTACACAGAAAAATTGGAAATGGCTGCTCCCAGCGGTATAGTCGGGCACCAGTAATAAGTTAAATGCAAAACACCCCCTATCACAGTAGTAACAGAAGATTTGTAATTGGATCCCCCTTGTACCGTGATCATACCCCCGTTCACATCATAAACGAAATTGACAGTACCTGTTCCCAGGTAAGCGGCATTACCCCCCGCAGTGGCAAAGCCGTATGGATTCGTAATGATATTCTCAGGTCCATAGGTAATAGAATCGCCCGGTACAACACCAAATGGATCCAGGGTATCAATACCATGGGTAGTGCTATACACATTGGAGATCGAAATTCCCGGACCGGTTATCTTGTTCACCAGTGTTAAGGCAAAAAGAAAGGCGGTTCTGAGCGGTCCTGTATTCAGGGCACCGGTGACTGAATTTCCTACAATGGTATCGTGCAGGTCCACACAGGCCAGATTACCAATAGAGGGATCAAATTGTTGAAATCCAAAATTCAAGGTACTCGTAGTCGTTGGAGATATGGAAATGGTTTGATCAATGGCGGTTGCCGGTATACCACCTGTACATAAACACTGTGCAGATATGGGTGACTGGCAGAAAAAGTGGAGGCATGCACAAAGCATGAACCCCTTTAAGTAAAGATTTTTCATAGTACGGATTTTGATGACGGATTGACGGATGACGGAAAACGAACCACTGTAAAAATATCTAATATCAAACTTGGATCACAGCGCAGAAATACTTGAAGGCAGTGGCCGTAATTTCCGCAGGATCCGGGTTTTACAATTTGATGGAAAAACCAAACATTTTTCCTGTTAACTTTGCCTTTCAGGCTGCATGCCTAACTTCCAACGCCAACACTAAGTTATTGACATACAATATTTTATTCACCTAATCTATAAAATTAGCCATGCGGCCCAGCCACTAAATTGAATAAAAATGACTGAGAACTCGATACATATACAGGTAGAACTGGACGAGCTAAAAATGCCCATCGACATCAGCTGGAGCGCCCCTGACAATACACCTGAAAATAGCCGGAAAGCCAAGGCCTTCCTGCTTTCCCTCTGGGATGGCGGTGATAAAACAGCCCTCCGGATCGACCTCTGGACGAAGGACATGATGGTGGATGAAATGGAGGATTTCTTTTATCAGACCCTGGTCACCATGGCAGATACATACCAGAGAGCCACCCGCCACGATGATCTGGCGGCAGATATGAAGCATTTCGCCCGTACTTTCATCCAAAAATCAAGAGCCAAACAACTAAAAGAAAATAAAATATAATTTGAATATGAGCCTGGAACAAAAAGTAATGACTGACCTGAAAACTGCTATGCTGGCCAGGGATGAAAAGGCGCTCCGCTCCCTGCGCGCCATCAAAGCAGCTATCCTGCTGGCTAAGACTTCTGAAGGTGCCGACGGGGATTTGAAAGAAGAGGATGAAGTGAAACTTCTGCAAAAACTGCTCAAGTCAAGAAAGGACTCCCTTGAAATTTTTACGGCGCAGCATCGCAGTGACCTGGCTCTTAAAGAACAGGAAGAAATCGCCATTATTGAAAAATTTCTCCCTGCTCAAATGGATGCCGGCGAACTCAGGACTGTTATTCAGAAAATTATTGCAGATACCGGCGCCAGTTCACCTGCAGACATGGGTAAAGTGATGGGCGTTGCAACTAAACAGCTGGCAGGTAAAATTGACGGAAAGTCGATTAGTACGATGGTGAAAGAACTACTGGCGAAATAAAAAGACCTGATTACTCATTCCGCAGAAGTATACGGGATTCATCAAAAATTTTGCTTTCAGATTTTATTACTTTATTGTCAATATAGGTTTGCGCCAATTAACAGGCATACCGCCAGGCCTGCTGTAAGCCCAAAAATATTAATGACAGCGTATAATTTATTTTTGAGAAGATTACGGAGTGCCATTTTGAAATAATTTCCCAGCATATTAAATCTGTTTTACATGTGATCTCATAATGGCTGGCGCCGTGAACGGAACTATTCGTAAATGCGAAGCCGTGCCCGCAGATTTTCTTCTTCCTGCTGAAGCCGTTTTATTTTTTCCAGTAAATGGTTCAGCGCTTCGATGCCGGGAACATTGATACTGAGTTCATAATACATCCGGCTGTATTTCTCGAGTTCTGCCATTTCTTCTCTCAGAATAAATCGCTGATCTTCCCGGTAACTGATTGAAATCAACCCATGCGATTCAAGGGTTTCAAGAAACTCCTGTTCCACCTGATAATGGGAACAGAACAATTCCAACGATATGATTTCTTCATCTGACATGGGCCGGGGTTTATTTCATTTTTGAAAGTTCGTTAAAAAGATCTTTTTGCTGTGGCGTAAGATGCTGAGGAATTAAAATATGATAGGTGACATACAGATCCCCGAATGCACCCTCCTTTTTATATACAGGGAAGCCTTTCCCCTTCAGGCGTGTTCTGGTTCCGTTTTGTGTTTCCGGATTTACTTTGAGTTTGATCTTTCCATCCAATCCGTCCACCATCACATCTCCACCGAGCACCGCTGTATATAAATCAATATTCAGCGTGATATACAAATCATTTGCCACTCTTTTAAAATCCGGGTCAGGTTGTATCCGGAACGTGATATACAAGTCCCCGTTGGGTCCGCCATTGGCGCCGGGTGCACCGTGGTTCTTCAAACGGATCACCTGGCCGTCTTCAACGCCTGCGGGTATGGTGATCCGTATATTTTTTTCATTTACGGTTAAGGTCTGGGTATGCGTTTTCGCTGCATCACGCAGGGAAAGACTTAATGATGCCTGATAATCCTGGCCCCGGAATTTGGTACTGCGCGTTTGGGTATTCCGTGCGCCTGACCCAAACATCTGTTCAAAAAAATCAGAATACTGGCCGCCGCCAAATTCATTACCACCAAAATCGGAACCTCCGCCAAAGTCCGCAAAAGGATTTTCGGATTGTGTGCGCTGACCACCGCCGGACTGTCGCGCTTTTTCAAATTGTTCCGCATTTTTCCAGTCTTCTCCATACTGATCGTACTTTTTTCTTTTTTCCGGATCACTGAGCACTTCATTGGCTTCATTGATCTGCTGGAATTTTTTATTCGCTTCCTTATCGTTGGGATTCAGGTCGGGATGTAATTTCCGGGCCAGTTTACGGTAGGCTTTTTTAATATCTTCTTCAGAAGCTGTTTTGGATATTCCGAGAATTTTATAATAATCTGTATAAGCCATTGTTTTTCCCGTTATACCAGTTCTTTAACAACATTCCATATAACTTTTGGTTTGCCCAGCGTATAATAATGCAGCACCGGAACGCCTGTTTTTTTTAATTCCCGGCTTTGCTGTAATAACCATTCGGTACCGATCTGCTCCACTTCTTCATCTGTTTTGCATTTCATGACCTCATTGGACAGGTCCGCCGGAATATCCACATGAAATACTTTTGGCAGCAGACTGAGTTGTTTTTTGTTCGTAATGGGTTTCAGACCGGGAATAATCGGCACCTCAATCCCATTATCCCTGCAGGTTTTCACGAAATCAAAAAATTTCTGGTTGTCAAAAAACATCTGGGTGGTAATGTATTCCGCACCGGCATCCACTTTCGCTTTCAAAAACATCAGATCGGTGGCGAGGTTCGGAGATTCAAAATGTTTTTCCGGATAACCTGCAACCCCGATACAAAAATCTGTTTTGCTGCCGTTTTTAATATCTTCTTCCTGATATAAACCCTGGTTCAGATTCACCACCTGCTTCAGCAGGTCGAGTGCATATTGGTTGCCACCGGGCTCAGGTGTAAATGCTGCTTCATTTTTTGGGGCATCACCCCTTAATACCAGTACATTATCGATGCCCAGAAAATGGAGGTCGATCAGGGCGTCTTCCGTTTCGCGTTTGCCAAAACCCCCGCAGATCAGATGGGGAACCGCGTCCACCCGATAATGATTCATAATGGCGGCGCAGATGCCGACGGTTCCTGGCCTTTTCCTCACTTCCACTTTTTCAAAAGTTCCATCGCTCTTTTTTTTGAACATGGTTTCACTCCGGTGATAGGTGACATTGATAAAAGATGGCTTAAACTCCATCAGGGGATCCAGGTGTTCATAAATCGAACTGATCGTCTTCCCCTTTAACGGAGGCAGAATTTCAAATGAAACGGCGGTATCTTTTGCCTGGCGGATGTGATCGATAACCTTCATCAGTGGGTTCCCGGAGGTTTATGTGAGGACGCAAACTTAATTCAATCGCAGTATAACACAAGCGCCTGTTAAACTATTTTAAAATGAACCGTTTACACATTCTTGAGGTATTTTTGTTGAAATACGACTGCCTTGAATCTGACTATTCACACACACGATCTCGTTAAAAGTTATCATAACCGCACGGTGGTGGATCATGTATCCGTGAATGTGAAACAGGGTGAAATTGTCGGCTTACTCGGGCCGAACGGTGCAGGGAAAACAACCACTTTTTATATGGTGGTCGGACTGATCAAACCAGAAGAGGGAAAGGTTTTTCTCGATGACCGCGACATCACCCGGCTGCCCATGTATAAAAGGGCCCAGCTGGGTCTGGGTTATCTGCCACAGGAAGCATCCGTTTTCCGTAAACTATCGGTGGAAGATAATATCAAGGCCATACTGGAAATGACGAAGTTGCCAAAAAAGGATCAGCGCGAAAAGCTGGAGGCATTATTGGATGAATTCCGGCTGCATCATGTACGAAAAAATAATGGTGACTCCCTGAGTGGAGGTGAAAGAAGGCGTACTGAAATTGCTCGCGCCCTGGTAGTGGATCCGAAATTCATTTTACTGGATGAACCTTTTGCGGGTGTGGATCCCATCGCCGTGGAAGATATCCAGGCTGTGGTTGCCCGCCTGAAATATAAAAATATCGGCATTCTCATCACCGATCACAATGTAAACGAAACCCTTTCCATCTGCGACAGGGCATACCTGCTGATTGAAGGAAAGATTTTCAAACACGGAACCGCCGAAGAACTCGCTGCCGATGAGCAGGTGAGACGTCTTTACCTTGGGCGAAATTTTGAATTGAAGCGAAAAGACTATCTTCACGAAGAAGCATCCAGGCCTGTTATTTAATGTTTTTCTGACGGGCGATAGAGGTTATTTTCTATGAAATATTCCAACGCACCTTGAAATTATTAAGTCCTGCCATATCGCGACTGGCCAGGATGAGACGCTGGCAAATTGAACAATGGGTGCTCGACCCGGTAGCCGTTCAGCGGGAAGTATTACAGGACCTCGTTACCTCTGCCCAGTATACAGAAATCGGCCGCAAATATGGGTTTTCCAAATTATTCTCCATCAAAGAATTTAAAAAAGCCGTGCCTATCCACGAATATGACGACATCAAACCATATATCCAACGGATTATGGAGGGCGAGGAAAACCTGCTCTGGAACACACCCATCAACTGGTTTGCCAAAAGCAGCGGTACCACGAGCGATAAAAGTAAATTCATTCCTATCAGTGAAGAAAGCCTGCAGGACAATCATTTTCTGGGAGCAAAGGATGTGCTCACCATGTACTATTATTTCAATCCGGAATCTGACCTGCTCACAGGAAAAGGTCTTGTGATCGGAGGCAGTCATACGATTCACCAGTTCAATGCCGATGTACAATACGGTGACCTGAGTGCAGTACTGTTACAAAATTCTCCTTTCTGGGGCCATTGGATCCGAACACCCGAGCTGAATATTGCGTTGCTGGACGAATGGGAAAATAAAATTGAACAACTGGCAGAAACGACGATTAAGGAAAACGTTACTTCTATTTCCGGCGTTCCCACCTGGACGCTTTTACTGATGAAACGGATCCTGGAAATGACCGGAAAGAAAAATATACTAGAAGTATGGCCATCCCTGGAATTATATATTCATGGGGGCGTTTCGTTTACACCTTACCGTGAGCAGTTTGCAAAAATTATCGGAGGTCATATCAATTACCTCGAAATGTATAATGCGAGCGAAGGGTTTTTTGCAGCCCAGGACCATCCGGGTGAAGACGGCATGCTGCTGTTTACAAACCACGGCATATTTATGGAATTTATGCCCATAGAAGAATACGGAAAACGGGATCCGCAAACCATCGGTCTCAAAGAAGTAGAACTCGGAAAACAGTACGCCCTCGTAATAAGCACCAATGGCGGACTCTGGCGTTATCTGCTGGGAGATACCATCCAATTCACCCGTCTCGGACCCTTCCGGATACGTGTCAGCGGCCGGCTCAAACATTATATCAATGCATTCGGGGAAGAAGTCATTGTGGATAATGCCGACAAAGCCATTGTAACAGCAGCCGGCAAATCCGGCGCGGTGGTAAACGATTATACGGCTGCCCCGGTTTATTTTGGAGATCATTCGAATGGTGCCCATGAATGGCTGATAGAATTCGAAAAAGAACCGGATAGCCCCGCCATATTCGCAGAAGAATTGGATAAAGCACTGCAAGAACAAAATAGTGATTACGAAGCCAAACGTTATAAAGACATCGCGTTGCGCCCACCCATCGTAAAATCAGTTCCCAAAGGGCTCTTCATCAGCTGGCTTCGCAAAAAAGGTAAACTCGGCGGCCAGCATAAGGTTCCACGTCTTTCCAATGACCGGGGGTACATTGATGAATTATTGGAGATGCTGAAGCAAATGTGAGAATGTGCAAATGTGCC
>Ga0080027_10000056_pt1 | contig 43851 bp, 32 predicted proteins | sample OrgsoiDNA2013046_FD_70962 | JGI IMG/M metagenome (GOLD analysis project Ga0080027, IMG submission 70962) | Permafrost soil microbial communities from the Arctic, to analyse light accelerated degradation of dissolved organic matter (DOM) -... | ecosystem: Environmental > Terrestrial > Soil >... | reverse complement strand
TCCCGCAACTCCTTCCGGCTTGCCGCATTCTCCCCGCCTGCGTATCATCCAGAGCGTTATGAAAACTCAAAACGCAGCCCAACAACCCGGCCTCCGCCAGAAGGCTGAGTTACTTTCGGCTTCCGACGTCGAGCGCAGCCTGGTCCGCCTGGCGTATCAGGTAGTCGAAGAAAACGGCGTCGAGAACCTCGGCCTGATCGGCATCCGCCGCCGCGGCGTGCCCATGGCGGAACGCATCAGCAAGATCATCCAAGGCATGGAGAAAAAGCCGGTCCCAGTCGGCACTCTCGATATCACTTTCTATCGCGACGACCTTTCCACGGTTGGCCCGCGTCCCGTGGTCAAGGAACTGGAGCTTGGTTTTCCCATTCAGGACATGAACATTGTTCTGGTCGACGACGTACTCTATACCGGCAGGACAATTCGCGCCGCACTCGATGCGTTGTTTTCCAAAGGCCGCCCGCGCCGCGTCCAACTCTGCGTCCTAATCGACCGCGGCCATCGCGAATTACCCATAGAAGCCGCCTTCATCGGCCGCAAAGTTCAAACCACCGACAACGAAGTCATCGAAGTCAAGCTCACCGAAATCGACGGCATGGAAAAAGTCCTGTTGATGGAGAAATAACTTGCTCTCCAATAGCTCGCTCGTTGCTATGAGCGAGTCCACAAGCAAACAGGTCCGCTTTGCCGCAGAGCCGTACAAGAATAAAGCCCACGGCGGCAGCCGTGGGAGCATGCGACGGCGAGCAGCCCCGGAGGGGCGAGAGGACATTTCTGACGCACACTGTTTCGCTACTAAGATGGGGTCCTAAGACTAATGACGATGAAATGCAAAGCTCAATAGGTTCCTACTTTTGGGCGGCGCAGGGCTTCAGCCCTGCGGTTGACCACAAGAGGAAGAGCGGCTTTAGCCGCTGAGGTAAGGTTCTAAGATTCAAGATGACGAAAGAAAAAGCCACCCTCACCGCCGAGGACAACCGCCTCCTCCGCGCCGCGCGTAAAGTCATGAAGCACGCCCACGCCCCCTACTCAAAATTTCGCGTCGGCGCTGCGTTCCTCGCCACGAACGGCAAACTTTTCGCGGGCTGTAACGTCGAAAACGCCTCCTACGGCCTAACCAACTGCGCCGAACGCACCGCCATCTTTTCCGCCGTCGCCGAACTAGGCCCAAAAGTTGAGATTCGCTTAATCGCAATCGTCAACGACCAGGGTGTCCCCTGCTCCCCCTGCGGCGCCTGCCGCCAGGTCATCTACGAATTCGGACCCGACGCCACCGTCTTGTTCCAGGGAAAGACAGCCTGGAAGAGAAGTCACATCACCGAACTGCTCCCGGAAGGATTCCGCCTCAAGTGAGCGAAAACAACATCCGTGCCGTCGATGTCATTCGCAAGAAGCGCGACGGCCTCGAACTTTCCCGCCCCGAGATCGAATACTTGGTCCGCGCCTACACCAGCGGCGACATCCCCGACTACCAGGTCTCCGCCTGGCTCATGGCCGTAATCCTGCGCGGCCTGACCCGCGCCGAAACCTCAGTCCTGACCGACGCCATGCTGCGTTCCGGCGAGGTCCTCGACCTCTCCGAATTTCCAGCGAAGAAGGTGGACAAACACTCCACCGGCGGCGTCGGCGACAAAACGTCGCTAGTTCTTGCGCCTCTCGTCGCAGCTGGCGGCGTCATGGTCCCTATGATCAGCGGCCGCGGCCTCGGCCACACCGGCGGCACGCTCGACAAGCTCGAGGCCATCCCCGGCTTCAACGTCAACCTTTCCGTGCCAAAATTCCGCAGCGTCCTCGACGCCTGCGGCTGCTCCATGATCGGCCAAACCGCCGAAATCGCCCCCGCCGACCGCAAGCTTTACGCGCTGCGCGATGTTACCGCCACGGTCGAAAGTCCCTACCTGATCTGCGCTTCCATCATGAGCAAGAAACTAGCCGAAGGCGTCGATGGCCTCGTCCTCGATGTAAAAACCGGCACGGGCGCGTTCATGAAAGAAGAAAAAGACGCCGTTTTCCTGGCCGAGCTGATGGTCGAAACCGGCGAGCGCATGGGCAAATCCATGGTCGCCCTCATCACCAACATGGATCAACCTCTCGGCCTGAAGGTCGGCAATGCCCTCGAAGTCGTCGAGTGCATCGACGTTCTCCGCGGCCAGGGCCCAGCCGATCTCCGCGAACTGTGCCTCGAACTCGCAGCCTGGATGTTCCACCTCGGCGGTACCGCTTCGACTGTGGAACAAGGCAAGCACGACGCGGCCAGGATCCTCGATTCCGGCAAGGCCCTCGAACGCTTCCGACAGATGGTGGAATTACAAGGCGGGGACGTCAACACAATCGACGACCCAACGCGGCTGCCTCGCACCCAGCAAACGCAAGTTGTTAACAGCCAAAAATCCGGCTACGTCACCGCCATGAACTGCGAAGCGGTGGGCACCGCCTGCGTGGTTCTGGGCGGCGGACGCGAAAAGAAAGAAGATTCCGTCGATCCTTCTGTCGGCATCGTGCTGCATCGCAAAGTCGGTGACAAAGTGACCACCGGCGAGCCACTCGCGACCATCCATTTCAATTCCGCAAGCAAGGCCACAGCGGCTGCGCAACTCCTGCTCGGCAGCTACCAGATCGGCAATGAGCTTCCACGGATAAAACCACTCTTACATCGAGTCATCCGCAGCGCATTAAGCAAACTCCCGGGAGGGAACTAAGCAATGGAGCGATTCACTGGCCTACTCGGCTTGTTCACAATGCTAGGCCTGGCGTACACCTTCTCCACCGATCGCAAAGCCATCCGCCTGAAAACGGTCGCCTGGGGCCTGGGCCTCCAATTCCTCTTTGCCCTCTTCGTTCTCCGCGTCGATTTCGGCCGCCGCATGTTTCAACTCGCCGGAGACGGCGTCAACAAGCTCTTGAGCTATTCCTACGTCGGCTCCGAATTCGTCTTCGGAGATCTCGGCAAGCAAACCTCGCACCTAGGCTTCTACTTTGCCTTTCAGGTCCTCCCCACGGTCATCTTCATCGCCGCCTTTTTCGCGGTCCTCTATCACTACGGCATCATGCAGGTCATCATCAAACTCTTCGCCCGCGTTATGACGAGCGTCATGGGAGCCAGTGGCGCAGAATCTCTGAACGTAGCCGCCAGCATCTTCATGGGCCAGACCGAAGCCCCGCTCACCATCCGCCCCTTCCTGGCGGACCTGACGAATTCCGAACTCATGACCATCATGACCAGCGGTATGGCCCACGTTTCCGGCGGAATCATGGCCGCGTACATCGCCTTCGGAATCGAGCCCAAACACCTGCTGAGCGCGGTCATCATGACCGCCCCCGGGACCATCATGATCTCCAAAATGCTGGTTCCAGAAACAGATCACCCGAAAACAGCCGGCCGCGTAGTCATGAGCGAGGAAGAAGAAGTCGTGAGAAAGCGCGAAAGCGTTCTCAGCGCCGTTGCCCGCGGCACCACCGACGGCCTCAACCTCGCACTGAACATGGCCGCCATGTTGATCTCCTTCCTCGCCTTGATCGCCCTGATGGATGGCATCCTCCTAGGCGTCCACAACGGCTTCGCCCACTTCGGCATGATGTGGTTTCCCGCCAGCCTCGAGAGCATCATCGGACGCCTCTTCGCCCCCATCGCCTGGCTCATCGGAATCCCCTGGCGCGATTGCGTAAGAGTGGGTGATCTTCTCGGCACCCGTATGGTGTTAAACGAGCTAGTCGCCTATTCGAAACTGGGCGCGGAGAAGACGCTCTTAGACCCCCGCTCGTTCACCATCGCCACCTTCGCTCTCTGCGGTTTCGCCAACCTGAGCTGCATCGGCATTCAAATCGGCGGCATCGGCGCCCTGGCCCCCCACCGCAAGCCCGACATGGCCCGCCTCGGCGTCAAGGCCATGCTCGCCGGCACAATGGCCAACCTGATGTCGGCGTCGATTGCCGGCATGTTGCTCTACTAGACTTGGTTTCGGTTGGTCATCCCGACCGGAGCAGTTGTTTCGCGAAGCGAAGCAACTGCGAGGTGGAGGGACCTGCTCCTCAGCAACGATGTTACTGCGGCGCGCCACCGCTCTTCCTCAACCGTTCCGCCTCCCAACGTTCCGTCGTCGCTGAACCCAATCTCCCCGTTAGCCCATAAATCTCCGCCATCCCCTCATGCGGCGACGCCTCCACCGGCTTCAACTTCGCCGCCTCCCGAAAATACCGCAACCCTTCCGCATATTCCTTCGCCGTTAACTTCTTTCTCCCCAGCCCCAGCGTCGTCAGAAACAACAAATCCTCCACACCCTTATCCTGCGGACTCAGCAGATGAGCGTGCCCCAAAGCCGTGTATGCCTCTTCATCCTCCTCAAGCTTCGCCAATACGGCCCCGTACAATGCGTTAAGCTGAAACAAATCAGGCCACCGCTCCACGGCCTTCGCCAAAGGCGCCCGAGCCTCCTCCAACCTCCCCATCTGAAAATTTACCAAAGCCACGTTGTACTGACTCTGCGGCGACTCCGGCTCCAACTCCGCCGCCCTCCGCAAGGGCTTGAGCGCAGCGTCCAGATCTCCATGCTTCCCGTAGATCGTCCCCAACGCCGTCAACTTGGACGCATCGTTCGCGTCATACATCTGGTCGCATAACGCATGCGCGTCTTCGCGCGGCCCCTGCTCCAGCTTCTGCGCACAATCTAACCGCAACTGGCTCTCCGCATTTCCGCGCTGCCTCACCTCCGCTGAGCGCCGCAAAGCCTCGCGCGCCCGGTCCTCATGCCCCTCCTTGCGATAGACCTGTGCCAACTGATACAACACCCGCGCATCTTGAGGTGTTGCCAGCGCAGCCTGGTTCAGCCAGGCCTCAGCTTCAGCAAAGTTGCCATTCTGGAAATACGCGAAACCGAGGTAGTACGCTGCATCCGGGAAGGGTGGGTTCGCCGCAGCCAACTTCAAATTGGCAATCGCCCCCGAAAACTTACGCTCCTCCAGGTCCAACCGCCCCAGGTAATAAAGAATGTTGGGATGTTCCCCAGCCTCGCGCCGCACCGCCTCCAATTCCTTCCGCGCGTCACCGGGCTGATGCATCTCGAACAACGCCACCGCCAACGGAAACCGCGCCCGCAAAGTAAGCTTCGGATCCACCCGCAACGCCGCCCGAAACTCCGCCGCCGCCACGGAGTAGCTATCCTGCTTCAACGCGTCATATCCCTTGCCCAGGTGCGATTCCACCGTCTCTCCTGCGGAGCGATGCGCCGATGGCGAGGGCTTTGACCTTACTGGCACAGGCTTCCTTTGCGCATTCACAAAGCAGGGAACCAGCGCCAGCCACACCAACCTAGCGCAACCCCTCGCGAAAATTCGAGAAACGGTCAACGGCAAATCTCCCAACGAAAAGTCTAGATTAGCAGCCACCCGCACCCGCAACAGGTTTCACGAGGCTGGTCTCAAGTGTTTAGTAAGGATTGTCATCCCGACCGAAGTGGAGGGACCTGCTTCGTCTTAAGCCGTCCAAACCTTGACCCTCCATAAAACCAGGTGTTAGCTTCGCAACCACAGCCCCTCCCACAGGAGATTCCGTCTGAGTCGAAAAAAGAGTGCGCCGGATTCGGGTGACGACAACATCTCGCACCCCAATCGCCGCGAATTCCTGCAACACACCTGCCTCGCAGCCGCCGCCACCGTCCTCCCCGCCACTCTCGGATCCTTCGCCCGCGCTCAAGCCCCCGAACTCCACTTCCACCCCCACTACCGCGCCCAACTTCCCCTCGAGTCGATTCTCCTCAACACCAAAGCCGGCCTCGACCAGTTCGTAACCGAGAAATACCACGACCAACTCGCCGCCATCCTCGCTCAGTGGGCCGCGGATCTCCTGCGATCTCCTAAAGAGACGGAAGCGTTGGCGAGAAGCCTCTTTCCCGATTTTTCGGGCCGCTCGCTAACGCCATCCGAATCCAAGCTCGTGCGTCCCAGCACAATCGTCGAAATTCGACAGAACAAGTTTTCGCAGACGCCCCTGCAAAGAGAGAGCTTCCTCCAGTCCTGGAGCGATTCCCTCGGCCCTTTTTCAAAGATTCACACCGCCGAATTCCAAATCACGCGGATTGACGCCCAACCGGCAACATTAAAGACTCGCGTCCGCTACGAACTCGTCGGTACAGGATCGGGTTTCCACCGTGAACAACGCATCGGCGAATGGGATTTGGAATGGCAAAACTCCGCCGGACAATTCTTCCTCCGCCGCTGGCAAGCGCTCGAAGAAACGCGAAGCCGCTCCACCAATCCTGCCTGCGCCGATATCACCGCCGCCGTATTCAGCAATAACGCCTCCTACTCCGCCCAACTCCAGCGCGGAGTTGACCACTGGCGCACCGTCCTCGACGTCGCCTGCGGCATCGACATCTACGGACACAACGGCATCTCGGTCGGCGACATCAACGGCAACGGCTTCGACGATCTCTACATCTGCCAACCCGCCGGCCTCCCCAACCGCCTCTATCGCAACCGCGGCGACGGCACGTTCGAGGACATCACCGAAGGCTCCGGCCTCGGCCTAATGGAGAACACAGCCTGCGCCCTCTTCGCCGACATCGACAACGATGGCCATCAGGATCTCATCGTGGTTCGCACCGACGGTCCGCAACTCTTTCTGAATGACGGGAAAGGCAAGTTCCGTGCAAAGCCCAACGCCTTCCACTTCGCCACGCCCCCGCAAGGCACCTTCACCGGCGCCGCCATCGCCGACTACGACCGCGACGGCCACCTCGACATCTATTTCTGCCTCTACCTCTACTATCAGGGCACCGACCAGTACAAATATCCCTCGCCATATTTCGCCGCTGAAAACGGCCCGCCGAATTTCCTGATGAAGAACAATCGCGACGGCACATTTCGTGACGCGACCGCGGAAACGGGCCTGAGTGCCAACAACACCCGCTACAGTTTCTGCTGTGCCTGGAGCGACTTCAACAACAACGGCTGGCCCGACCTCTACGTCGTCAACGACTTCGGCCGCAAGAACCTCTACCGCAACAATTGCGACGGCACCTTCACCGACATCGCCCCGCAGGCCGGAGTCGAAGACATCGGTGCCGGAATGAGCGTTTGCGCCTTCGACTACGATAATGACGGCAATCAGGATCTCTCTGTAGCCAACATGTGGACCGCTGCCGGGGAGCGCATCACCACCCAGGAGATTTTCCAGAAAGACGCTCCCCCGGCCGTTCGCGCCCACTACCAAAAGCACGCCATGGGTAATTCTTTGTTCCGCAATCGCAAGGACGGCACATTCGAATCAGTCCACGGAGTCGAAATGGGCCGCTGGGCATGGTCCAGCGACTCATGGGATTTCGACCACGACGGTTTTCCCGACCTCTATATCGCCAACGGCATGGTCTCGGGACCCAATCAGGGCTCACCAACCGACGACCTTAACAGTTTCTTCTGGCGTCAGGTCGTAGCCAATTCTCCCGCCGATGCCAAGCCTTCCGCCGAATACGAACAAGGATGGAGCGCCCTCAACGAACTCCTCCGTTCCGACGCCACCTGGAGCGGCTACGAACGCAACGTCTTCTACGCCAACAATCGAGATGGCTCGTTCTCCAATATATCCGCCGCCATCGGCCTCGATTTTCTCGAAGACGGACGCTCCTTCGCCCTCGCCGATTTTAACCACGACGGCCGCCTCGAACTCTTCCTCAAAAACCGCAACGCCCCACAACTACGCCTGCTACAAAACATCGTGCCCGACCTGCCCCCATCGATCGCCTTCCGTCTCCAGGGTACGAAAAGCAATCGCGATGCCATCGGCGCCAGGATCACCATAGAAAACGACCTCTGCCCCCAAACCCGCACTCTGCAAGCCGGATCAGGCTTCCTTTCCCAACACAGCAAAGAAGTTTTCTTCGGCCTCGGAGCAGGGACGAGCCCGGTGAAGGTCACCATCCATTGGCCAAGCGGCCTCGTGCAGATCCTCTCCAACCTCCCCGCCAATCACAGAGTGTGGGTCGAAGAAGGATTGGAACCCGCTCGCATCGAGCCATTCCACTCGGCGGCCCCTCCTGTAACCTCAACAACTTCCGTCGTCGAGCCGCTCCCCATCGCCAGCGCGACCTGGCTTCTAACCCCAGTGGCCGCGCCGGAAATCCGCCTCCCCGATCTTGCAGGCCAACGTCGGGCTTTAACCCTTCTTCGCGGACACTCGGTTCTGCTCACGTTTTACTCAGCCGCAGCCGAGCCCGAGCAAAACCTTCGGCAATTCACCGTCCTCCTGCCTTCAAATGTGCTCCCCATGGCGCTGAACGTCGACTCAAGCGCCGGAAGCACCGCCCCTGGTTCCTTACCCCGAACGAAAGAGACGACCCCGGTCCAGGATGCCGCCGCCGTCTACAACATCCTTTACCGCTATCTCTTCGATCGCCACCGCGATCTAACCCTGCCCACGTCCTTCCTGATCGACCCCCAGGGATTGATCGTCAAGATCTACCAAGGCCTCATCAACCCAAGCCTCGTCGCCGATGACGCAAGCAAAATCCCAAACACTCCAGCCCAGCGCCTCTCCAAAGCCCTTCCATTTCCCGTTGTCACCGATGCCACCGAATTCCACCGCAACTACCTCTCGCTAGGCTCCGTCTTCTTTCAACGCGGCTACTACCAGCAATCGGAAGACTTCTTCCGCGCATCCCTGCAAGATGACCCCAATAGCGCCGAAGCCCACTACGGCCTCGGCAGCGCCTGCTTAAAGCTGCAAAAAAACAGAGAAGCCCTCGTCAATTTTCAGCGTGCCACCCAACTCCCAGCCGCCTACCCCGACACCCTGGCCAACGCCTGGAACAATCTCGGCCTCCTCGCCACGCAACAAGGCCAAACCGCCGCGGCTATCCCCTCGTTTCAGGAAGCCCTCCGCCAGAACCCGGATCACCTCATCGCGCTAGTGAATCTCGGCAACGCCTACCGTCAGCAGCGCCAGTGGCAGGAAGCTCGCCAGATCCTCGCCCGCGCTCTCACCCTCAAACCCGACGACCCCGATGCTAACTACGCGCTGGGTATGGTGTTCGCGCAAACGGATGACACCGGCCAAGCGTTCGAACATCTGCAAAACGCTCTAAAGGCGCGCCCTGCCTACCCGGAAGCCCTCAATAATCTAGGAGTGCTCTACCTGCGCACCCGGCGCCGTGATGAAGCTGTGGCAAGCTTCGAGGAGTGCATCCGCGTGGCGCCCGATTTCGACCAGTCCTACTTGAATCTGGCCAGGGTTTACGCCCTGGAAGGGGATCCAGCGAAAGCTCGGGCGTTGCTCTTGAACTTGCTAAAACTTCATCCCGGCCACACCCAAGCCCAAGCAGCCCTCGATCAAGTGTCAACGCACTGATTAAGAAGAGCCGCAGTCTGAAGAAGGACTCAAGAGTTGCTGCCGACTGGAATTGCGAAATCACTAGCTGAGCCCCCAATCGAAAACCGCCCCAACGCGGCTCAAGAATAAAGCCCACGGCGCAAGCCGTGGGTAAAGCCAGCAATCGGACCCAGCCCAAGAGGGGAGAAAGAGCCCGCGCACGCAAACCTCAATGCCAATCTCAAGCCCAAGCCGCAAAACCAATACTTCCACGCCTCTCAATAAAATAGGCCAGTAAACGATTACCGAAACTGCTATTATGCTCCCTGGCCGGTGCGCCACGCCTGCGGCTGGAAGAACGCTAACCACATTCTTCAACCGCGAATGTCACCCACCAGCCTTGCGGTTTTTCACTTCTGCGATAATGCGATGGATCTCGATCCCAGTGGATCGCGATCCGAGGAGAATAGAAATGGTGCAACCGAGGATAACGATTACCGCGATGTTGCTTCTCACCGTCGCGATCCTGATCTCCAGCCCAAACGCAGAGGCCAAATCCAACATGCAAAAACAGTCCTTCGGCAAGACCCCTGACGGTCAGCCCGTCGATCTCTACACCCTCACCAACAAGAACGGCGTGGAAGCCACCATCACGAATTACGGCGGAACCGTGGTCTCCCTCAAGGTCCCCGATCATCAAGGCAAATTCGATGACGTCGTCCTCGGTTACGACAAGGTGGAGGATTACGAAGCGGGCAAGAGTTATTTCGGCGCTATCATCGGCCGCTATGGCAACCGCATCGCCCACGGAAAGTTTCCAATCGGCAAATCCGAATACACCCTAGCGAAAAATAACGGCGAGAACACCCTGCACGGTGGCCTTGTCGGCTTCAACAAGCACGTCTGGACCGCCAAGGAGGTCTCCGGCCCCGCCGGCCCGGCCCTGGAACTCACCTACCTCAGCAAAGACATGGAAGAGGGATTCCCCGGTAACCTCTCCGTCACGGTGGTTTATACGCTCACCGAACAGAATGCTCTGAAAATCGACTACTCCGCCACCACCGACAAGGAGACCGTCGTCAATCTCACAAACCATTCCTACTTCAATCTTGCGGGCCAGGGAAATGGCGACATCCTCCAGCACCGCCTCTTGGTGCACGCCGATAAGTTCACCCCGGTCGACGCAGGACTGATTCCAACCGGAGAACTTCGGCCGGTGAAGGGAACTTCATTTGACTTCTCCACTCCCACCGCCATCGGCGCCCGCATCGATCAGGAGGAAGAACAAATGAAACTAGGGATGGGATACGACCACAACTTCGTTCTGACCCGCGGAATTAAAAATGGGGCCTTGGCCTTGGCCGCCGTCGTCCACGAGCCGAAAAGCGGCCGCGTTATGCAAGTCTGGACCACGGAGCCCGGTATCCAGTTCTATACCGGGAACTTCCTCGATGGAACCGGAACCGGCAAGGGTGGCAAGCCCTACGCCCGACGTACGGCGCTTTGCCTGGAGACCCAGCACTTTCCGGATTCGCCCAATCATCCAGCCTTCCCGTCCACTCTTCTGAAACCCGGTGCCCACTACCACACCACCACTGTCTACAAGTTTTCCGCCGAGAAATAGTTCGGGTGCGTCGGCGCCGAGCCATGCGCGGCGCCTTTACTTATGGACATTCGTGAGATCGCAAAACGGGCAAAAGTCTCGACCGCTACCGTGTCGAGGACGATCAATCGTGTCCCTACGGTCGACCCGCTCCTGGCCAAGCGCGTCTGGAAGGTTGTCGAAGAACTCGGCTACTTTCCCAACACGCAGGCCCGGGCCCTCGTGTCCGGAAAGAGTCGCATCTTCGGTCTGATTATTTCCGAAATCACCAATCCTTTCTTTCCCGAAATCGTTCAGGTTTTTGAGCGCATTGCGGTCGAGAACCACTACGAAATCCTCCTCACCTCCACCGGTAACGACCCCAAACGAGTGCAGGACGCCGTGCGCCGCATGATCGAGCGTCGCGTCGAGGGCGTCGCGGTTATGACCTTCGGCATGGAAGAAGGTTTGCTCGAAGACCTCAAACTGCGTAAGGTACCTCTTGTGTTCGCCGATGTGGGCCTTGGCCGCCCGCGAGTCAGCAACATTCGCATTGACTACCTGCACGGAATTCGGCAGGCCGTGCAGCACCTGGCCGCCTTGCGGCACCAACGGATCGCTTTTATTTCCGGTCCCCTGCGCATCAAGTCCTCTGAGGCGCGTCAACAGGCCTTCATTCGATCGATGACCGAAATTGGATTGGAAATCGATGAGAACTTGATGATCGAAGGGAACCACACCATTGAGGGCGGCATTGCAGCTTTTGGAAAGCTGCTTCTTCTTCCCGGTCGTCCCACGGCGGTTTTGTGTTCCAACGACATGACCGCCCTGGGCGTCATGCGCAAGAGTTTTGAGGACGGCATTTCAATTCCGAGGGACTTATCCGTGATTGGCTACGATGACATTCACCTCGCGCAATTCGTGCTGCCAGCTTTGACCACGGTTCGCATGTCGCAGGCAGAATTGGCCCGGCTCGCCTTCGAGGCCCTCAGGGCCGAAACGCAACGCGAAACGCCGTTGCCAACGGGCACAGAATATTTGTTGACCACCCAGTTGGTCCTGCGCGAGTCGACCGGCTTGGTCGCGGCACCTACCGCAGCGGAAGGCATCAGATCACGCAAGTCGAAGAACGGTTGAGGGGGGGAGTTTGTGATTGACGGAACGAATGAATACGTTTACAGTGGGCAATCTTGCCCGTTAGGCTGACGAAAGCACACGACTCTATGCTGCTGCCAACCTTACGACAAGCCGTTCTGGAGGCAAACCTTGAGCTCGTCCGTCGCGGACTCGTGCTTTACACGTTCGGCAACGTCAGCGGCATTTCCCGGAAAGAGGGCCTGGTTGCCATCAAACCCAGCGGCGTCCCCTACGAAACCATGTCCGCGGCCGATATCGTGGTGACGGATCTGAACGGCCAAGTCATGGAAGGAAGGCTCCGTCCCTCGTCCGACCTCGCCACCCATCTGGAGATCTATAACCATTTTCCCGACGCCGGCGGCGTCGCTCACACGCATTCCGAGTTCGCCACCGCCTGGGCCCAGGCCCGACGCCCGATTCCGTGTTTTGGAACAACCCATGCGGACTATTTTCACGGCCCGGTGCCCGTCACCGCCGATCTAACGCCCGGCGAGATCGCCAACGAATACGAGAGAAACACGGGTGTAGCGATCTGCCGCCTGTTCGACCGGTCCGCCAGAATCCACGTCCCCGCCGCCCTGGTAGCGGGTCACGCCCCATTTTGTTGGGGATCAACCCCTGCCGACGCAGCCCACAACGCCGTGATCCTCGAATCCATCGCCCGCATGGCTTGCTACACCGTCACCATCGCGCCGCAAGCCACACCCTTGGCGCGCGAACTTCATGACAAACATTTTCTGCGCAAACACGGAAGCACCGCATACTACGGACAACCTAAGAACCCGCAATGAAGAACGCTCAATGTAAGGACACCCAATGATGGCAGCCATGTCGCTGTTAATGACCGATAGGCTTGTGCACCTTGCGCCCGTCGATTTCGCAATTATCGTGTTCTACTTCGCCCTGGTTCTGGCCATCGGTTTCTACCTCCGCAGCCGCGCCAATACCAGCGAAGATTTCTTCATGGCCGGCCGCGAAATGACGGCATGGGTCGCGGGCTTGAGCTTTCTCTCCGCCAACCTCGGCGCTCTCGAACTCATGGGCTGGGCCGGCTCCGCCTATCAGTACGGCATCCTGGCCACGCATTGGTACTGGATCGGTGCCATCCCAGCCATGCTCTTCCTCGCCCTGGTCATGATGCCGTTCTATTACATTTCCAAAACGCATTCAGTGCCCGGTTACTTGAAGCTTCGCTTCGGGGAATCCAGCCGCGCCCTCTCCGCGGTGTCCTTCGCTTTCATGACCGTCCTCATGAGCGGCGTGAATATGTTTGCCATGGCCAAAGTCATGCAAATCGTACTCGGCTGGGACATCAACTTCAGCATCTGGGTCTCCTCTCTCACCGTCGCAGTCTATGTCGCTTTAGGCGGACTCAGGTCGGCTATCTTTAACGAAGTCCTCCAATTCTTCCTCATCTGGGCGGGCGCCCTGCTCATTCCAATCCTCGGCCTCTACGAGACAGGTGGTTGGGGCAACCTCAAAGTTCTCATCACGCAGCGTGCCTCCAACGAATACGTCCACATGTGGTCCGGCCTCGGCTCCTTTACCGGCAACCCCATGGGAATCCACTGGACCGGCATCGTCTTCGGCCTGGGCGCAATCATCTCCATGGGCTACTGGACCACGGATTTCCTGGTCGTCCAGCGCATCCTCACCGCCAAAGACATTCGCAGCGCCGAAATGGCTCCCATCATCGGCGCCGGCTTCAAAATGTTCGTCCCGCTCATCGTCATCCTCCCCGGCTTGCTCGGATTGGCCGTTCTCCCTATGAAACTCACCGCGGAATCGGCGGTCGTCGCGGGGGGCCACAGCTACAACGATGTCCTTCCCCTCATGCTGGCCCGTTACTGCGGTCCCGGCCTGCTGGGATTGGGCATCACTGCCCTCATCGCCGGTTTTATGTCCGGCATGGCAGGCAACGTCAGCGCCTTCACAACCGTCTGGACCTACGACCTCTACCGGGCCCTCATCAACAAGGACGCAACCGACCAACACTACGTCAACATGGGCCGCTGGACCACCGTGGTTGGTGTTCTGATCAGCGTCGGCACCGCCTACCTGGTCATGCAGTTTGCCAGCATCATGGACTACGTGCAGGCCTTGTTCAGTTTCTTCATCGCTCCGCTCTTCGGCACTGTCATTTTGGGCATGCTCTGGAAGCGGGCCAGCGGAGCCGGCGGATTCTGGGGGTTGCTCTGCGGCACGGCCTCCTCCATCGGTATGTGGACGTGGGTAAAACTCGATCCCACCGCGCTGCGTTATGTCGCGCTCTCACCCAACGCCAAAGCCCTCGCGCAGGATATGTATCAGGCGCTGTGGTCCTTCGTTGTGTGTGTGCTCGTGACTGTCACCGTGAGCTTGATGACGAAGCCCAAGGCCGACGCCGAACTCACCGGCCTGGTGTATGGGCTAACCGAAGTCCCATCGATCGGAAACGTTCCGCTCTACGAGAAGCCAGTATTCTGGGCAATCGTCGTCGCCGTGGTTCTAGTGATACTCAATATCGTGATGTGGTAACCCGAATTTCCTGAGAAAGCGGTGGTGTGATGAATGAGGGCGGAATTTCAATCTGGTTCTTCATCGGGGTGTCTCTGCTGGTGAACGGTGTGCTGATTACAGGCGCGGGTATCTGGGAACTCATGAACCCTCCCGCGAATCCATCGGTCGTCCTGTTTCACTTGCATGCCAACGTTTGGTGGGGAGCGATTCTCGCCATGTTTGGTGCGCTGTATTGCTACAAGTTCGCTCCAAAACGTCAGTCCTGACTTTCTAATTTTTCTAGAACGAGGAGTAGTATGGCGCCGAAAAAAATGACCATGGGTCTCATTGTGGGCAACCGTGGCTTCTTTCCCGATCATTTGGCCAAGACCGGCCGTGAAGAAGTGTTGCGCGTTCTGGGCGCTGCGGACATCGATGTCGTCGCGCTCACACCCGAAGAAAGCAAATACGGCGCAGTCGAAACCCGGCAGGAGTCGCGGCGCTGTGCCGATCTATTCCGTCGCAATCGCGATCGCATCGATGGCGTAATCGTAACCCTGCCCAATTTCGGCGAAGAACGTGCCATTGCAGACACGCTGCGCTGGGCGGATCTCCACGTCCCCGTTTTAGTCCAGGCAACGCCCGACGATCCCACAAAAATGACAATCGCGGCCCGCCGTGACAGCTTCTGCGGAAAAATGTCCGCCTGCAATAATCTCCGCCAGTATGGCATCCCTTACTCCATCACCACTCTGCATACCGAAGCCCTCGATTCACCTGAGTTCACCAAGGACTTGCAATGGTTCCTGGGTGTTTGCCGTGTCGTCAACGGATTTCGCAATCTTCGCGTAGGCGCCATCGGCGCCCGTCCCACCGCCTTCAACACCGTCCGCTACAGCGAGAAAATTCTCGAAGCCCAGGGCATATCCATCGAAACGCTCGACCTCTCCGAAGTGCTCGGCCGCATCGATCGCATGAAAGATAACGATGATGTTGCCCAATCCAAACTCGCCTCCATAAAAAAATACGTCGACGCCAGCAGCGTCCCGGAAGTGGCGCTGATGAAGATGGCGAAACTCGGAGCCGTCGTCGACCAGTGGATGTCCGATACCGAAGTATCCATCAGCGCGGTGCAGTGCTGGACCTCGATTGAAGAGAATCTCGGTGTCGTCCCTTGCACCGTCATGAGCATGATGAGCGACAGCCTCCTCTCCAGCGCCTGCGAAGTCGATATCTGTGGAGTGCTCGGGATGCACGCCCTCCGCCTCGCCTCAGAATCCCCTTCCGCGCTCCTCGATTGGAACAACAACTACGGCACCGACCCGAACAAAGCCGTCTGTTTCCACTGTTCCAACCTGCCCAAACACTTTTTCCGCTCCGTCAAAATGGACTTCCAGGAAATCATCGCGGGCACTGTCGGCAAGGAAAACACCTTCGGCACCTGCGTCGGAATCATCAAACCGGAAAAGATGAGCTTCGCCCGCTTTTCCACCGACGACCCCGCCGGCAAGATGCGCGGCTATGTCGGGGAGGGCCGCTTTACCGATGACGCCCTGAACACTTTCGGCGGCGCGGGCGTGGTCGAAATTCCCAACCTCCAGAAGTTGCTGCGCTTCATCTGCGAGAAAGGCTTCGAGCACCATGTCGCGGCTAACCTCTCTTCCGTGGCCGCGTCCGTTCACGAAGCTGCTACGCGTTATCTGGGCTGGGATATGTACTGGCACGGCTCGAACTAGCCCGGTTCCGGGGAATCTCCCGCGAACCCTGGAGCGCCTTGCTTTTAATCGACAAAGCCTTTAGGTTCCTCTGTGTGCCGTATCGATTCGCTTGGGAGTATTGGGTGTTAGTTCAAGGGAGTATTGCCGTGCAATGCCCGCGGAGCCTCAGGCGCGGAAAGGAGCCTGCATTAAGAGGCTTCCTTTCCTTCGGAGCGCCCGTTGAATAAGAGCGTCACGTTGCAGGACCTTGCCCAGGCCCTCGGTCTCTCCACCGCCACAGTCCATCGGGCTCTCTATGACCACGATTCCGTCCGCCCGGCCACCAAAGCCCGTGTCCGGCAAGTCGCAAAATCGCTGGGCTATCGTCCCAACCTTGCCGCCCGCTTTCTGAAGTCGAACCGCGGCTTCCGAATTTCCGTGAACACTTTGCAAGGCACAACCTCATTCTGGGATGAAGTCCGAGCGGGTATCGCCGACGAGGCGCATTCCTTATCCGTACAGAATGTCGATCTCGAGTTCCGTACCTACCCTCGATTGGGCGAGGGCGAAGAGGAGGCCTTCGGTGCGGCCATGGAAGCCAACGTGGACGGTATCATCACCTTCCCCACGCGCCCTCAGGCGCTTTTGCAATGGATGCGCCGCACGCCGAAATCCCGGGTGCCTGTGATTTGCGTGGCTACGGATGCTCCCGGCAGCGGCAGGCACGCGGTTGTCTCCGTCGATACCATGGTCAGCGGTTCCCTGGCGGCCGACCTGCTGGGAAAATTTCTTCAGGGTGCAGGCAAGGTCGCTGTCACGCTGAGCGCAATGGGCATCCAGGAACACGCCGAAAAATGTCACGCCTTTGAGAGCACCCTGCGTTCTCTCTATCCGCAAATGCATCTGGTGGAAACTATTGAGGAGCACGACGTCGAGTCCGAGGCCTACGACAAGTGCCAAAGACTCTTCAGGGCCCATCCGGACTTGGCGGGAATGTACGTTACGACCGAGGCCTCGATTCCAGTTCTGGAAGCTGCGCGCGATGCCCAGATGCTGGATCGCCTCACCGTGATCACCACCGACCTGTTCCCAGCCCTGGTCCCCGAAATTCGGTCCGGTGCCGTCGAAGCCACCATCTATCAGCGTCCCCGAACCCAGGGCCGCATGGCTTTCCGCCTCTTGCAGGAGTTTCTGGTCGAAGGCCAGTGCTCCACCAAGCACCTGATGTTATCGCCGCATCTGGTGATGCGCGGCAACCTCGATTTCTTCCTGCAACGCAAGGCCTCCGATGCCGAAGCCAACGTCGGCTCGCCCGAAGCCAACGCCGAAGTCTAAAGTCCGAAGGTTGAAAAGTCTGTCATCCCGACCGCAGCGGAGGGACCTGCTCTCGCCGGAGTCCGAGCAGCACGGCGTCGGAGTAAGACCACGCCGCTACGGCGCAACCTCTAGTTTGTTCCCCTCATACTCCACAATCCGGTCCGGCTGTTCCTCAGCCGAAATTCCCGCCCCATGCTCCCCGCGCACCACGACCACCCGAAACTTCCGATTCTGTAGCATCCCCGGAAACTCGCCTTTCCTCCCGCTGATCGTCAAGGTGTGTTTCGCGTCATCCCAATGCATTGGAATCGTCGCGTACACGCCCTTTTCGTAGTTGTAACCGTCGTTCTCATCCTCATACAAGGTGAAATCCCCATCCGCCCCGGGATAAACACGCACCTCGATGGGGTCCTCCGCCTTCTCCGTCGACCATTCCATTTCCGGTCCAAGCGGCAGAATCGAGCCTGCCCGCACGAATAAAGGCAGCCGGTCGATTGGCGCGGCAGCCTCAATCGCGTGTCCACCCTCCTGCGCCGTTCCAGTCCAGAAGTCAAACCACCTGGCCGCGGGCAGATAAACGTGTCGGCTCTCAGCAGACGGCTCAGTCACAGGATTCACCAGCAATGCGGGACCAAACATAAACTGATCGCCCACATTCTGTGCCCGAGCATCCGTCCGGAAGTCCATCACCAGAGGCCTCATCAGCGTGTATCCCGTACTGGTCGTCTTCCACGCCAAGGAATAGATATAAGGCAACATCCGATAACGCAGCCGGTCGAATGCCACCAAAGTCTTCTGCGCTTCGGGCCCGTACGACCAAAGTTCGTTCTCATCCGGACTGCGCGTCCCGTGAACCCGCAGCACAGGATTGAACGTACCAAACTGAAACCAGCGGATGAACAACTCGCGGAATGCCGGATCCGTCGGGCTTCCCAAGACAAACCCGCCAATATCGGTCGTCCAGTAGGGAATTCCCGATAGAGCAAAATTCAAGCCCGCCGGAATCTGCCGACGGTAGCTGAGCCAATCCGAATTGATGTCCCCAGACCACGCCGTGACACTATTCCGCTGCGCGCCCGCAAACGCCGACCGCGAAAGAATAAATACTCGTTTCTGGTCGGATGCGCGCCTCTGCCCTTCATAGACCGCCCCGGTTGTCATCAAAGGAAAGATATTGACGTACCGGTCCCCGCTCCCCGCAGCCAGTTTGTGCCCAAGCTGAATGTTTTCTTCCAACCCTTCCGTCTCCGGCTCCGTTGTATCCATCCACCAGGCATCCAGGCCAAGCTTGAAAAGACCTTTATCGATTAAGTCCCAATAGTATTTTTTAGCTTCTGGGTTCGTTGCGTCGTACACAGCCATTCCATTGGTGTGATACGGAGGTTTCGCAAACTTGAACCTCTCAATGAACCACCCCTGCTTGTCCATGTAGTCATACTCCTTCGAGCCGGGCTCGAAAAAAGGCCACACGGAAATCATCAAATGAAAATGCTGACCGTGAAGATCGTCGACCATCCCTTTCGGATCGGGGTAGTTCTTGTTGAAAATGAACTCGCCCTTGCGATTCCACCAGAACCAGTCCTGCACAATATCGTCAGCCGGAATATGCAGTTCGCGATATTTGCGCGCCACTCCCAGAATCTCCGCCTGCGACTTGTAGCGATTCTTGCATTGCCAGAAGCCATAGGCCCACTTGCCAAACATCGGCGCCGCCCCCGTCAGGTCGCGATAATCGCCAAGTACCTTGTCCAGGTCCGGGCCGTAGAAGAAGTAGTAATCCACCGCGTCCGCCACTTCGGAACTCACATACAGGTAATTGGCAAAGCGGTTATTAAACCGGCTGCGCGAGTCGTTGTTCCAATAAATGCCATATCCATTGCTGGAAACCAGAAATGGCACTGCGATATTGGTGTTGTCCTGCGAGATATCCACCGATTCGCCGCGATAGTTCCACACGCCCGCCTGGTGCTGCCCCAATCCATAGAGCCCCTCGCGCGAGCCATAAATATTGAAAAACGACTCAGCGTGATATGTCTCCTCGCCGTTAACCTTCACCGGCATCAGCTTTCTCGTTCCTTCCTGCACCAACTTGAGGCCTTCCAGGTTGTTATAGGTGATCGCGCCGTCCTTGCGCGCGACCACGACCCTCAGCGCCCCGGTGGTGATCGTTGTCTCATCGTCCGTCGATTGCACCGTAAACGCAGCCCCCGCCCACGACTTCTTCGTAATCACGTAATCCTCTCGCCCGGGGAAAGAGGGCATTGTCGTGTAAACAATGTGCAGGACTGTATCCGAGCACACCTGAATCTTCATCCTCCCCGTTTGCTGTGTAAACACCACATCCTTCTTGGACCAGTGGACAGCGGTGACGGCGTTCATCCGTTCCCATTGAGCGTGGGCGCTGGAGACGAAGGCGAAAAAGAAGAGGGGTAGCGCGGCGCGGCCTAGAGTTTGCATATTGGGTTGAGATCCGAATCCAACGGAGATTGACGACGCACACCGGCTAGCCCATGCGGCCGACGGAAGCGAGACCATCTTACCTATCCTGGAAAACGTTTACAACGCCCTCAACCCCCGCCTACCCAACGCTTCTCGTCGAAGGCTGACAGCACAATACCTGTCATGCCGCCCGCCACCTCACCTCTGCATCCCGACCGGAGTGAGAGCCTGCCCTGAGCCTGTCGAAGGGGACCTGCTCTTCAGTGAGTGCCTGTGAAGTAGGAGTCCGCCGCAGCGGGGAAATCACCAGCGATTTCTTGCCACGGAGCGGCTTAAGAATAAAGCCCACGGCGCAAGCCGTGGGTGGAAGCGGGAATTCGATGAGCCCCAGGGGCGAAAGAGTAGTTCTCACGCACACTCTTCAACCCTAATCAGATCCCTTTTCGAAATCACTCGCCAACAGGAGAAACCCACGGCCTGAGCCGTGGGCATGAGCCGCCAGGGATCCCATCTTGCTAACCCGGCCCATTCACCCCACTCAGGAATCCCCCAAGATGCCCAGTCAATCCCACTACTCCGACGGCTAACAATTCAACCACCAACCGATACTTCGGAAGCGAAGTCTGCCGCCCCCGCCGATGCATTTCCAACACCACCCAAATCGACCCACTGGAAATAAGGCCAAATATCAAATGCAACAACAGAATCCCCTTAAGCTTCTGCCCCTCCAGCGCCCACTGCCATGCCGCCAGCCCCGACGCAACCACTGGTAGCGTAGAGAAGGCAGCGAGCAGCAGATTAAAATACGCCGCATCGGCCAGCGCCTTCTTCTTCGTCCACTGCGCCAGGAAGTCAAACAACACCGACGCCAGAAACAGCGCAATCGGAAAGTGGATCAACACAACATGCTGCGCATGCTTGGCCAGCACAACGGTTTTTATATCGAACGGATTCACGCTCATAACCCGCTCACTGCACCACAATCTTGCCCGTCATCTTGGGATGAATCGAGCAGAAGTACGCGAACGTCCCCGTTTTGGCGAACGTGTAGGAGAACTTCTCATCGGTATCCAGCACCTTGGATTTAAAAACTCCATCCGTGCTCACTACTGTGTGAGGAATGTCATCACGATTCGTCCACGTCACAGTCGTTCCAACAGGCACGCTCGGTGACTGCGGCCCAAAACTAAAATTGTCGATCTTCACCTCGACAGCAGCCGCCTGCTGCGCCCGTGCCGTCACTAAAGGCGATACTGCAAAAAACATCACAGCCATCGCCGCCGAACCTGCTACGCCCACACTTCTCCTGATCATCTTCATTTCTCCTTTTTGAATTTCTATGAGTTTGTAATTTGCTAAATTCCTTACGCGCCAGGCGGCGCGTGTTCGTCGCTATGCATCGCGGATTTGAACCCGCGAATCCCTTCGCCAATCCCCTTGCCAAGCTCAGGCAGTTTTTTCGGCCCAAACACCAGCAAGGCGATCCCAAAAATCACCAATAAATGCAGCGGTTGAAACAACCCCTCAAACATATTCTCCTTTCCCAGTCTCGCGTGGTCCTGCTCTATTTATTCATTCCTTTACACTTTCTTTTTCCTTATCCTGATCCTGGGTGCCGACAGCTACGCTACTGCCAGCACCCGCCGCCACTTACCCCAGAGTCGAATCCACAATCGCCAACGAATGCGGCCGCTCCACATAATTCACGTCCGTAATCCCCAACAGAGACCGCAACTGTTCCGCTGGCACCTTCATCGGTCCAGGCGAGTCCGCCTTCCCGGGCTGCGGCTGAGGAAACGCCGTAGAAGTAGCCGTGTGAAAAGTCACGTTCCCCTCCACCTTCTGCATGGTCTGATGAATGTGCCCATTCAAAACTGTCACCGACCCAAACTTTTTCACATACGAAAGCGCCTGTGCCCCGTCATCCGTACCCCAACCCCATTCCGGGTACACCGTCCACAACGGCACATGCGCAAACAGAACAATCGGAGTGCTGTGCTTCAAGTGCTTCACGTCCTTCTCCAGCCACTCCAACTGTTCCCCGCCCAGCGACCCAAGCCCGCCAGCCTTCAGGTTCATCACGTTGACCAACCCAATGAAATGCACGCCCTTCTTATCAAAGCTGTACCATCCCGACCCCTGCGCATTCTTGCCGTAGCGATCGAGATAAGACTTGCCGTTGTCGTCCAGCACATCGTGCTCGCCGGGTACAAAGAAGACATCCTTTGCGCTCGCGCTCTTGAGCACCTGATCCACCGTGTCAAACTGCTCCGGCTTCGAAAGGTGAGTTATGTCGCCCGTATGCAGCAGAAAATCCGGCGCCGTCCCGAGCCCGTTAATCTTATCCACGGCAGTCTTCAGCGTCGCCACCACATCCGGATTCGCCGGTTTGTTGAATCCCATATGGCTGTCGCTGATCTGCACAAAGCTAAAATCCCCGCCCCTTTTGGAGCCATAGTCGAGCGCCTTGCCAAAAGCCTTCGAAACCGGCACGCCGCCGCTCATAGTCCAGACGAGTCCTGTCCCCGCCCAAGCCATGCACTTCAGAAAACCGCGCCGGTCTACGCCGTCGTCGTTGAGATCCTGCAATTTCTGGTCGATATATTCCCCAATCTTTTCCGCCATCTCTCCTCCTCAAGTTTGTAGCGTTCGGAGGGTATAACTGGCAGGAGGGAGTTTTATTCCAGGTGAATTTGTACGAAAAGTTGGTTCCGTAAATAGGCTCGTATCGGGGCACGGCTTCAGAGTTGCGGAAAAAACGTCGTTCACAACCGACAAGGTCGGGAAGAGATTTGCTTGAGCACAATCGGACCGGTGGAGCCGGCCCTGCAGGCCGGGTTTAAGGCCGGAAAGAGAGGAGCTTCAGCCCAGGGGTACGGTAGGCTACTAACGGAGCGCGTTGAAGCAAGGGTTCACCCAGGCGCCCAACGACAAAAGAAATAAAGCCCAGGGCGCAAGCCCTGGGTCGGCGCATCCGAAACCACCAGCCCCAGAGGGGCGAAAGAGATCTACTTACCCACTCCATCGAGCGCCAGATTCAGCTCCAGCACGTTAACCCGAGCCTCGCCCAGCACCCCAAACGTCCGCCCCTGCGTATGCTCCTCAACCAGCGCGCGCACCCGATCCTCGGTCAACCCACGAGCCTTCGCCACCCGCGTCACCTGAAACAGAGCCCCCGCCGGTGTAATCTCAGGATCCAATCCGGATGCCGAAGTCGTAACCAGATCCGCCGGAACAGACACACCGGGATTCTCCGCCTGAATCCGCGCCGTATCCGTCGCTACGCGGTCGAGCAATTTCTGATTGGTCGGGCCCAGATTCGACCCACTCGAATTCGCCGCGTCGTACCCGTCCCCTGCCCCAGACGGCCGCGAATGAAAGTACGTCGGCCCCGTAAACGCCTGCCCAAGAATTCGCGACCCAACCAACTGGCCATTGCGGTAAATCAATTGCCCATTGGCCTTTCCGGGGAGCAAAACCTGCGCCACTCCAGTTATCACCAGCGGATAAGCCAGTCCAAGCAGCAGCGTCGAAACCACCGTCATCAGAATCGAGGTAATCAAATCTTTTTTCATGGAGGTTATGCCAATCCCACCGACCGAATAAACATGTCGATTATTTTTATCCCAATGAAAGGCGCAATAATTCCGCCCAATCCATAGATAAAGAGATTCCGTCGCAACAGCGCCTCAGCGTTCATGGCCCTATACCGCACCCCGCGCAGCGCAAGCGGAATGAGCGCGACGATAATCAACGCATTAAATATCACAGCCGACAACACCGCGGATTGCGGCGTCGCCAAATGCATGATGTTGAGAGCATTGAGAACAGGGAACGTGGCGGCAAACATGGCGGGAATAATCGCGAAGTATTTCGCCACATCGTTAGCAATGGAAAACGTAGTCAACGCCCCCCGCGTCATCAGCAACTGTTTCCCAATTTCCACAATCTCAATCAGTTTCGTCGGATTCGAATCCAGGTCCACCATGTTCCCAGCTTCCTTGGCAGCCTGCGTCCCCGTATTCATGGCAACACCCACATCGGCCTGCGCCAGCGCCGGAGCATCGTTCGTTCCATCGCCCGTCATCGCCACAAGCTTGCCCTCGCCCTGCTCGCGCCGAATCAAATCCATCTTGTCCTTCGGCGTAGCCTGCGCCAGAAAGTCATCCACCCCGGCCTCGCGCGCAATCGCCGCCGCCGTCAGGGGATTGTCCCCGGTAATCATCACCGTCTTAATCCCCATCGACCGCAACTGGCTGAAGCGGTCGCGGATTCCGCCCTTCACAATATCTTTAAGGTGGATGACGCCCAGCGCCCGATGCTTTTCCGCCACCAACAGCGGCGTCCCGCCGGATCGCGCCACGCTGTCCACCACCTCCTGCAGTTCCTTCGGCACCACCGCATTATTCAATTGCAGATAACGAGCTATAGCATCCGAAGACCCCTTGCGAATCTCATTGCCATTCAGATTCACCCCGGACATCCTCGTCTGCGCCGTAAACGGAACAAACACCGCCTCGCGCGACGCCATCTCTCGCCCGCGCAACCCGTACTTCTCCTTGGCCAGCACAACAATCGACCGCCCCTCCGGTGTCTCATCCGCCAGCGAAGAAAGCTGCGCCGCGTCCGCCAGTTCCGCCGCCGTAACCCCCGGTGCCGGAACAAACTCCGATGCCTGCCGATTGCCCAGCGTAATTGTTCCAGTCTTGTCGAGAAGCAGCGTGTTCACGTCCCCAGCAGCCTCAACCGCTCGTCCCGACATAGCCAGAACATTGTGCTGAATCAACCGATCCATCCCCGCAATTCCAATCGCCGACAGCAATCCGCCAATCGTCGTTGGAATCAGGCAAACCAGCAGCGAGACCAGCACAAAAATCGTCTGCGGCGAATTGGCGTAGATAGCAAAAGGCTGAAGCGTAACCACAGCAAGCAAAAAGATAATCGTCAAACCCGCCAGCAGAATATTCAGCGCAATCTCATTCGGCGTCTTCTGACGCTCCGCACCTTCCACCAGTGCGATCATGCGATCCAGAAACGTCTCCCCAGGATTCGAAGTAATCCGAATCTTGATCCAGTCAGACAGCACCCGTGTGCCGCCAGTCACAGCCGACCGGTCACCGCCAGCCTCCCGAATCACCGGCGCGGATTCGCCCGTAATGGCGGATTCATCCACCGACGCCACGCCCTCGACAATCTCGCCGTCCCCAGGAATAAATTCCCCAGCCGACGCAAGCACCAGGTCCCCTGTCCGCAGCTTGGAGCTGGCCACGATCTCAGTCTCACCGCCTGCCGCGACGCGTTTCGCCTGTGTTTCCGACCGCGCCTTCCGCAAAGTATCAGCCTGCGCCTTGCCCCGCCCCTCCGCCATCGCCTCGGCAAAATTTGCAAACAACACCGTGAACCACAGCCACAAGGTGATCTGTAAATTGAAAGAAAAGCTCTCGTGGGAAATGCGGAACAGCAGCGCCGTCGTGACTACGCTCCCCACCTCCACCACAAACATCACCGGGTTCCGCATCATGGTGCGGGGATTCAGCTTTACCACCGAGTCCCACGCCGCACGACGTACGATGCGTCCGTCCCAAACCGCCCGTTTCGACTTGCTAAATTGGCTCATGGATTAAAATGCCTTCCCTGCCTGCATTAGCAGGTGTTCTAGGATCGGTCCAAGACTCAGCGCCGGAAAGAATGTCAGGGCGCCTACGATCACGATCGTTCCCACCAGCAACACCGTGAACAACGGGGTAGTTACAGGAAATGTCCCCGCCGAGGGCGGCACAGCCTGTTTGCGCGCCAGATTCCCCGCAATCGCCAGCATGGGTATGATCATAAAAAACCGTCCTACCAGCGTATTGAGGCCGAGCGTAACGTTGTACCAGGTCGTATTCCCGCTCAAGCCGGCAAACGCCGACCCATTGTTCGCAGCCGTGGACACGAACGCGTACAGGACTTCGGAAAAGCCGTGAGGCCCTGGATTGAGAATGGCGGAAGTCCCAAATCCCTTCAACACCGAAATCGCTGTCAGGATGAGAATGGTAAAAGGGAAGACCAGCGTGGTCAGCATGGCCATCTTCACGTCGTAGGCCTCAATTTTCTTACCCAGGTATTCCGGCGTTCGTCCAACCATCAGCCCCGCAATAAACACCGCCAGCACCACGTAAATCAAAATTCCATACAACCCAGCCCCCACGCCGCCAAACACCGTTTCGCTCAGCATGATGTTGACCAGCGGCACCATCCCTCCCAGCGGAGTGAACGAGTCATGCATCGAGTTCACAGCGCCGCAACTGGCGTCCGTCGTTATGGTGGCAAACAGTGCTGAACTCGCAATACCGAAACGCACCTCCTTGCCTTCCATATTGCCGCCAGTTTGCGTGATGCTGGAGCGTTGATCCACTCCCTTCAGCAGCGGATTGCCCTTCGCCTCCGCCCAATATGCGGTGCTCACGCCCGCCAAAAACAGCACCGCCATCGCGCTCCAAACCGCCCAGCCGTGCTTGATTGAACCCGTCATTTTCCCCAACGTGTAAGTCAAGCCAGCGGGGATCGCAAAAATCGATAGCATCTGGAGGAAGTTGGTAAGTGGGGTTGGGTTCTCAAAGGGATGAGCGCTATTGGCATTGAAGAAGCCGCCGCCATTCGTCCCCAGCATCTTGATCGCCTCCTGCGATGCCACCGGCCCCTGCGCGATCGTCTGTTCGGCTATCACCTTGGTAGTAGGTTTCCCATTCGCATCGGTCGATTGAATCGTCTGCGCCTCCACGAGCTTCGCCGTGTCATAAGGCCGCAAGTTCTGCGGCACCCCCGACGCAATCAAAATAAACGCATACAGCACGCACGCCGGAACCAGCACAAACAGCCCAGCCCGCGTCATATCCACCCAGAAATTTCCGATCGTCTCTTTCTCGCGTCGCGCAATCCCGCGTATGAACGCAATCGCCAAAGCGATCCCCACCGCCGCCGACGCAAAGTTGTGATAAGCCAACCCCGCCATCTGCGTGAAGTAGCTCATTGTTGACTCGCCCGAATAGTTCTGCCAGTTTGTATTCGTCGTGAACGATCCGGCCGTATTGAAAGCCAGCTCCTGTCCCACATTCGCCAGCTTCTGCGGATTCCACGGCAGCGACAACTGCACCCGCTGCATCACGTACAGCACCAGCATCGTCACGCCGCTGAACAGCAGCATGCTCACCGCATACTCAACCCACGTCATCTCCCGCTCAGGATCCACGCGAGTCAGCCGGTACAGCACCCGCTCAATCGGCTTCAGCACCGGATCCATAAACGTCCGCTCCCCGCTGAACACCCGCGCCATGAACAACCCTATCGGCTTCGTAATCGCGAAAATAATCGCGAGGAACAATAAAATCTGCAACCACCCATTCGCGGTCATTTGCTAAAAGTCCTCAGGACGCAACAAAGCCCACACCAGATACACAGTGAGCAGGCAACAAATCGCTAAAATGACACCCGTTTCAAGATTCACAAAACTCTCCTCAGCGCAAACGGCCGCACGTATAAACGTAAGCAACGGAAAGCACAAAAAATACTACCGTGAGGCCGAGAAAGAATACGTCTCGCATGGTTCCTCCTGTTGTGGCGTGGGCCGGGCTTTCGCCAAGTGAATCCTCGGCCGCTGACTCGGATCGTCAATCAAAATCGGCAGGCGAACCAGCTTAAACCGCTCGGGCGACTGCAATTCCATCTGCACCGCCACCAAAAAGCGCAGAAGGAAACAACAACCAACGCTTACCACGATGACAAGCACCCATACCATGTCGGCACCCTGACCAAGTTCACTGCCACACTTGATTAGAGACTTCAGGCCGTAAGGCTAGCCTAATAACTTCATAAAATCTTCATAAGGACCGGTCTCAGGTATCCATGTCCCGCCGGGACGCATCTTTACTCTGTCCTCCTGAGTGCGTAGTCACCCTGTCATCCTGAGCGCAGCATTCGCGCGCGTCAGCGCGGGAATGCGCAGTCGAAGGACCCCTGCCCCCAATAGGCGATCAAAGGTGATTGCCTCGAGCTCCCCGTCAGGCTGGCGCTATCCGTTACCGACTATCGCTCCAGGACTCGGCTCAAACCGGTACCCCACCCACGGATCCGTAAGAATATACCGCGGCTCGGAAGGGTCCACTTCGATCTTTTTACGCAACTGTCCAATAAACACACGCAGGTACTCCGGCTGCTCCGTGCTATTCCCGCCCCACACCGCCGTCAGCAACGCCCGGTGCGTGATGACTTTTCCCGGATGCCGCGCGAAGTATGTGATCAGCTCAAACTCCTTTGGGGTAAGGCGCAGCTCCCGATCCAGCATCGTAACCGCGTGCGCGTCCAGGTCCACCCGAAAATCTCCCACCTCGATGATCCCGGACTCCGCCTCCTGCGAAGGAAACCTCCGCAAGTTTGCCCGCACGCGGGCCATCAATTCCGTCATCCCAAAAGGCTTCGTCACGTAGTCGTCCGCCCCGGCGTCCAGAGCTTGCACCTTGATCCGTTCCTCGCCTTTCACGGATAGAACAATAATCGGAATCTGCGACTTCATGCGCAAGCGCCGGCACAGCTCCAAACCATCCATCTCCGGCATCGAGAGGTCGGTAATGACCAGATCGGCCGCCCAGTCTTTCAGGATATCCAAGGCAGTCGCGCCGTCGTTGGCCACCCGAATGTCATAGCCCTGCGAGACCAGGGAAGTGCGCAAAACCCTCGTAATCTGCGTCTCGTCGTCCACAATAAGAATATGGCGCGCCGTCACTTGGGCTCCTGAGTCACAATGTGAACATCCACCGCGGGCGCGTCGCGAAGGAATTTCTGAATGACGGTAAGATAGAGGTACTTGCGCCAACCCTCCGCCGCCGACCGCCCAAGAATCACCTGCGTTATGTGCTTCTCCCGCACGAACTCAGCCACCCGCTGCGCAACGCTGCCGCGTTCCAGCCGGACAACCGTAGCCCCGAGATTCTCCGCAAAACGTTTGTTTTCGTTCAACGTGCGCTGGTTCTCGTCATTCTCATCCGCCGCAACATCCACATAAACCACGTAAAACTCCGCATCCATCGCGTGCGCCATCCTTCCTCCGCGCGCGATGATGTACTGGGCTACGGGGTTGGAACTGATGCACACGGCAATGCGCTCTCGCACACTGGCGCTCGGATCGAAGGCGTCCCCCGCGCGATGCGCCTCCAGGGTCCGGTCCACGACCTGCGCGACCTGCCGCAACGCCAATTCGCGCAACGCAATCAGATTTCCCCGTCCAAAGAAGTTTCCGATTGCCCGCTCAGCCCGCTCGACCGGATAAATGTCGCCGCGTCGCATTCGCGTCTGTAGCGCCTGCGGCGTCAGGTCGGCCATCACAATCTCGCTTGCCCGCTGAATCACCCAGTCCGGAACCGTCTCTCGAATCCGCACCCCGGTAATCTTTTCCACTAGCGGCGTCAGACTCTCAATGTGCTGCACATTCATTGTCGAGACCACATCGATCTTGGCCTCGAGCAGTTCGATCACGTCCTGATAGCGCTTCGGGTGCCGGCTGCCTTCGATGTTCGTGTGCGCCAGTTCATCCACCAGAACCACAGCCGGTTTGCGCCGCAAAATGGCGTCAAGGTCCATTTCCTCGAATACCGTTCCCCTATACTCCAGTTTCTTTCTTGGAATAATATCCAGCCGCCCGGATAAATCGATAATCGGCTTGCGCCCGTGGTTCTCCACCACGCCGATGACCACATCCTCGCCGCGGCTGTGCCGCCGGATCGCCTCGCTCAACATCCCGTAGGTCTTGCCCACGCCCGGCGCATAGCCCAAAAAGAGTTTGAATACCCCTTCCTTCTTCTCCGGTGCCGCTTCCTCCAACCACTGTTCGGGAGTCTTCATCACGGCCCCATTGTCATCGAGCACGCCAGAATTGTCGAGGGCAGGATAGAATTACGCCCGTGAAGAACCGCGTAGCCAAACAAGCCTGGCGTTGGGCAGCCTGCATTTTCCTGGTGGCGATCGTCGTGATCGTGTACCGCCGGGTCGCCCCCGTAAATCCCACCACGGTTGCGCTCACCTTTCTTGTGGCGGTGCTCGTGGTCTCCGCCAACTGGGGATTGCGCTATTCCGTTTTCGTTGCCGTTGCCGCCACCCTCTCCTTCAATTACTACTTCTTGCCCCCCACCGGAACCTTCACCATCGCCGATCCGCAGAACTGGGTCGCCCTCGTCGCCTTCCTGGCCACCGCGCTCATCGCTAGCGAACTCTCCGAAAAAGCCCGCCGCCAAACCCTGGCCGCTAACCAGCGCAGAAAGGAAATCGAACGCCTCTACGGCTTCAGTCAGCAATTGCTAACCACCGAAAATCTTCCTGAACTTCTAAACCAGTTGCCGCGCTTCGTCGTCGATGGTTTCGGCGCCCGGGCCGCCGCTCTTTTCGTGACGGGCCGCCCGGATATCTACCGTTCCGATTCCAACACACAGGAACTCGAAGCCGAGCATCTGCGTTCCGTTGCCGCCCGCGGTGAGCCCACTCTCGACTCCTCCCGCCAGCTTTGTTTCACCCCCTTGCGGCTCGGAGTCAAGTCCGCCGGCGCTCTCGGCCTTGCCGGCGCCACTCCGTCCCGCGAAACCCTCGAAGCCCTCGGTACCTTGATCGCCATCGCCATTGAACGCACCGGAGCCGTCGAGAGCCTCAGCCGAGCCGAGGCCAGTCGCGAGAGCGAAAAACTCCGCTCTGCAATTCTCGATTCCGTCACCCACGAATTCCGCACGCCCTTGACTGCCATCAAGGCCTCAGTCACCACCATGCTTGCCGATGAAAATCTCGACCCCAGCCTGCGTCACGATCTCCTCTCCGTTATCAACGAAGAAGCCGACCGCCTCAATCACTTGGTCGGCGAAGCTGCCGAAATGGCCCAACTCGACGCCAATCAGGTGGAATTACACCGCCAGCCTCACCCCATCAGCGAAGCTATCGCGCGCGCCATGGAAGAGTCCAAACAGAGGTTGGCAAACCATCCTGTCGAACTGCGGGTCCCAGAAAATCTCCCCCTGCTGTCGATCGACCTCGAACGGATCACATCCGTCCTGATACAGTTGCTGGAAAATGCCGCGAAGTACTCATCCACGGGCTCGCCCATCCGGATAACGGCAGAAAAAAACGAAGACAAGATCACAGTCAGCATCGCGGACCGCGGCCCCGGCATCGATGACTTTGAACAAGCCCTAATTTTCGACAAGTTCTATCGCGGTAAAAACGAGCGCTACCGTGTCCAGGGCACAGGCCTAGGATTAGCAATCGCGAAAGCCGTAGTAGACGCCCACGGCGGCACAATCGGCGTAACCAGCCAGGTGGGAAACGGCTCCGTGTTCCATTTCACGCTTCCGGTTTAAGAGTTTGCGATCGGGCCCGGCAGAAACCTCAAAATATTCTAATCACTCTCATTGGTCGTCGTTCTTGAGTCGCAGCGAAGAATCCCCCCCTCGACTCCACCGCGCCGCCGAAGACTCTCTCCCAGCGTCTCCAAACCCCCACGCGGCCGAAAGATGGCCCTCTCAAAGTGTCCATCGACCCAGCCGCGAAGCGGCAAAAGAATAAAGCCCACGGCGTAAGCCGTGGGAAAAAACACCCACGCCACTAGCCCCAGAGGGGCGAAAGAGCACTCTATTTCTTCAGAAACTCCCGGCAATGCCGCGCAATCTGTACCTCTTCTTCCGCTGGAACAACCTGAATCTCATCCGCCGTAATCCAAAGCCCTTCCGTCGCCGCCAACCGGATTTCTCCGCTGTGCTCCCCAATCCCACCAGTAAACACCACAAGGTCCACGCCCCCCAGCAACGCCGCATAGGCTCCAATCGTTTTCCGCACCGACCGCGCAAACACTTCCAAAGCCAGCCTCGCCGCGGCATCCCCCGCCAGCGCCCGTTCCTGCAACGTCTTCACATCGCTCTCCCCGCCCGACAACCCAAAAAGCCCACTCTCATGGTTCAACAATTCTTCTAAACCATCCGCGTCCAGCTTTTCGCTACGCAACAAATAGAGGATCACTCCAGGATCAAGATCGCCGCACCGAGTCCCCATCGGCACGCCGCCGGTAGGAGTGAGACCCATTGTTGTATCGATTGATTTTCCGTCCAGAACCGCGCACAGACTAGCCCCATTTCCCAGGTGCGCAAATATCGCCCGCCGCGGCAACTTCGCCCCAAAATGATGGACCAGCGATTCATAGGAAATCCCATGAAACCCATAGCGCCGAACCCCGGCTTCAAAATAACGGAGCGGCACGGGAAAATGCGCGGCAACCTCCGGGATCGTCTGGTGAAACGCTGTGTCAAAGCACGCAAACTGCGTAGCCGACGGAAAGATCTCTTGCGCAGCCGAAATGAGCGCCAAGGCTTGCGGCACATGCAGCGGCGCAAAGTGTACGGCCGACCCCAGTTGCTCCAGCACCTGCGGCGTGATGACTTGATGGCTGCAGAGGCGCGGCCCCCCGTGCACCACCCGATGCCCCACACAAACCGGCACCCGGCCCGCATGTTCCTGAACTGCCTCAGCTATGGAGTTGAGAGCCTCACCCTGCGTTTCGCGGATACCCACGCGCTCCTCCAGCGTTGCCCCGTCGGACGACCGGATCCTTAGAATTCCGTCGTCTCTCCCAATCCCATCGGCGCTTCCAGTAAGAACAGGCTCTTCATCGTCCGCTCCGGGCCGGTAGAGCCCAAACTTCAGCGACGACGATCCACTGTTCAAAACTAGAATCAGGTCCCCTCTCGGAGCCAGGGATAGCCCCCCCGTCACGCCGGCCATTTCCAATTTCGAATCTCTTCTTTGTCAATCCCCTCGGCGTGAGCATATTCCACGCTCTCAATAATCTGCCCCTTCAACCACTCCTTGACGTGTGCGCCAATCGAGCGCAACCCCGCTACTCGGTCGATCACATCTATCGCCAAATTGTAGCGGTCAATCTGGTTCAAGATCGCCAGCTCCAGCGGCGTATTGATGTTCCCCTTTTCCTTGTACCCGCGCACATGAATATTTTCGTGATTCTGCCGCCGGTAACTCAGCTTGTGAATCAGCGAAGGGTAGGAATGGAAATTGAAAATCACCGGCTTATCGCTGGTAAACAGGGAATCGAAATCCCGGTCGGAAAGCCCATGAGGATGCTCGGACTCCGGCATCAGCCGGAACAGATCGACCACGTTCACAAACCGTATCTTCAACTCTGGAAACTTCTCTTTCAAGATCGCAACCGCCGCCAGCGACTCCATCGTGGCGATATCCCCGGCACAGGCCATGACAACATCCGGATCTTCGCAGTCGTCGGAAGAAGCCCAGTCCCAAATCCCGATACCCTTCGTGCAGTGCTTCACCGCATCCGCCATGTTCAAATACTGCAAGTGTTCCTGCTTGTCCGCCACGATCACGTTGACATAGTCGTGCGAGCGCAGGCAATGATCGGCCACGCTCAGCAGGCAGTTCGCATCCGGCGGCAAATAAATTCGCACCACGTCCGGACTCTTATTCGTCACCACATCCAGAAATCCGGGATCCTGGTGCGTGAACCCGTTATGATCCTGCCGCCATACCAGCGACGTAATCAGCAGGTTGACGGAGGGAATCGCCGCCCGCCACGCAACTTCCTTCTTCGCCTTTTCCAGCCACTTCGCGTGCTGGTTGAACATCGAATCGATCACGTGCACAAAAGCTTCATAGGTGGAGAGAAATCCATGACGGCCGGTCAATACATATCCTTCAAACCACCCTTCCAGCGTGTGTTCGCTCAGCATTTCCATCACCCGCCCGGCAACGTCGAGTTCGCCTCCATCCGCATCCTCGGCCATGTACTCGCCCAGCCAGGTTTTCTTCGACGCGGCATAAATCGCCGTCAGCCGGTTCGAGGAAGTTTCATCGGGCCCGAACACCCGGAACGTGCTCATGTTGCGCCGCATCACTTCCGCAAGAAAGTGAGCCAGCACATCCGTCGGCGGAGCATAGCTCCCGCCCGGTGCCGCAACCTTCACGGCAAAGTCGCGAAAGTCCGGCAGTTCGAGGTCCTTCCGCAGCAAGCCTCCATTGGCGTGCGGATTGGCGGAGATCCGCCGCGAACCCGCGGGTGCCAGTTCCCGCAATTCGGCAGCCAGCTTCCCCCCGGAGTCGAATAACTCCTCGGGCTTATAGCTCCGCAACCAATCTTCCAGAAGCCCCAGGCTCCGTGGGTTGGTGCCCGGATCCGAAAGCGGAACCTGATGCGCCCGCCACGATCCCTCCACCTTGTGCCCATCCACCACCTTCGGCCCTGTCCACCCCTTTGGTGAGCGCAGCACGATCATCGGCCAGCGCGGACGCGTGCAGTCGCCCGTTGTGCGCGCGTGCTCCTGCAGCGATCGAATTTCCAGAATGCATTCTTCCAGCGTCGCCGCCATCTTCTGATGCATTTCCGCCGGATCATCCCCTTCCACGAAATATGGCTTATATCCATACCCGACGAACAAAGCCTCCAGTTCCTTATGCGGAATCCGCGCCAGTATCGTCGGGTTCGCGATCTTGTAGCCGTTCAGGTGCAGCACGGGAAGTACCGCCCCATCGCGAATGGGATTCAGGAATTTGTTCGAATGCCACGACGTCGCCAGCGGCCCTGTCTCCGCCTCGCCGTCTCCTACCGCCACAGCCACAATCAAATCCGGATTGTCGAATGCCGCCCCATACGCATGCGAAAGTGAGTAGCCCAACTCACCGCCCTCATGAATCGACCCCGGAGTCTCCGGCGTGCAGTGCGAGCCAATCCCTCCCGGAAACGAAAACTGCTTGAAGAACTTCAGCAAACCGGCTTCGTCGCAACTCTTGTCCGGATAAATCTCCGAGTAGTGTCCCTCCAGATAGCAATTCGCCAAGGTGGCCGGCGCGCCATGCCCCGGCCCGGAAATGTAAATCACGTCCAGGTCATACTTCCGGATCAGCCGGTTCAAATGCACCCAGATCAACGACTGCCCCGGATCGGAACCCCAGTGCCCCAGCAACCGGTTCTTGATGTGCGCAGCCTTCAGCGGTTCGCGCAGCAGAGGATTTGCACGCAGATAAATCATCCCCGCCGACAAATAATTGCAGGCGCGCCAGTACGCGTCGATTTTTCTGAGTTCCTCTGCACTCAGAGCCGCTGTAAGTTCCGCTACGCTATCCATTTGGAATCTCCAGTAAAGGTTGGAAGGTTGCCGGGACGGAGCGCCGATATTCCAGCCCGCGCTCCTAGTGTTTGAATCTGAACGCGCTTGAATCTGAATAAGATGTGTCCCATCATTCTAGCCCCGACGCCAGAATTCCTCCGCCCAACAAAAACCTCCCCGCGTCGGTAGCATTCCCACCCGGTAATTTCCATGCCAATCTGGCTCACCAGCACTCCCCATTTTCTTGCCCCGATCCGCGCCCAAACCCCGCGCCAAACTCGATCAAGATGCCTCCCAGCCCCTCCCGTGCCTCCCTCGTCAAGAGCCTTTCCGCGCTCCACTGCCGTATAATCAATAGTTAACTGATACCTCAGTGCCGGGCCAAACAGCCCCACGGACTGGAGCTTTTCCCTCAGATGGCTACTTCGGACCTCGTTGTCCAAAACCCCCAAAATTCTGGGTCCTCCCACGTATTAAACGACATGAGCATTTCTGTCGCTACGGTCAACGGATCGGGCTCGCAAAGCTCGAATTCCGTCCTGCTCCGGGCGATTTTTCAGATGGGCGTCCCCGTCTCCGGCAAGAACTTATTTCCCTCGAACATCGCCGGCCTCCCCACCTGGTTCACCATTCGCGCCAATCAGCACGGCTACATCGCGCGCAAGAAAGAAATCGACTTTCTCGTCGCCATGAATCCGGAGACCGCCAAAGACGACGTCCTGTCGCTCGCGCCCGGCGCCTCCGTGTTGTTCGACGAACCCCTGAAACTGAGCGATCTCCGCTCCGATCTCGTCTTTTACTCCGTCCCCTACGACAAAATTCTCGTCTCCGTCGGCGTCGAAGCCAAAGTCCGAAAACTCGTCCGCAACATGATCTACGTAGGCGTCGTCGCCCAGCTTCTCGACATCGACATGAAGGAAGTCGAGATCGCCATTCAGCGGCAGTTCTCCAAAAAAGCCAAGGCCGCCGCGCTCAACCTGAGCGCCGCCAAAGCTGGATTCGAATACGCCAGAACCTCGCTCCCCAAGCAAGACCGGTTCCGTATTGAGCGGAGCAATAAGACGGCAGGGAAGATCATCATCGACGGCAATTCCGCGGCGGCGCTGGGCGCGGTGTTTGCAGGCGTGACGGTTGTGACGTGGTATCCCATTACTCCTTCCTCGTCGCTGGTCGAGTCGCTCATCGAATACGCCAAGGAATTTCGCATCGGCCCCGACGGCAAAGCCACCTTCGCCGTCGTCCAGGCCGAAGACGAGCTGGCGGCAATTGGCATGGTGCTGGGAGCAGGATGGGCTGGCGCGCGCGCCATGACCTCCACCGCCGGTCCCGGTATCTCCCTGATGTCCGAATTTGCCGGCTACAGCTACTACGCGGAAGTGCCGGCGGTGGTCTGGGATGTACAACGCGTAGGCCCGTCCACCGGCCTCCCCACCCGCACCGCCCAGTGCGACATCCTCTCCACCGCCTTCCTCTCGCACGGCGACACCAAACACATCATGCTTTTCCCCGCTTCAGTCGACGAATGCTTCACCATGGCAGGCGACGCCTTCGACTTAGCCGAGCGTTTCCAGACCATCGTCTTCGTCATGTCAGATCTTGATCTGGGCATGAACAACTGGATGGCCGACCCTTTCAAGTATCCCGAAAAGCCCATCGACCGCGGCAAGGTCCTGGACAAAGCGGATTTGGAACGCCTGGGCGGTTTCGCGCGCTACAAAGATGTCGACGGCGATGGCATCGGCTATCGCACCCTGCCCGGCACAGATCATCCCGGCGCCGCTTACTTCACCCGCGGCAGCGGCCACAACGAGAAAGCCCAATACACCGAGAAGCCCGACGACTACGCCAACAACATGGAGCGCCTGAATCGCAAGTTCGAAACAGCCCGCTCGCATGTGCCGCGCCCCGAACTCGTGGCTTCCGGCAAGTCGAAAATCGGCATCATCGCCTTCGGCACCACTCACTGGGCCATCACCGAATCGCGCGACCAGCTCCGCGCCGAGTACGGCGTCGAAACCGACTACCTCCGCCTCCGCGGCTTCCCGTTTTCGCGCGAGGTCCACGATTTCGTCAAAGCTCATGACCGCATCTACGTAGTCGAGCAAAATCGCGACGCGCAAATGCTGACCCTGCTGAAAATCGACCTCGAACCCGCGCTACTCACCCGCCTCCGCAGTATCAGCCACATGGACGGCCTCCCCGCGGACGCCCGTTCCGTCACCGATCACATTATGACCATGGAGGGGAAATAATCATGTCGACCACCCCTGTAGCTCCCACAGCTCCAACGCCGAAAACCAATCGCATTGGCCTTACAGTTTTGGAATACAAAGGCAGCAAGACCACGCTCTGCGCCGGCTGCGGCCACAACGTAATTTCCGAGCGCATCATGGAAGCGATGTATGAGATGGGTGTGCAACCCGAGCACCTCGCCAAGCTCAGCGGCATCGGCTGCTCCTCGAAAACCCCAGCCTATTTCATGAGCCGCTCACACAGTTTCAACTCCGTCCACGGCCGCATGCCCTCCGTGGCAACCGGCGCGTTGCTGGCCAACCGCTCGCTGGTCGGCCTCGGCGTTAGCGGCGACGGCGACACCGCTTCCATTGGCATCGGCCAGTTCATCCACTTAATGCGCCGGAATCTGCCCATGATCTATATCATCGAAGACAACGGCGTCTACGGCCTTACCAAGGGCCAATTTTCCGCCACCGCCGACGTAGGCTCAAAACTGAAAAGCGGCGTAGTCAACGAACTCCCCCCCATCGATACCTGCCTCCTGGCCGTGCAGCTAGGCGCAACCTTCGTAGGCCGCTCGTTCTCCGGCGACAAAAGGCAACTCAGCGCCATGCTGAAAGCAGCCATCGCCCACAACGGCACGGTCATGCTCGACGTGGTCTCCCCCTGCGTAACCTTCAACGACCACGAAGGCTCCACCAAGTCCTACCAGTACATGAAAGACCACGAAGAACCCCTCCACGAAGTCAGCTTCGTTCCGCATTTCGAAGAAATCGATGTCGAATACGACCCCGGCACCGCCCTCGACGTCCGCATGCACGACGGCTCCCACCTCCGTCTCCGCAAGCTGGAAGAAGACTACGACCCCCGCGACCAGGGCATGGCCATGGAACGCCTCCACGACGCCCACCAAAAAGGCGAGGTCCTAACCGGCGTCTTCTACGTCAACCCCGACAAACCCACGTTCCTCGACATGCTGAACATGACCGACGACCCGCTGGCAACTCTCCCCCAAACCCGCGTCCGCCCCCCGAAAGAAGCGCTGGAAGCAGCCATGGCGGAGTTGCGCTAAACATGATTTCTTGTCATTCCGACGAGCCGAAGGCGACGAGGAATCTGCTCTAGCAAGGCTTTTCCGAATCGCAACGCCATTTTTTTCCCTGTCATCTTGAGCGCAGCATTCCTGCGCCAAAGCGCGGGATTGCGTAGTCGAAAGACCCTGCTCCCGCAGTCAAGTCGTTCCCTGACTAACTCTCTCACCGTGCGACTAGCCCCTCTCAGAGAAGGCAAAATGGGCCGCCCGTCACCCCAGGCGGCCAAGAAAGCGCCTCTACTAGGAAGTTTGGCGTGTCAGGTTACTCCCTCTATTCGGGGGAAACGGCGTCGGCGAGCGTCCGCAAAACTTGGCCGACTGATGCCTGAGCCGGCGGTGTAGTTGGTCAAACCGTTATAAATGGGAGTTCGCGCCCCTAAGAAAGCAGGGTGCGAGACTACGAAACAAAAGAAATGCCCTCCGCCAAGGAGGGCTTTTCCAACTTTAAACAAAGGCGCCTAACTAAGTAATCACACCAACACGCCGATACTTCCAAATCCGATACGCCAGCAACACCACTCCAGACCCCATCAGCAAATACGTGCTCGGCTCCGGCACAGTCGGCGGAGGTTTATGCGGCTTGGTAGGGCAAATCAGTTCGTTCTTATCGTGATCGTGTTCCCGCGCTTCCTCCGCGGTCGTCTCGCAGGTCGCCCCGCCACCGCCGCCGATCACCGGACCAATCAGAATCGGGATGCCGCCCGGTCCCGGGCCTACAGGACCATTCGCCACCAGGGGATGCGCCAACGCTGACTTCTGAGCCAGCAACGTCGGCGGCCGCGCCGGATCACCAGCCATCGCAACCGGCTGGTTCAGTTGAGCCTCGGATGGCTCATCCGGAGCAGTCAATCCTTCGGGCTTCGAAGCCAGACGGTTGCCGCAGCGCGTCCGCGCCGTCACCTTGCCGTCCGTTATTACCGTTTCCCCGGCGCGAATCAGGTGCGCCGTCTTCGTCCACAAAATGCGCCCGTGCCGCCGGTACGACACATACATCTTCCGGTCGGCAATCAGCCGAACCAAACGCGCCTGACGAAAGTTCATGCTGGCATAGTGGAACGCCACATCCGGATCGTGCGCCACCGCGTCCGACAACTCCGCCACATCCTGCACGCCGCCAGGAACCACTGAATATTGATAAACCAACCGCCCGTGTTTCTTCCCAAAAACGCCGTCAGTGCCAGCGACTGTCCCGTGCTCCACGTTTGCTGGAGACTCTGTCCGCCGGATCGCACGGAAAGCGCTCGACGACGAAAACACCGCCATCGCATACACAGCAACCAACAGCGGAACAGCCGCAGCCATCACCCGCAGGCGCTTTTTGGAGGCAGAAAGCCCCTCCCGCCGGTGCCAGCGTCTCCGACCACGGGTTGTAGCTTCGTTGAACAATGGAGGCTCTTTAGTTTAGGGGTCCGAAAATACGGCTAACAACACACACGTTGTGGCCCAGGGCCGTTCACGTAAGTTACTGAGTTTACAGGGTTAACGGCGTGGCTCGGCGTCGCGCGGGAAACCCAGGAGAAATAGATTGCACAGTTTTGCTCTTCTCACACAGGCTGGCAGCTTCTACGGCCGCTCTAGCTTCACTGCTTTGCTTCTATGATGCGTTACCAAAGTGCCTTCCGCTATACCACTTTAGTTCTATGGGGTGCCGGCTCGCCGCCCGCACCCCAACTCGAACGTCCAAAAAACATTCTGCCTAAGCGGCCGGAATTTCCAGCTCTTCCCCCACCTTGATCAGGTCGGGGTTCTCAATGTTGTTGGCCCGGGCAATCACGGTAAACTTCTGCGCATCCCCATAGAAATGCTTGGCAATCTTCGACAGGCTGTCGCCCGATTGCACCGTGTATTTCTGACCCCCGGCCTTCACCTCAATGTCGTGCTTCAGATCGGCGAAGGTCGGATCCACCTTCTTGATCGCATCCCAGATCCGATCCTTGCTCGCCTCGGAATTGGCCTCGGCCTTGAGATAAAGTTGCTCGCCGTCGAGATTCAAATTCATCAGTTGCGCATTCTCTTTCGTGATTGCATCCAGAACCGGCTGATATTTCTGTTTCAATTGCTCAAAGTCTGCCACGGGAGATCTCCTTATGAATAAAAAACTGGAACTCTGGAAAATTGCCGTACTAGGGAACTGCGGAGAAAACTCAACAGCGGCCTTCGACGGCGCGGGTGATTGGTTCGGCCAGCATAGCATATGCACCCTCGCCGCAGTCCTGCACTTCCTCCCCCTGCCCTATTGATTTCGTTCGGGTCAGACTTGTTCCTCTCACCCCGATTCATCCAGCTTTAACCGGATCGTAACCATCTTGTAATCCTCCTTTTGCAAACTTCTTGCGACAAAGAGGAACCCTTGGCAGCGGCGGTCGAAGCAGCGGCTTCTATCGATGACAAAGATCTCCCACAAATGTATGCAGTTACAGACAGTAATCAAAGTAAAGGTTTATCTGGAGTCAGACCCGCAGAGCGAAGACGCCAACTAAATGCCCTCCCAACATGCCAACGTCGCGATCATCGGAGCAGGAATCGTCGGCTTGGCGCACGCCTACATCGCCGCCAAAAGTGGTCACTCTGTCGTCGTCTTCGAACGGCGCCTGCGCTCAGCCGGCTCTTCCGCCCGCGGACTAGGCTTGATCGCCCCCATTGCCCAGGCTGACGGCGCGGCCTATCAGATGGCGATCGCCAGTCGCGAGCAATGGATGAGCCTCCTCCAGGCCGCGCGTCTCCCGTACCAGCCCTCCGGATCGCTGCACCTCGCCTATCACGAAGACGAACTCGCCGTGATTCGGGAGTTTTGCCATTTCGCTCCCGGCCTGGGCTACGTGTGCCACTTGCTGGATGCCAAAGGCGTAGAGGCTCGCACGCAGGCCGTGCTGTCGGCAGGCCTCCTCGGCGCGCTCTGGAGTCCAACTGAAGTCGCAGTCGACCCACGCCTCCTACTCCGCAAGATTCCCGAATTCCTGGCCGAGCGCTTCGACGTTAAGTTTTGCTTCGGCTGCGCCGTCCGCTCCATCGACCTGCCCCGCCTCGAGGCGGGAGCTGGAGCCTTGTCGGGGAGTTGGACCGCGGATGCCGCCATCGTTTGCGCCGGCGACGATTTCGAAACCCTTTACCCCAGAATGCTCGCCGGCAGCGGCCTCACCCGCAGCAAATCCCAAGTCCTCCGCACTGCTCCCCAACCCGGCGGCTGGAGGCTAGGCCCTACCTTGTTGGCTGGCCTCTCGCTGCGGCACTCCCCGGCTTTCCGGATTTGTCCTTCGCTCGGGTTACTGCGCGAGCGTATCGCCCGTGAACTGCCGGATTACGACCGCTGGGGAATCGACGTGATCGTCACCCAAGGCCCGGATGGGGAATTGACGCTGGGCTCTTCGCACGAGGAGGGCTTGGTCCCGGAGCCCTTCGACAAGACCATGATCGACAACTGGATCATCAGCTACGTGCGCAACTTCCTCCAGGCTCCCAATCTCGACGTATGCGAACGCTGGCATGCCATCCGGGCCATCCATCCGGAACACCCCTTTCTGGTCTGTTCCCCGGCGGAAAACGTTCGAATCGTCACTGGTTTGGGCGAAGCCGAGCTGACTCTGAGTTTTGGCCTGGCCAAACAAGTCTTGAGCGAAATGGCCCTCGAGAAAACGCAGACCTCCGGAATCCCGTAACCCTTGCGGTACGATGGTGACGGCATGACACCATCACCGAGTGCAGAGCCCAGAAAAGCTTGGCGCGAGTGGACTTTGTTGGCGTTGGCCCTAGCCCTTGCTCTCGGCATGTGGCTGTTCGCTCATTCGGTCCTGCTTCCCGCCCAGCGCGCTCGCTACGCCGCCATGGGACAGCCCATGGACGTCGGCGACCTCTATCCCCGCTGGTATGGCGCCCGCGAACTCCTCCTCCACCATCGCGATCCCTATAGCTTGCAGATTTCGCGCGAGATCCAGCTTGCCTACTACGGCCGCCCGCTCGATACCGCGGGCGCAGACCGCGGCCGCGACGAGCAACGCTTTGCTTACCCGGTCTATGTCGTTTTCTTCCTCGCTCCTACCATCGAATTGCCCTTTTCAGCAACTCAAACGCTGGCCCGCTGGACCTTGGCTCTTCTGGCGGCGGGCAGTGTCTTGCTTTGGCTCCAAGTCTTGAACTGCAAGGTCTTGAACTGGCGTCCATCGGCCCCGATCACGGCGACCTTGATAGTGCTTACAATCAGCAGTCCTCCCATGGTGCAGGCTTTGCGCCTGCAGCAATTGGCCGTTCTGGTGGCCTTCCTGCTCGCAGGCTGTGCGGCGCTGCTGTTCCGCGGTCGGTTATTTTGGGCTGGCTGCCTCCTCGCCTGCGCCACCATCAAACCGCAATTGGCCCTCCTGCCGGTTTTGTGGCTCTTGATTTGGGTCGCAGGGAATTGGAGACAGCGCCGCGGATTCGTTTTCGGTTTTGCCGCCGCTCTCGCATTCCTGATCGCCGCTGGCGAGGCGCTCTTGCCGGGTTGGCTGTCCGAGTTCGTGCAGGGGTTGATCGCGTACCGCCATTACGTCAAGGTCTCCTCGCTCTTGGACCTTTATCTGACGGCCAGAATCGCAATGCCGGTGACGATCGTCTTGCTCGCCGTCCTGCTGACCTTGTGTTTCCAGTGGCGTAAATCCCCCGCAAATCACCCAGTCTTCTTTTTCCGGTTCGCCTGGATGCTGGCCGTAATGGTAGTGGCCCTGCCCATCCTCCCTCCCTTCAATCAGATCTTCCTCCTGCCAGGCATACTCGCCGTCCTCTCGACCTGGAACGCGCTTCGCGAACGCGGATTATTTGTCACAGTAGCGTGCTCCATGGCCGCCGCTCTCCTGCTCTCCTCATGGCTCGTAGCGGGAACCCTCGCCGCCATCCACGCAATCGCGCCCGCGATAGCTCTAGGACGCGCGTGGACCTGGCCTTCTCTGCTGACCTTCGCCGTACCGCCGGTCATTGCAGCCTTGTTGCTGGTCACCTTGCAGGATTTTCCTGGTACTCGCAAATCGCAGGCAGCCGCACTTTCAGGTTGAAGCGTCTGCCCAAGCAGCCCAGCTCAGATGAACAACCCGGCGCTGACGTGAAAAACATCCGCCAATCTTTTCGCCTGCGTTTTGCTGATCGAACGCTTACCGTTTACAACTTCAGACGCAATTCCTTTCGACCCAAAAACCTCCCTGAGATCTTTCTGAGCCAGCCCGCGTGCTTCCATCAAATGTAGTAGCGTCTGCCGCGGGGTGGCTTTGCGAACCGGGAAGCGAACCTCTTCGTATTCGTCAATGAGCAGTGTCAGCAGTTCCGCAAGCCGTTCCTCTTCCGGGCCAAAATTATCACGCTCTTCCAGCAGCAACTACTCGTTCGCAAGACGTTCATATTCCTTTGTGTTATGGATAACCTGAGGAAGGGCGTGCACCAGCAGCTTTCCGTAGGCCTTTCCGCTCGGTTTC